>OMLO01001719.1_pt1 | contig 17127 bp, 10 predicted proteins | sample 1674811 | NCBI WGS metagenome assembly OMLO01 (sample SAMN06265003, study PRJEB25207) | coral metagenome | isolation source: Coral host | place: Mexico:La Bocana,Puerto Morelos, Mexico | collected 2008-11-13 | reverse complement strand
AACTAGTCGGACAGAAAAAGCAATAATAAAGTTAGCAAATGCAAGTTGAAGAAAGATTTATTTGGGAATAAAACGAACAAATTTCGATAGTAGCATACTAGAGAACTACTGCATGGTCCACTAAAATTTAAAGCTTAATATTTTGAGATTTATTTAAATTGTTCTTAACTTTAAAGCAAGTAAAAGTTTGAAACTCTCCTTGTGCTCAAGACTTTCAAAACAACGACAAATTGGCTTGTTTTGCTGTCAACATGTGTCAGAAATTTGAAACTGTTCCGCATGAATGGCAATCGTTCCTGAACCCATCAAGACATACAGTATACAGTAGAAATATACATGTAATAAAAAAAACTTACTGACACCCTCTTCTCAGTCTGTATTGTAAGTAATGGATACTTGTTTTTCTCCCTTCAATTTATGGCCTGGGTACTTCACGCTTGGGCCATAAAAAAAATTGGGGCAACTTGGAAGGGAGATTACTACTTGGGAAATGACAGAAAAAAAGAGCAGTACTTACAGCAGCATCGACATTGGCAGGAGACTCATCATTAGGGTCAGAAATCATGGAGATAACACTCATCAAGATCGATTCAACAGTGTGGATTGGCAACCAACGTTCAGATGCACGCTCATAGCCAAATTTGTCTTCACCAGGTTCATGAAGGATTGAGATACAGACTTCACCATCTTTGTGGACTAGAAAGAATAAACAACACTGCATTTACTATCTTTTTTAATTGTAAATAATATCAATAATTTAATAAATATCATTACTTTAAGCCTATGATTTACTTACGAATTTGAGATTACCGATACTAACTTGATAGAATTTGTAACTATTACTAATAAATTCCAAAAGTAGCAGCCTCACATAGGATGCGAGTTCAAGCCCCCTCACCCTTCACTGAAAATAGGGAGACCAAAGTTCAGTAGTAATTTATTTTCTACTTAATAGTCAGGTGAAAGTTACCACATAATCCCTTGATTTCAGGCACTCTACAAGGGAAGGTATCACTTATGTCATATAGCATTGTGAAATGTCAATTTCTGCTTCTGCAGTGAACTGTGTTAAAAAAAACTGTAGAATTTTCATCACGTAACAGGAATGCACAAACAGCTACTTTTCTTTAAATTAAGATTGACATCTCTGTAGTATTTCAGCAGGTGCATATCAAAAGGAAAGTTTCTTCAAACTTAAATTGAAAACTTGACCAATGCAATATGATATTGTCAAAGCAGACTAACATAGAAGTTAAGCTCTGACGAAGGGCTAACGCTTGAAATGTCAGCTTTGTAACTCGTTACGGTGGCCAATTTACATTTTCAACTTAGTTGATATAACCAAATAACATAGCAGTGCCTCCTGAAGTAGAAACAGTTTGCAGTATCTGACTAGCTTTCCCGCAGGCCACTGACAAAAGTCTAGGGATAAACAGTCAACCCATGTGGTAGCAACATAGCTTGATGAACATGGCTTAAACTCCTTTTGTGAATTTAGAGAGAAAGCTCAGTCGTACCAACTTCATACTATGTTCAGGCCTGCTTACAGGGTGCACGGGCGCAGGACCGCACAGTTCGATCAAAGCTGCACAATCCCGCACAATTTCTGAAAATCCGTGAAATCCTGCACAATATGGAAAGAATTGGTTAAATATCTAATTAAATCCGTATTCCCATTGATTGCCAACGTTTAAAGGAGCTTTTTAGTCTATATTTAGGCTATTCACCTTGCAAAACAATCGAGAAATCCGCCGCTTTCCGCAATTGAACAGCTCGAGCTGATATAAAAACAACTAGGCGGCTCTTCATAGCTCCGTCCCGGCCTGGGCACTTGCCTCAGTCTTTCCAAAACAGAAATTTAATGTCGCTTTTCTCTCTAACGCATTTGTTTCCTGTTTCCTCGTTCGGTTTTAAATATATACATATGCATATGAACCGATTCGGATAGCAAAGACGAAACACCGAAGAAATGTACCGCCGCACCAACATGGCTGCCAATTTGTCGGAACGTGATATTTTCGCAAAGGCAAATGCACCAATTTGCAAATTGACAAACAAAAGCACTGCAACTTTGGGTGACAGAAGATCAATAATTCTTGTCAAGAAACAGGCTTTATTTTTGTTATGCAAGTGAAGGACGTTTTCATTCAGGAAATGCAAGTTTCACGCTCTTATTTCTAAGTTTAAAATAAAATGATATCAAATTAAATTAAGCCGCACGCAATTGAATTTGCATTTGTCTTGGTGTTGTGGTTTTTGCAGCAATTTCAAGTGTGAAGAGTTTTAAACCTTAACTAGAAAATATTCGCTCTACATATCAAAGAAAGTACAAAAATACCGGGGCTTTTCAAAAAGTAACTTGTTCTGGTTGAAAACATTTTATTTTGAAGCGGTATTACGCCGGGAATTACGGTTTTGAATAAACTTAATTGATCGCGTCACGCAACATGATTTTGTTGATACAAACTTTGGCCAAAGTTGTAGCAAAATAGAAATTTGGTTTATGTTTAATTGCCAAACTAAGAGGACAATTGTTGCACTTTTGATTTATCCAGAAATTCCTCCATGTCGGGTGTTTTTTTAGGTCCGGTGATCGAATATTTGCTTGTTTACACGATTGCACAATCCTGCACAATTGCCATTTTTTACCGCACAATTTGCCTTCCAAAACCCGTACAATTTTCTTTTTTTCCTGCACCCTGTCAGAAGGCCTGTATGTTATTTGCTCCCTGAAAGGCCCCATATGGGTTCTTACTTTCGGAAGTTTACCGTAATTGTCAATAACAAAGTAAAATAGCTGGTAGTATTTTCCACAAGTTTTACAGAGAGGAAACATAGACAGAAAACTATTGAAGCATACCTTAGTGATGTGTCAATGGCACAAGTGTTTTATTGTTTGGCTTCATTCACACTAGAAGCTAAGTTAGTTTCAAGTAAGCACTTGACTTAAGTGCACTTGAAAATCTCAAGTTGCACTTAAGAAACTACTAATTTGTAGAAGAGAATTTAGTGTTGGATGATATGAAAAGTGATGGTTTAGGCTGACTATGTAACTGAAATTCAAGCAAGTTGTTTATCGGTCCATTCATAAGAATTGTAGCAATGCTGCACCTCGTTTTCAGTCAGCTTCCATTTCCTATTGGTCGAGTGTGTTCTCAAGTATGCTGTAGACTATACTTAGTGACATACTTTGGCTTCTTTGAACTACAAATGTTTCCATGTTTGTTCAATTCCAAGTAAGTACATTTTACATCTTCACACTCAAAGTAGGTTCAAGGTACACTTAGATTTTACTTAGAAGCTCTAGTGTGAAGCCAAGTATTTATCATATAGGTATCCTATACAGTTACTAAAATTTGCAATTACTCTTAATTTGACACCTACGTGATCACATGCCAATATTAATTACATAACAACAAGGCCAATCAGAATCAAGAATATTGTTAATGATCAATTAATTTTATTTTTTATAGAATATTAGGATAAGAAATAAGAACTATACAAGAGGTTAAAAGAAGTAAAGCAACCCTGAAACAAAGATCATCAGTTATTGCTTTTAATTGATGAATAATCGCTCTATGAAATGATATGGTCTTTAATAACGAATATAAGCTACCGAAGGAATCAAGAAAACTCTTGATGAAGAGTACTAATAGTTGAAAATAAGCCAAAAAAAATAAAAGTGGGTTTTTGTTGATGAAAACTATGTTCTCTATCCATGCCTAAAAACATTTTTTTCACTCTTGCAGGAAGAAGGATCATCTAACACAAAAACGTCATCGCGACACAAAACAAAGAGAAAAAAACAACGTGCTAAGGAAAGGTACACGCATTAAAAGAATCATGCCAAGTCGTGACGAACTTACCATTAGGATGCCAGAAATCCGATATAAATCTCATTTTCGGTGGTCTTTGTGGGTATTCTTTAGGAAAATACAGGTGCGCTTTAAACAAGCCTCCCTCGCTACAGCAGACAACAAACAAGAAGACAGAATGAGCCTTACACAAATATCGATCAAGGGAGGTGTACACGAGACCACGAGAAAAGCGCCCTGTATGAAAACGGCTATAGGAATATGTTTGCGAAAAACTTACTAAAAGGTGTCTGGGGGTCCAACCACCATTAATTCCCATTTAAAGAGATTGTCATCGTCAATGAGGCCAGCAGAAAAACCTTCAGTTGGATTCTTGGTCAGTTCTAGTGAAAGGAAACAACGCCATGAAATTAGCATTGCATTGGCAGAAACATCGCGGGAAAACTGCCACAGTTTAGGCTAAAAACCGAGAAAGACCACATACCCTTGAGTTGTCTCTTTAGAAGAAGAGCACCTTGTTTTTCTTCACTCATTTAGCTGGCCAACAGAACAAATTATGCTGTTTGAAAACAAGTCTTTGAGCAACCAAAGACGACTCAAAATTTTTCGAAGTTCTCACGCATACTCGGATAGCAATTTACCTCGTTCCCATGCTGCCCGCAACCGGAAGTTCACTCATATTTTGAAGCTTCCTTGTTCCGGTTTAAACGATATGATAGGCACGTTGTTCTTGCTTTTAAGTTTTTGAACAAGAAAGGAAATAGATTTTCACAGTGTACGAATGCTAAAAATGAGACCAATAATCTCGCTGTTACTTAATCACCAAAGCGGCACAATGAGTAGGAAATGACTTGTGTTAATTATATGCGGAAGATTTTGTAGATCATATATGAAGTATCAATTGATTCCTTAAGATCTGCTGACCAAAGATCCGAGTGCTCAGGAATCGTCGCCATCTTGGAATTTCTGAAGGGACTATCCTCGTTCCAAGAATATTAAACCTAGTCAGGCAGTCACTCTTCCTATGAACCCTGATTCCTTCGCAGATGAGCAAGCAGTCTCCGAACTTACAAAAACTCAAAGCTTTTCACCACCAAACACGTAGCGAGGGTTTACTGGCGATAGCAGTTAGAGCAAGAGAGACACATGGATTGGAGCTCCCTGAGGTCTCCATAACAAGCTTACCAAAAAGTGACACAAACTGTGCCAATTCTGGGACACTGCTGCAAAAAGCTGAAGAATTTTGCCGGAATACTCGTGTGGTCGCCAATAAGTGCAAGGTGTTCGTTGGTAACGTCAGCTACAGAGTGAAATCAAGAGAGTTAAAAGAGTTTTTCAGCAGTTTTGGTAAAGTTATTTATGCTCAAATCATCACGGATCGCATAAAAAAGCGTTCTCGAGGGTGAGTATAATAAAAAAATGCAGATGCCAAAGACATGTGTTATACTGTGATAAAACGCAGAGGAATGCAAGAGTATTTTACAGGAGTTTACTGCAGCAGGTCCAAGTAATGGTGAGGGGTAGGGTTTAAAGGGGTGTTATCATTTCCATTTAACTGCTCCTAAACCCCAAAGTGTTTTATGCTAAAATAATAAAGCTTATTTTATGGAGTAGTTTGCCTCAAAATTTTTTTGATTTGGTTAAATCTTTGATTTTCTTTGGCTCATCAAGGTATGCCAAAATGCTGTCATTTTTGTTTACGACCAAGTTTAACAGGGCATGGTTCAAGGGCCTTATGTGATTTCAAATTGACAACACTTTGATTCTGTATTTTGCATATATACTTTGGTTTGTGGGAAATGCTGGGAAAGTAGTTTGAAAAAATGTAAGCCAGGTGCATTTTCGGGAATGTAGCAACACAACAAACTTGCATGATTTATTGCCAAAGAGAAGAAATATAAAAGCGATGGGTGGATCTCGTGAAAGTGAAATGTGCAAAGTGAGTTCAGTGGTCGGATCTAAGCATTTCAAACCTACCAGATTACATCACTTGACACCTGGATTTCAGGGATGAAAATTTGAGCTGAATTGAGATGAATTTGGGATAAGTGCTTTGACATTGATAATTCAAGCAGCCGTTGCTGTGTCTGATCTGAGAAACAGCAGCAGTCAGTCAGCACAGCTGACAGTATTTGCACTTAAGCAAAACAACTAGCATCTTAACATTTTCATATAGGGGTCTCCAGTCGGGTGCAGAAATTTGTTGTGTTTTTCATCACTATCTTGCATTTACCACATGCTTTATTAGTAGTGCCAGACTTCTGCTGCACACAACCTCCACTATACTGATTGGAGAATGAATGTGTGCAAAGTATACATTTTAAATTAATCCACGCTTTCAACTGATTGTTTTGCTCATCCTGCAGTTTTCCGTTTTGAATTTGTTTTTGGCTCGAAATTATTACTACCAAGACTATTGAGGCTGATTTAGCCAGCTCACCAGAACACCAACCTTCCATTTTCATTTGCCCAAGTGCAAAATTTACTTGCCTGAGGTAATCAGACCTGGGTATTTTTCCTGCCCTGGTATGTGCACCACCCACAAGCTGTTGAAGTCTACCCATTGTTAACAAAGGCTGAAATGTTAGTTATGTCTGTAGTCCAAATTGCCAACTGCAGCTGGTTTAGTTTGATAATTAAGTTCAAGAGAAGTGCTTCAAAAATCCTGGCTGTGGACCTGTCACCATTACCATTATTTAGAGCAATCCATAAAGCATTAACCTGAGTGATATTCAGGCTAACTTACTGGAGTGCTCTTCCAGGCTCACCCCCTATTATTTTACCCCTCACCTTTAGTTTAGACCTACTCACTCAATGTTCGTTATGAATCTCTCTCTCGTACTATGGACTGAACTTTTATTTCTAACCATGATTAAAATTAAAAGTACGTATATGCAATACTCCATACAATATGCAAAAAACTCCTTTGTTTTGCTTCTGTTTTATTTGTTTGGTTCAAAAACTTTTTTGTTCGGTGTTATCCTGCAGTTTTGGATTTGTGACATTTAGTAATGAATGGGAAGCACAAAAAGCAAAGGATTCATCAGATGAGGAAAGGACTCTTGATGGAAGGTAATAGCCTTGATTTCACACCCAACATTTTAATTTAAATAAGTTAGTGAATAAATAAATTATGTAAAACAGCATAAATTATTTCATGGTGCAAATATTTACTAATAAGCAAACATCAATATATGATCTTTTCGTAGAGCTTTACATTTATGAACTGAGTGTGTTACTTTATGAACCATATTTTCTCTGCCTTTGACTGCTTGACAAAAAGAAATGCGGGCGCAAATAAATAACAGCCCTGCATTCAATGGGAAATAAACAAATTTACTAAAATTACCCAACTGAATTCAAAACGCAAACTTGGAAATTCAAACATGCCCTATTACATAATGAGGAACCTTGTTGGGCTTAAATGTTGCAAACTGTCAAGTTATTTCTCACATCTGATGAAACTTAAAATTCACAAGGATGGATAATTTTTTTTTTTTGGAAAATGATGATATCACATGAATACCAATGATTCAAAATCGTTTTAGCACATGCAAGAGAAGAGGTGAAAAATGAGGTGAGGAGTAAGGTTTTTATATATAAACCACTGAAGTGTGGGTAGTCCATTTATATAGTCCATGTCGAAAACATTAATACTAGTCTCTTCTATGAATTTGCTTTACGCTAAGTGACCTACATTCCACAAGCATATTGAACTAATGAGCAAAGTGATCACATAAGTTTTTGCAGATCAGTCTAGATCTGAAATCATCATGGATCTTATTCTAATAGTCTAAAAATAATCCTTATTTAAGTAATAGAACTCTCTTTCTATGGACACCATGTAATGTTCATACTTCTTTCATGTGCGGCAAAATGTAATCCATTTTTTCCTTAGCCTGCATAGCAAGCGTTTCTGTAGGATTTGCCAAAAATCCCATTCCTCTGTCTTTCTTTGTCCCCCAATCCCATGGAAATGCTTGCTACGCAGGCTACTTTTTCCTTTATGTGTAAGCTTTTTGCATGGCTTTCTCATCGACCGTGTTGACATCAATAAAGATTGCAGGAAAGATATTGCTCGCAAACACCAGCTCTTGCGAATTTTTCTCAGTTGGGAAAGCGATGTAGGGTTTTCGTCAAATTTCGAAACTAAGGGACTTTGTCATATAGCTCCTGAATTACAAAAACCATTACTTTGTAGATATTTTGAGTGCTGCTCATGGAGTTTTAATTGTGGAATGAATTGCTGCTATTAAAACCGTTCCTAAGTAAGTTTATTAAGGAATTTCAGCTCCATCTTTTAAGGAGTTTGGGTTTCGGAAACATTGGCTGTGTATCTGTCCTTGTGTATACTGGTAAATCAAAACAATGTTGGAACAGTGGGTTTACTTTGGATGAATCAACATCAACATTGTGTTGGGGGTGGGGAGGGGGGGGGTGAACAGAAAGACCCAAAGTCCCAGACTTTTGACCAGGATTGGAGTTAGTAATGAATTTTAATGAATTGAGCACTACATACGTAGCATGTTGAAATGCCTAAAATGCACTTCCTCTTTTAGAATCATGAAGGTGTGTTCTCCTGAAAGAAAGAAAAAAGGTATGTATTTCTTTTTATGAAGGCTAATTTTGATAAGTCAATTTAATAAGTCTTTTCTTGCGAACAGTATTAAAGTATTATTTGCAGCGATTTTTCAAAGGCTTTTTGTACATTCTTTGTTTCATTTCCATGCTGGTTTTTGTCATTGGTGTTCTGTGGTGAAACCCATTTTAAGCTTGAATACCTTGGGGGACTAATGTATTAAAAGGATGCGGGTACTCGTTGTAAATTGTGGAAAATAAAAACCTAATGTTCTGATTAGAAGAACCTGTTTTGAGTGTGGCTTCAATTCTTTTCACCTTTAAGATCAGAGTAGGCTCGATCACCAGCCACTGTTCGGGAAAGGAGCCCGCGCTCCTCCCCCAAAGGGGAGGGATGCAGACCAGACACGATAGAGCGGCAGAAATTGAGCCTAAGATCAGAGGCACCAATTCTAAAACAACACATTATTTCTTTTCATATCCTTTAAAAGGAACCACAAAAGCTTCCACTCTCCACCTTTTGAGGCTGAACACACTTCAAGTTTTATACAGGGAGGCTTACCCTTTTATATACCATTTTTTTCAGAAAAGGCACCCCTTTCATATACCTTCTTAAGAAGACTTCTGAATAAATCGTTAAAGCGGGAAGTCTTCTTGTCATTTTTTTCACGTAGCACGTAATAAATTAAAATGAAACAGTTGTAAGTTGCATCTGCTTATTATGTTTAAATTCAAGGCCCTTTTTAATACCGAGTGAAGATTTTCCTACCCTTTCATATACCTAAACTTGTGAAATCCCTACCCTTTTTTATACCTGAAACTCGAAAAAGGTACCCCTTTCGGCCCGTATAGGCGTTATAGGAGGTATCCCCCCCCCCAGGACTCAAGGTGCCAAAATCGCTTTTTTTTAACCCTAGAAGGTACATTGTGCACCCTTATCCTCTTTATAGACAGTTTGTAAATCCAAGTCTACTTTTCTTTACAGGCGCTAAAAACTTCATTCATGAAACCACTTTAGAGGTGAGAAATATTTTCTGCATGACTGACATGTTCAGCCTACTCACTCAAGGCATCTTGAATAATTTTAGCTCTGGATTGAGGGCTAATTCAGGAAAGCATTCACCATTAACTCCATCAGAAATCTTTGTTGTGAAAAAATGTTGTATAATGTTTGGAGTATCAGCTTCATAAATGTACTATGACAGGTAATTTACCTTTATGATCTTCAAGAAAGTTAAACAAAAAAATGAGTGTTTCACTTGCATGCTGTTACAGTGCAACAATTACTTTAGAAACCAATAGCTTGGCACATTTACTGTGATATCTAAGTGTCCTATTTAATTCCAAAGAATTACACAATTCAAAGCGCTGACCTCAACCAGTGCTCAAATTCAGGCCACCTAGTCCAGAGTCCAGCTTCCTAACCATTAGTCCACAGTTAATTGTCTGCATACCATTCAAGTGGCCCATCAGGCCGACACTTACATCTGGTTCCAGTAGGATAATCAAATATCAAAATTTCTACTCCTCTCTGGACAGGATGCTAGCCTTTTCCTTTGCAAGGTTAACTCCCAGTATTAAATTTTTTGCTACCTGTTTATTCACCTGGCTGTCCAGAAAGAGGCACTGTGAGAGTTTAGTGTCATACGTAACACAACACAACACAACGCAATGTACCCAGCCAGGGATTACCGTACCCAGACCACTCAATCCAGAGTTCTAACCATGAGGCCAAAATGCTTCCCGTAAACCCCTCATAAACATAACAGTCAGTCAGAAGTTCGAAATTTCCTCAATATATGTTTCTAGGAAGCACTGGAATGTTACAATAAAAATGGCAGTAGCAACACAGAAACCATGGATGAAGAAGATGATAACAAACTCCAATCTGTGTATGTACAGCAAAGCGGCTTAATTAATTCACTAAAAAACATGTCTTTTAATTTACTACTTGTATTCCCCTATCAAACCACAAGGTAGTCTTTTTATGTGTCGTGATCATAAAACAAGTCCCTGCGACCAAATTAAAAAGTAACTATGTCAGAATTCACGGATGGAATCACAGTTTACCTGTAAACAGTGCTCTTCTGTAAACTCTACAAGGGATTGCAGCCTCCCACATGTGCTCTGGCAGCTGGATTAATCAGGCAGTGATTATTTCACCCAGCAAGAGTTGTACATATCCTATCATTCCTCTCTTGTTTTCCCAGCTTTTTGTATTTGTAACACTTAAAAAGGCTCACCACATGTGTTCATTTCATGTGTCTTGTCTTTTTTGTTTTCCACAGGCCAGCAGTTTTTAAGCTCAATGAATATGCCATGCTTCACATTTTCTCTTATTTAAGTCCAAAGGACAGGATTAGAATTGAAAGGGGTATGGTACACTAAAGAAATTTCTAATTATTAATCAATAATCCTTGCTCATTATTGGTAATAGTATTATTTGAACCAATATCAGTGGCAGGTAAATGCTAGCTAATGTATTTTTGTTTTTAGTAATACAAGACTGAGACTTTTTGGCAATGAATTTGAGACTCTTGAGACCAAAAGAAATGTAACAATGGAACTCTGTGACTCATCCCAATAGCTTCCAAAATTTTAAGATTATTTAATCCGAGAACCAAATTTTAGTTACCATTTGCCACCCCTAGTTTCTGCCATGGGTAGCAGTGTGTCTGCTCCACAACATTTTGCACCCATGTTTAGTCATAACTGACAGTAATTAGTTGTTGCTACCTGTCTGGCTGAGTGGTTTTTCTGTAGCGGTTGTAAGTTGAGGAATTTACAGAAAACTGCTTGTGTTCCCCCAGTGTGCAGAAGATGGAGACTACTGGCCATTAAGTCATGGCACCGTTTGAATCATCTTGACTTCCGTGGAGCCTTTACATCATTTAAAGGGATTGGAGGTATTTCTTAATAAGTACTTTATGTAAAACACAGTCATTATTGCAGTTGTGGTTTATACTGATATATACACATTTCCTGGGAGTTGAATGTGGTTGACCAGTATACCATGCGAGAATATGAGAACCAATTGTTGCATCATAATGGATCTGGATAACATTGTAGCCAAATATTTAGAACTGTTTTTTTGTCAGTATTACAAGGCAACACACAGCTTTATAAGAATTTGAGGTGTCACATGGCTTTTGTGCATTTTAAATTTTTGGAGCAACCTTTTTTTTGCATTTTAATGTTATTTTTATACTCTTGTCTGAGTTTGGGATAGTTGTAAACTTGTTAATAAGAGTGCTGTTTATTTCAGGTCTTACTGATGAAGTCCTGTGGTCCATTTTAAGGCGTGGATGCCAGAATCTTACATCTCTAGATTTGTCTCTGTCTCCTCACTTCTTGACAGAATTTGCTGTTCTCTGTATTGGTATGGTTTGTGCAGTATACTAATAGCATTCTTTCAAATAGATATATAGTGTCTGGGAAAAGGAACTTTATATTGCTAGATTGATTTGAGACTGGTGATCCCAACTTCTCTGTGCTTTGGTAGAGGCCAAATGGTCTGCCTCCCTGGGTTGGAATTTTCAAACGTTTCTGGTCAATTTACAATGATATTATTATTTGTTGGCTTATTCTTAGGTCCCCCAATTAGTACAGCAGTGCTAAATACTTTGATGCTTAAAATAAATTGATTTATATATATTTCTTTTTAATGAATGGGAGAAATGTGCTCAGCTCTACTGTGCTTCACTACTACACACATATAATACTGGTAGGTTATGTCATCAATATTAACATCTGGAATGCTGCTTAATTTTTTTGACCCAAACAGCAAAACAGTGCAAATCATTGAAGGAGCTTAATTTGAGTGGAGTTGCTGTCAATACATCGTCTTTAAAAGCTTTATCTAAAAGCTGTACACATCTGGAGGTAACAAGTTAATGAATAAAAGATCTTTCTTACTGTGCACTTCTATTTTGTGTCCTCAGTCATTCTTTCATTTTCTAGTTGTTTTGTTGGTTGGTCTCAGTCAAGGATTTAGTTAGAGATTCTTTCAGTTATCAATCAGGCAGTCAGACAGTCAGTCAGACAGTCAGTCAGTCAGTCAGACAGTCAGTCAGTCAGTTAGACTGTCAGACAGTCAGTCAGTCAGTTAGTCAATCAGTCAGACAGTCAGTCAGACAGTCAGTCAGACAGACAGTCAGTCAGACAGTCAGTCAGTTAGTCAGTCAGTCAGTTAGTTAGTCAGTCAGTTAGTCAGTCAGTCAGTTAGTCAATCAGTCAGTCAGTCAATCAATCAGTCAGTCAGTCATTCAGTCAGTCAGTCAGACAGTCAGTCAGTCAGACAGTCAGGGAGTCAGGTACTCATTTACTACTAATTCAATTGTTTGTTAGTTAACTCATTCAGGCAAACACTTGAACAAGTTACATGTGTTATAGTTCACAATTCTGATACAAATAGACTTGAACAAAATGTAGAAACAATGAGTAGTACTCACATTTAGTTATATTTTTACAGAAAATAACCCTTCAAAAGTGCTACAGAGTGGGTGAAAAAGCGTAAGTCTTCTTAACTCAGACTGCTATTTACAATTGTTTTTTCCTGGAAACAGTCATTATGTTCTAGCCTGGTTTCCTATCCATTTTTTTATGAGAAAAGTTTCATTGAAAGAAATGAGTAAAAGAACAAAACAAACACACACAATAAAATATTTTGTACAATGTGTACTGTTGACAATTCCAAGCGGGCACGGTAACAAATCCTACAATCTGATTGGTTCTTAGCACAGTCCGGTCCAGTCCGGATTTTCCTATCTCTGACCACGGTCACAGTAACGCTTGTGTGAGTTTTTTCCGTGAGTTTCTTTTTTCGTTTGAGAGCTTGGAAAAAAAAAAGAAGTTATTTACCGGCTTAGGGTTGGTCCGTATAGTGAAAAACTGTGACCTCGAACTTGAAAATGCTGCCCTCGGCTATATGGACCTCCCAGCTGGCAAATAACATATACCGGTAGTTATTATCATCCTTTTTATTGTTCTTTTATTGGTACATCAGAACAGAAATCTCTAGTAGATAAAAAAAAAGTGAACTCTTTAATAACTACCGTAAATTATTATCTTTCAGTCTCTGGTGGCTTTTTAAGAACAGTAAGAAATTGAGTCATGCCAATTTGGAAGGAAACACAAGTCTCAAAGGACAGGTAAGATGACGCAGGACCATTTGTTTAACATGACATTGATACTCTCTCTATGCAACTCTTATGGATTTGATATTTATGGGATGATTGTCTCTGCAGACATCACAAACTCTTAAGCTTTTGTTGTCGTCGTTCATCATTATCATCATTGTTGTTGTCATTATTGTCATGAGTTGTCATCATCATTATCATCATGGTCATTATCATCATATTATTACCACACCACTGCAAGCCTGCAAATAACAGTCGGTCATCAGATAAATGTCCGGTAAATTTCAGCTTTTGACCTGGTCGGACATTATGACCGTGCATGTCTGATAAAATATGACATCAATTGACTCAGAGTTTGTAGCCAAAATATCCATTTCCACAGGCTGTTGAATCTACGCAATCAAACCTTTACACAGTCATGGACGTGTGACAGCACAAAAATTCGCATTTTAATGTGTTACAGAACTTTTAAGTTCTTAAAAGGAATCAAATATATTTTTTAATGTGTCCAAATGTGTCAACAGATCACTCTCTCTGAAATTGAATTTCTTCATACTGTTTTGTATTTTTTGTCCGACCAGACTTGCTTCTTGTCCAGTCAAAACTGGCTCCTGGCCTGACAAATGACCTCCTTATAAACAAAAATTTGCAGGCTTGCCACTGGTGTTATTATCATCATTGTTGTTATCAAGGTTGTTGTCGTCATTCATCATCACCATCAGCCTTGTGAGTATGAGTAACTGCAGTTCTGTATTGAGTCACCAGCATTAGATTATATTTTGATTGAGTGCCCTAAATCAAAAGCAAAGCAATCACAAAGGCCGATCACGTCATAATGTAGACAGTACAACAAACCATTGAGAACTTTAAGTCAATATGAGTAACTAGCCCAAAGTATTGAATAATGCTCTGTCTGATTGTTGGAGTCCAACTACAGAATGAAGCAGAACCAAAACTGTACCACATTTACTCTCAATACTCAACTACAAGCCACCAGGGGTTTAATTAACGTTTCCAGCAGGACAGGAGAGCATCTGGTTTTCAGAGGCAGGCAAAACGTTTTGAACTGAACTTCTTTAAACAAAATAACTTTCCTACAGATAGTCAAACCAAGCAGGCAAAATCATTGTTACAGCTGGTCATTTCGCTTCGTACTCATCACGTCATTGTCTCCTTCTCCCTCCATGCATTGGCTTTTGAATGAGATATGTGTAGCTGTAGTCTTGAATAGTTAATCAAAAAATAGTTAATGAAAAAACATGAATAGTTAACTTCATGTTTTTTTCTCTCGCCAGTGTTTCTTCATGCTGCCACCATCTTGTGAAAATTTGTATCTGAAGGAATGCTCTCAGGTACAATATAAAATAAATGATGTTTACTCTACAGGAGATGCATTTTTTTAAATTTCCTTTCATTAACTATCTACCTCCCCAAACCCCCTGGACTACAAGTAATTCCTTGTGTTGCTTAGAGAAAAATGGCTGCACGAAATCCTTGGAGCTTCTCACCCACAGGTTTTTGTGTGACCATATTTTCCTCGCGGCCTATTTAAGACTAAGCAAGAGAAGTTTTCTTTCATGTCACACATGACAGAGTAGGCTCAACGTATTTGTGGTTTAGTGCTTGGTAGTCACAAAGGTTCTGGGTTATGTTCCTTGAACTGCAGTGGTGAAGCATTTGTGACTGATAGAAGTGTCGTTTTGCTCTAGTTGACAGATAAGGGAATGGGCCATCTTGGTGATAAATGTAAGAACTTGAAAACTATCGACATCTCAGGCTGTATCATGCTGACTGATGAAGGCATCCTGCAACTCACACAGGTCAGTTATAGTAAGGGAATGTATACAGTAAGTACTGGGGTGTTAATTTTACTCAAGGGAGTACTTTAATTTCTTATTTAGCCCCCCAGGTAAACAAGAATTAAGTTTTGGGTAGAGGGACTCCCATGTTCAAAGGTCAGGAATGCTCTTCAGAAGACATACATGTGTGTGTTGGTCGAGGTTTATTTCACCACCCCTTTAAAATACCACCTAAAAACGAACATGGAAGTTTTATTTATTTTCTCTTCGAAGGCGACCCTAGAAGATACCATGATGGCTAAAAAATAGTGGAGCGTCCTGAATCACTAATGTTTGAATCAGAGCGATTAGGAATTATCTTATGTTTGATTCAAGTCCCTAGTTACATGGTGGTCTCATAGCCTCAGAAGGCTACCAAACTCCTGTTAGGAAAATTCAGACAGACATGCGGACACCTAGGATGGGGATTGGATAAAGAGTAGCCACCTTGCCCAATAAAAAACACTAGATAACAAAAAAAAACAAATGCTAGACTCTAGATGACAATTTCGTTAGATGACAGAATGGAAACAAATCAAGAAGCTTATTCCCTCAGGCCTTGGTAGGTCATAATGTGGTTATACCCAAAGAGAGTTACTGGGTTAGCATTGAACATGGCGAAACATATAACTCATATAAAAGAAGTCATGTACTTAGGTTCATTATACTTGAGTGATGCTGATATTCATAACCTGACGTGACACTAGTCGGTCGTAACTGCTTGTTTGGTTAATGTTATATTGTGTAATTCTTGTTACAGCACTGTTGCATGATTGAATCATTGGCTCTCTCTCGGGCTGGACTCAATGGTAAAGGCACAACAAAACGTTTACTACCAATTCAATTGTTCTAAGCTCAGGAGAGGAGATATTCTATTAATTTACAGTGCAGTTCCTTCACAATTCTGGATAGATAGTGCGACTTTACTACTCAATGCCTTAAACGACAAAATCAGTGTACACTCCTTCAGTTACTTGATTATTTGAGGAGTTCCCGACTCCTGAAAATTTCACAAGCACAAACACACTCTGAAAGACTTAACGTTATGAAGTTTGTTGGCGCTTTCAGGTAATCTTGATATGAAAGACCACTTCCCTTTTCACTGATTAAGTCAATGCTTGGATTTCCAATTTTTTAACTTAAACTTCGTTAAAGACAACCATTTAGCAAATACATGGAAATTCTTTCCCTGTTTTTAGTAACTAGCCAAGGATTACAGGCGATTGGAAATTTGTTATTATTGGTGAGTATAGGAAAATCGTGATTAATTCATTTTCCTTTAAACTGTTATCACTTACATGCTACTGCTGAATGGAATCTATTAGAGTTGACACGTTGCCGTTCGATCCAATGGGATTGCAAGTTTGATTTGTTTTCTTCCAATAAGGTGCAAACCTCAAACAATTCCTAATCTCTTGCTCGCGTTTTCCCGCCCTAATTTTCCCGCGCTTGCAGAATGGATACCTTAAAATCAGGTTTGACGCATTATGTGTATTACACAACAAGGTTTGCTTAGAGCAGAGAGGTTGTGACTAGAATGGATACTCCAAAAAGGGTATGATAGGAGAAATAAGATAAGACAGAAAACAGAGGAAAACAGATGTGTTGTGTAATAAACATAATGTGTCCAACCTGATTTTAAAGTGGTACTATGATCAAAATTTTCCATTTCCTTTTCTTATCATTTTTGGAATCAATAAGCGATGAAAACTTACCATGCCAAGTTTTATTCCAATATTCGCGCGGGAAGTCCGATTA
>OMLO01001717.1_pt1 | contig 17137 bp, 6 predicted proteins | sample 1674811 | NCBI WGS metagenome assembly OMLO01 (sample SAMN06265003, study PRJEB25207) | coral metagenome | isolation source: Coral host | place: Mexico:La Bocana,Puerto Morelos, Mexico | collected 2008-11-13 | reverse complement strand
CCGAGTGCTTCTCGCACTTCTCGAGTGTTCTTAAAAATTCCCAAGTGCTTATATAACTCAACAATGCACAAGGATGAAGTTTTTAAATTCTTTTATAAAATCCTAAGGAAATCGCGTGCGCTCAAACTCGTGACGTAAGCAGCGTGCATTATAACTCGATAAAGCACGCGTGTGACGTAAGCAGCGAGCTTTATGGAGGTATAATAAACTCGATCTGACCAATCATAGCACGCGCAATTAGTCAAACATTTTATAATAACCTATTGACTTATTCATCAACTTTAAGGCTTCTTTGATGTACATGTAGAACTTGCTGCACAACTCATCCTCTAAATGATCTGCACGAACACTAACACCTGCCTGATCAATCTTTATCCTGCTTCTGCAGTCTGTTCATGCTTAAGGTTACTGTGCACCTTCAAGGGTGTCTCAAGTCGAAACAATGTAGCACGCTTGTGTGAAACTGCAGATACCTAAGCCCCTACATCAAATTAAAGCTTATAAGGCAGGCTAGCTAACTACATCCACCAATTTGTGATATTACAAATCATCATATTTTCCACAACATCTAAATGCGGTGGTCCGATTCAGCTTCTGACCGCCTTAACTCAGAGAATTTTATATTTCACTAATTTGATTTGTTTTCCGGTTTCCAGAACCAAAGTGCTCAAAAACCACGTCTGTGTTTTGTCAAATTCAATTGCATTAAAAAGTTAGAGTATTTTCAAAACAGGGCCAAAAGTAATTTTAGTGATTGTGCAGAAATAGCTCTCAACAAAGATGTTTTGAGAAATTCAAAAATCCCAGACGCAGTTTTGTTCTCTCTATGTTAAACAGACTTCCCTCCAAATTTGGAGTGAGTTGAACAAATTCCATTTGAGTTGTAGTTCTTAAAAAGTGACCCTACCTGGCAGAAAATTTAATTCAAGAAAACAGCTTCAGAAAAATCGCTCTATTTGTAAGCAAACTCTGCCCACAAAGTACCCGCAAACACCTTCTCAGATAACTGGGCGAATCAGTGCGAATCAGTGGAAGTTTTTCTTCTGGTAAAAATCAAAATTTCAAGAAAATGGTTGGTCTGAAGGTGCACGGTAATCTAAATTAATAATTACAAACCAGAAAAGTTAACAGATCAGTAATTTGAAGCAAAGCAATTTAGAGCTGAACCTCCCTTCCTAAATTAACCCCCTTGAGAATTCCAGTCCAAGAGGTTAGAGCTCCCCTCCTCTCACTCAGAATTCCAAAGTACATGTAGGTATGAATATTTTCTGGTATCACCCAATGTTATAAAGAACACAAGCAAGTGACCAGAGCACAAAAGAGATTTAAGGCGAATCACAAGCAACTGTCAAACACTATAATTTACAAGCCACATTCTTTTCAGGGTACATACTCTGATAAAGCAGCCCGCCAATCAGAACGTTTGTTATATTTGCACTTTGTTATAAAATGAAATGAATAAATTATAATAAACTAACCTGTCCATTGGCATATTCTTCTGTTTGCTCCAAAGCAATATTCATGTAACCATCTAGGCAGGCAAGAACTCCTGATAAAGGCAGGTTAACAGTGAAGACTTCAGCCTCGTTTCTTGGTTATTTTTAGTCTTGAAATTTTATTTGTAGACAGAAACTACTACAGTACCACTACAATATATTACTTTAAACTTATCAGAAGAAATTGGAGATATATTACAGCCAAATTAAAGGGAATATTAAACGGCCTTTCTTTTCCAGATTTCTAAAAACGTTGCCCTATTGTTTAAGTTTAAGCTTCAGCTGATAATGCATCATTGGTGAATTCTCAGCTGGTTTGCAAGCACATGCCAAAGAAAGCTGCTTACCTCGATAATCGACGCCGTTGTTAAGCTTTACTACCACAGGCCGGCCTATAATTTGCTTCAGAAAGTCACTTGGAGTTTGTTTTTGACTCATCTTAGAGTTTGTTTCAGATGAACTACGGATTCCTTCAAGATGGCGTCCGCGAGTTCGTCCCAGTACTTTCAACCGAACATTCGAATTTCTGAAAGGTAGACCTAGTCAAGGACTTGTACATTGTAGGACGGAGGAACTTCATGAAACAAGTAACAGTGAATTACAGCAGTAAAGTAAAACTAGTCATTTGGTGAGAAAATTAAGGGATTTCAAGCATAAAATTTAGTTTAAAAATCCCTAGCCCGCTGTGCGAATTATTTGATCCCATCGTCGCTCAAAGCGCGTGACTGTTAGTCTTTCATGAATAATGTCACAGTTACAGGTGGACAAAGTAGTTCAACCTCGTACCCAGGGCTTTTCCCTTGAAGGTGGGAGGGGCGGAAGAGAACGAGGTTGGAAGTAGTTAAGCTACTACTGAAGGTCGCTGGTTAAACCACGCTAAACCACTCAAACACGTTAAATATACTTTCTTTTACGGGGACTGGCAAGTAGACCGTGACTAAGACTCAAGCTCTTGTGACAGGCTGTTTTTAGCATTTTATTTTGTTAGTATCCGATCCCTTGAGTCACGCAACTCTCTCATTAGTTTTGAAAACAAATGACAGGCTTAAAAAGTTGAAGGAACGGGTTTCAGTCAAGCAGACAAATCTAGAGAGCACAATGATTTCTAATGTACATTTTCTGTGAATAAGCAAACAGGTATTATAACACTTGTTTATTCGCATTAAAGACAGTATACTCGCTCGAGCCGTTTCCATGAACACGTGTGCCACTAACTGTATCCCATAATACTTATAGCATGTTCACAGGGAGCCCAACGGATACTAAATACGAGGTGCGAAATGTATAAAAGTTGACAACTTTTCAGCTCAATATCTTCTGTCTGTAATAGCGGGAGTTGTTTCCAATACACTTTCTTTGTAGGTTTGGGCGGGGATTTATCTTCTGCTCGTAATCGCGGGTGCTCGTAATAGCAGGAGTTGTTTCAATACACTTCTTTGAAGTTGCGGCAGGGGATTTATTTTGTGTTCGTAATAACGGGTGTTTGTATTGGCGGGTATTAGTAATAACGGGGTGTCCGCCTCCATACCAGGCTTTTACTTGAATTTAACAACTGCCATTCTCAGTGAAATGAACGCAATTCTTAATCCTTAATCACTACTATCATATTTACATTCTGATCTGCTCGCTATTTTGATTTATTGGACTTCGGCGCCAATGGGTTGGCCTAACAGATTAAACGTTTTTCATGCAGATCCCGACAAAATTGGAATTTGTTTACTTTTCAGTATAACTGTTTTTACACGTTTGCTCGTGTTGTTAAAGCAGGTTGTGCTAGTTAATTTACTTCTTTATTCTTGCATGATTTCTGACCAAAAAAAAACAAGGGCAGTTTATTTAAATTTTTAAACGTAATTCAACTTGATTGGCCCAGCTGTTTTAAGTCAACTGGGCTAAGTAAGCAAAGCGTAGTCTAAACGACTCACGCAGAAAGATTGCGAAATCTAACGGAAATTACTCAGTAAGACGTTGTCCTCTTCTGTTAACAGAAGGTGTTGCAGTACAAGACCTCACATACATTCCATCTGCTCTGGGCTTATGGAGAAGTTCGTAGCGGAGACGCGAGTGGGCCACAAACAAAACCAAAGGAAAACTGTTTTTCTTGCAACAGCTATTTCATTAGTTGGTATCGCTTGCTTGATCACTGGAATAATCCTACTTGTCAAGAGAAATAACTCGCGATGTGAAGCTCCAAACGCACAGAAATTGCAGCGCGACAAGACAGTAGAAAGGTGCAGTTACTCGGAGGAGGCCAAGCGCGCTGGTCTTGTAGCGTTTTTGCAAAGAGTGCAGGACAAAACGTTTGAGGTTCAACCATTTTTAATCGCACACAAACCTAAAGTGAGCGCATTGGAAGTCCAACAAAAGTATAAAATTTATGATCCGAGTCCTTTGAATCTCAAAAACGTGACTGATACAGCAAAAACTCTGCTGGAAGATCTCAACAGAATGGTCATCGACGAGAAAAAGCTTAGATCGCGCGAAAGAAAAGTTCTTGCACAGCTCCGACATTTTCTGAAACATGTCTTTGGAACACCTTTCGATGGAAATTATTACTTTGGTGACTTTCTTCTCGGCCCTAACGTCTTCTGTTGGCAGCCCATCTGTACTGTCGGGTCATTGTTAGGAAAGTCTTTAACCTTTTTCAAACCTTTTGACACACGAGGGTTGGAAGTTGTAATCGAGAAATTAGCAGAAGTGAACAAAACATTTCAAACTTACACGGATAACTTGCGATATGGCGTGAAAGCTGGAATGGTTCGCAGCATGGAAGAATGCCGCTCTGGAATCGACACTATACAGAGAACTTACTACAATATTGCATTCTCTGGTCCCAAAGGTAATATATTTCAAATAAATGTGGAATGTTTTCGTTTTCAATACAACAACAGCTCAAAAACGTTGCTTGGTTCATTTTTTTTTAATTTGCCGGGATTAAATATAAAATACAACTTAAAATTCAACAGACGCGTTTGGGCAGGAACGTTTATTTGCCTTCTTCGGTGGAAATATGAACAGGAGATGCAAATTTCAAAGTTAATTGTAGCTTCTGTAAACATTTGCGTTCAAGAGGGCAAGTTTTTGCCAAACTACGGCACGTCTATTACATTCAAAAATTTTTTATATATATCTCAAAGTTGTTGTGACTTTGTCGCTACCCAGTCCTTTTGGCTACAAAACATTATCTACTCTTTTCCTCTCAGTAAGAATTCATGAGGTTTCAGAAAATTTTATTCAAAAATCAAGGAGCATTCAGAAGTGCTGTAGGTCTTTATAAGGATTATAATGTCATCAAGAATGACAGCTGTTTACAAAAGAAGTGCTTCTTGCTCCACAGTTAAACACTATTGATTGTTCTTCATCGATTGGCTACAGAAGAATTTTATTTTAACTGTAAATTAAAGTTCTTTGTAATAATACTATATTAATTGCGGGCTTAACAACTTTTCGTCATAAAAATGGCCAGACGCCTTTTGTAAAGTGTTCAAATTCTCAGAGTGCGTTGTATACGCTGGTTTGTTTCATTCTAAGAGGACAGAAACGCTTTCTTCTGTTTTCAGAAGAACGCGTTGTTGCCGTTCCTGGAATTCAGTGCGATCTGAAGCTATTACAAACATTTGCACAATCGAACAAAGCAACAAGGTTTTTTAATCTGGTTCTCAAAACGCAATGCCCGTCATTACAGAAAATATTTGTCAAGGCCCTGTCAAACATCAAAGGAAACAAAATAGATTGGGATTATGTTTTGGACCACGAAGATTTGATTTACAATGTAAGACGAGAAAGCCGGAATATTCATCAGTTTAGATGGTTTTCTTGAATATAATCACAATGTTGTGAGTTTCTCATATGATATGAAAATATTGACCAATAAAAGACTTGCGAACAATTGCATAAAATTCCCTTGTAACATCCCTATAAGGAAGCTTTGCAATTACTTATGAACGTCGTGTTAAGGTAGATACTTCAAGACTACACCGCCTAGCTCCGCCTTGAAACTATTAAGAATTTTCTGGCATGCAATTAGTAGATTTTAGAGTACTTTTGATAAGTCGCTCCGACATTAAGCTGTAAAATTAACATCATTTAGCAATTTAAAGAGTTGCAATTATCGCAGATAGAGCCCTCATAAAGCTAATTCCCTATTTATCATACGTTTAGCTATAAAAAACATGTTTATTATGTTAGCAAATTGGTTTTCGACAAGCTAAAACAGGGTGCTTTGACGGGCCACTGACAAGTTCACTTCACCAATTTACTTTTTTCCAAAATTTTCCTTTTTTAAAATTATACTAAGTATTATACTAAGTAAATTTCTCTTTTAATTAGAAACTCGAGTTTGGCTCTCTCAGTAGACCTACAGAAAACGAACTTTACCAAAATTTCTCTAAAAGCTCAGACGCGATAAACATTTCCCAGGCGAGAGTTTAAAATAAAAGCACTTTAACTTTCACGCACATAAATTTGCAACCTACAGAAAATCCATATACTTTTTTTATATCACAATGTCTATTAAAGCTGAGTGCACAATTTGTATTATGTCTTAATATCTTTCTCCGCAATTTCAACATATCAGTGATTTTCAACACACATTCACATTCTTCGCGATGTATGGGGATATTACGAACTCACAATGCGACCAGCTCCCAGGACAGTTGGCTTGACATCTCAGTTCGTAGAACACTGCATCGGTATCGCAGAGGTCATTGTTTCTAATACCGTTTTTTCTTAAGCTTTAATTTCGCAGTTACTTCAGTTGTGAATATAACTGCGATGATCAATCATATCTTCATACAATATATATCACAGGAGTGTTCAACGAGTCATACATGAAAGATATCTTAAAACCAGATTTTCTGTCCAACTTGGAAAATAAGACAGACCAGTTGGATGAATGGGAAAGAAACCATGAAGGCAAGAATGTTTTCCAGTCACTCCGTGAAAGCATCCTAGAAAATGTTGGACGACCAATTTACGCGTTTTTAAGGTGAGTTAGAGAGCATGGAGGGTAAGTTAGGTTCTACCGCCCTATTGGTGCCATCCACCATATTATTCAAGATATTTTTAGACCACACCTCGTTTCATGAGGGCGTACACAAAATGGAATGTGCTTCCAAACTGCGTTCTACTTTCGAGTGGTTTTGTTTCTAAATGATGCTTATACTCTAGCAAATTGACAATGGCATTATACATCCAATTTTGCCTTCACTACACAACTGAACACACTCAAACGGTTGAGGCATGGGCGCGTTGGTCAGCCAGGCCCAAGATATATTTTAATTGTGACAATAAGCTTACAACAAAGTGTATAAGAGATATATCGAATAACGTTCTACTTGCGCCAGAGCCAAACACGTAAACCCCACAACCCTGTTATCAGGAAAAATAGGGACCTTTGAGATTTTAAGGTTAATACATAAACAACAAAATGATAAATCAGAGAGCCCTATTCACATGACAAAAACAAACCTTGTGCGAAAGTGCTAGTGGCAAAGCTGACCGTAGTATGCCACAGGTTTTTCAATCGTCTCTTTTGACAAACGTACTATCCATGAGCCTTCGCGCACTAGGTTCTCACCCAGTTCTCTGTTCCGTGTCGGTAAAATATTAACTTATGCCAATACTGATTATCACAAATAACATCGTCTTATGCTTGTACTAAGCCTTTAAACAGTAAACGAGCTACGAAATGAAATACATAACGATAAAGTCGTGTTCAGACTTCAGTGTCGAAAAGTGATTGGTCCCGTATTGCCACGCAACACGACTGGCAAAATCTCACGCCCCTTTTTTATCCAATCAGGATCGGGTCCAGTTAAAATCAATCGTGACTTGCACGTACACGTTTTCCCGCGCATTGCGTCAACTTCACGTGCTTACTTCGAATTTTGATTGGTCCTTTGGATTATCTGTGTGCTTTGTGTTTGGCCAGAATAATAACTTTGGTTTTGGAGTTTACGAACCTTTATTGAAAAAACTGCTCTTTTTCAAAGGGACTTATTAATGGAGCAAACGTTTACATGATTCATTCTACAGGTATTTAGAGAATGACCACATACAGCACTGTGTGCCGAGCAACGTGTCCAGCGGCTTATCCTTCCTGCCAGTCTCCTTCGTGTACGTCAACGGAAGTGCAAATGTCACTCAGAAAACCACCAAAGTGCTCCCGACAGGGGAACCGCTGGACGGTGCGAAGGCTTATATCGACATTCTTTCGTATTTTACCACCACAAACAATACCCCGGATGAAGTTCACGACCTTGGTTATACGATGCTTCATAAACTGTTTCCCGAGGTGAGGTAGTAATGGTAGTAATGGTAGATTTTAGAGTGAGTTGATCTAAATCAAGAAAATATAAAAACATATATCATCTGGCGAGTCAAAGAAGGCCTATACCCATCATAGCTCGAAGACGTGCTAGGAGTGGATAGATAAGACATCATTGGCAGCTCCTACAAAGGGTGGGAAATCTGGGTACGTCGCAACACGATTGTTAATGAAGCACGCGTTAGGCGTGGGAAAATGTACAAGAGCTGAGCCAGATTAGTAACAGAAACCGTGCAAAGCGCTGGAAATGACGGTCAATAACGGAATCCTGCGGTGCCATCTGCATAAGCACCGTTAGGGGGTCGCGTCGTTTTGTTTTAGCTTTGCACGTAGCGAAATTCTAGTGCTAGCTTCCTTGAGTGATTACCTAAAGCTGACAAGAGCTTCGTGACGAAATTAAGGCTAGAACTGAAAGTCTGGGAATAATTAAGAAACTAAATGTTAGAGAAATGAACTGGCACCCATTTCCTATGAAAACAACAATGGGTTTAGCACCAAGTTTGCACAGTTTTCTACAAGGTAAGAAACAAGCAAAAATGTAACTGTTGTGATGAAATTCAGTCTAGCTGCTACAGACCTTACTTATTGAAAATGTAATTTTTCTGTTTTTTTATGCCACCAAAACACCCTATTACATGTTGGTTTTGTCTTTTGTTTTATTTTTTTTTTGGTTCCAGGCCCTTGAAGTAGCTCGCCAGGTGACGGGCCAAAACGACAACCATACAGCTAAGGTTGAGTTTTTGAAAATGATGAACAGTTCAGAAATGTTCTTCAGCAATGGTTCGATTCCTGCTCATGAGTCTGACAAGAATGCGTTCAAACTTTGTAGTTCAGCTGAAAAAGCTAAAGAACACTGTCCACAACGCTGGCTGGCCATTCAACGCTGGTTTACCGAGACAAGAGAGGTAACTGAGGGGGGAAGGGTTGGTGCCCTGCAGAGCCTTATGGGTATGTGGAACACCATAATGGCAGCGCAGGGGTGGTTGCTTTGCTGAGCAGTTTTGCTGAGCTCAAATTCACGACGTCCAGTTACAATACGTTGAATTTGATCAATTTATCCGGTGGTTTACTTAGATCCTGATTTGTTGGCATGGCTTAATTTTTTTTACCTCTTCAAGGTACCATTCTAAAACGGCATATAAACCCCAGTCATTCTTCTTTTGGCTCAACACCCAAACTGGTACCGCAAAAGCTACCGCTGTCACGGCCAAAACCGCTTTTTAACTCGTGAAAGGTACGACGAGTACCCTCGTCAATTTTATATGGTATTCCGCCCCCCTCCGGGGCAATGTATATCTGATTGTTTTGTAGTGGGAAGCAAATAAACTGATATAGTTAAGACTAGAAGGCACGTGCAAAGTAGCTGTACTACTCATTTAAAAAAGAAATTTGTTTTTCGTTTTTCGGAGAAGATCCGCTTTTCTGTCCCAATTTTATACTAAAGGCTCACAATTCATCCCATCCTCGTTTCCAAGGCCATGAGAACGAGGTTGAGCCGAGCACCTCTTTTCTCCACAGGTCATGAGCATGCTAGATCCCAAAACAACGCAGATGTTTTATTTCACCGGAAAGTATCACACCACTCCTAACTGCCCGGTGGAAATGGTGCCGGACTTCAACCCCTCCGCTGGCGTGCCGAGTTATCGAAGCAGCAATAAAGCGTGCAGTAAAAGCGCCAAGTATTTTATTCCTTTCTTTCTTGAGAGGCCTGGACCGAGATATATGCAGTGGAGCGTAAATGCTCATGAAGCGAGGCCTGGGCACCATACTCAGGTTAGTACACTGTGCTGCTCGTCGATATCATAAACTGGACCAAGCCTCTCACGGTCTTTGCGCTCGTCACGAAACGAATGCGTGACAAGCCCAGAAGGGCGTCTGCATAAGAGGCTGCCAATGGGCTCTCGATGCAAAGAAAAGGAAACATTTAGTGAGATTTAGTCAAGAAGTAAGCTTAAGAGGTGATCTTACTGTATTTGGGTGACAATATTCAACAAAAATTCACAAAAATGAAGACTTCCAAACGTCATTAACAATGAACCTGGTATTGAGGTAAATTTCCTACGTCCAAGCGTCAAACGGAGTGAGATCTGGGTACGAGGATAACAAGATTTATTTTATTTTTCAGTCGCGATATCGATAAACAATCTTTTTTGTTTTCCTTTTGTAATAGTTACAGGGTTACCAAGAACACTTCCAGGACACCTGCGGTGGAGAAATCGCCTGGTTATCATCAATCACGTCATACACGGCGTTTACGGAGGGCTGGGCACTATACGCTGAGAATCCGCTCATTGCTTACGATACAGATACCTACGAAGGGCAACCGCTGTACAAATACGGGATGCTAAAGTCTCAGGTAGGAAAAAAAACCAGTCTGTGTATTGCACAAACTTCACAAAAGTTTCTTCACCGTTTTGTCGGTATTTGGCTTTCCAAGACAACAAGCAAAAACGAAATCCGTTTATTGTGTAAGGCACAGGGAGTTTGAGAAAAACTTTTACAATCTTGTGAAAGTAAGCACCAATGAGATTGCGGGGGTTGTAAAGTATAGTAACCACTTTTTTGCTGTTATTTTTTGTGTTTGTTTTGTTTTGTTTGTGTGCGTTTTCTTTTTTTGACTAGTTTGTGTTTTCTATTTAGCTCTGGGCCGAGTTCCGGTGATAGTAACCATTTTTACTTCACAATACAATCACTTACTTCCTTAGCGCAACTAACTTATGGGGACCGAGAGTTTGTTAAGGAAGAGGGTTGTAAGACAGAGAAAAGAAACGTACAGAGGTGAGCGTCCCCGAAGGGGAGGTGGGAGGGTCAAAAAATCTGTAACAGCGCCAGAGCGGCGCAACTTGGCAAGGTGACAGTCGTAGGGAACCATTATTATCAGAAAGACTGCCGGACGCGATGGTGATTTAATAAAAGCTAACCCGTATGGGTCTTGCATCTTTGTCATCGCAGCTTTGGCGCGCATTGCGCATGATCGTGGACACAGGCTTACACTACAAGCGGCTCAAAAGAGGCGATGCCCTTGACATGTTCCGAAAATACTTGTGGGATGACAGCGATATTGCGTTAAAGGAAGTCACCAGGTACCAAAGCGTTCCAGGGCAGGCCACCTCTTATATGATCGGCCAAATGCACATTATAAAATTGAGGGATTACGCTAAGAAAAAACTCGGAAAAGCCTTCAATCTTAAAGATTTCCATCTGCAGTTACTGTACCAAGGAACTGCGCCTCTGAGCTTTCTGGAGGAGAGCATCAAGGAGTATGTCGATTGTGCTCTCAACAAGAACAAAGAAAATTGTGAAGAAATCCTTAATCCCTCTTCTAAAGATCCCCAAGATATCGACAGTAAGAACAATGATTTAGGTGCCATGGACTCGTTGGAAAGACAGCTTTATTTCTAATATATTATATTTACTTTTCAGGATGGAATATATAGATAGATATATATTTCTCGCTTTGTAAAAGGTGGTAGAATTTGAGCTATACTCAAGTTGAAAAACTGTATGTGTCAGAAGCAAATAATATTCAAATCATTATTAGCTATTTTAAGAAAGGTTTTTCATAGGAGGCCTTCGCTAGATATACTGCAATTGTGCGTCGAAAGTTTGGTGAACATGTTTAACGTTCAAGTTGCGTTGTTGTCACGGGCAACTGGCTCCGTTTCCAGTGGCAACTTTGACGGCCTTTGACATCATTGGCAGCAAAGCGCATGAAATTGCGGGCGACGATGTTACCATTGGAAACGAGGTAAGTTGCCCGTGGCAACACTGTAATTTTAACTCCAAAACTCTGTCGTGCCTTGTTCAACTGATGATCGTAGTATTTTGAAAAGTGGAAAAGTTCTAGATAATTTTCCGGTCAAGAGAAACCTGGTAACAGTGATTGCTTAGTTTTAATAGCGCATACATTAAGATAACCGTAATTAAAAATGCATGAATCATATCGTCGCTGCAATGTGAACAAGAAGTAAAAATATGCTTATACTAGAGATATGATTGACGATTTTACGTCTTTCGAAAAATCGTCTTCGCTGTTATAACAGCATTTACCGTTTAAAAATCTTGGTGTCAAACTTTTTTTTTGTTATTCAAATTTCCTCTTGAACATTAAACGAAAACTTTTCAAAGCGAAAAGAACTGTGGCTGCCAAATAAATTACAATAAGTGATATCGAAAAAAAAATTGATTTCATTTGATCGTTTAAGTTTTCTCGAATTTATAACTCATGCTTGCCCTTTGGTGAGTTAAGAAGGGATACTTTTCTCAAGAAGCTTCTGATTATGCATGTTGTGCTGTATCCAGTTAAGTTCTTGAGAACTTCCTGCTTTTCGGTAAAAGTTTTCCTTTTAATGAACAGGTCATTAGTGAGACAAGCCTGAGGATATAACGGTTTTGGAAACAGAGCCCGTATAGTATTTGATAAAGACGCTGGACAGAATTTAATTAGTAGCTAGAAATCGATAAAAATTTATCTGCGGGGCGAGAAATGACGTTTTTTCCAACTGATTGCTGAGATCCGGGATCTCCAAACTTTAATGATAGCTAAGAAATGGGTTGAATTTTTATTTAATAGCTTTAGAAATCTCCGAAGATTTTACTGATACAACTTTCTAGATTATAACACACACATCTAGTTTAGAACGAAGTCGTTCCTTGTCTTCATTTAAGGTTCAAGCTCGACTTGGTAAAAATTCGTCGTGCCCTTGCTGTTGCCATAACAACTTCTAGGTATTGCCTTATCGTACAAAAGCATTTTTCTTTTTTTGCGTTTGATTAACAAACGAAATAACAAACTTTTTTCAACTTAGCATATTTTCCGTCTCTGGTAATTAGCAACCGTGCTTGGAATAAAAACATTTCACTGACTTTTGTATCATACTTCTGATGAATTTCTGCTTTTTGTGCTCTTTATGTCGTGTTTTATTTTTTGCTGCGTCTATTCACTTACTCAATGATGCTTCTGACCTTATGTCACGTGGCATGACCATGCGATATTACTCGTGCCCCGTTCACACAACCGGGGAAGAATTTGAAAACGGAGGTTTCTAAAACGCATCAAAGATTTTCTGTCCGCACTACGACGAAAAACTTTCGAAAAACTTTGTTTTCAAAATGCTCTCCGTTCACACTATTAAAACACAAAACCGGCCTTTTCAAATTCCTCCGGTTTAAGAAGCGTTTTCGAAAAGCTTCGTCGTTCGGATTATTGTGTACGTTAGGCCTAACCGTACGCGGGGGTAGTGTGAACGCTTTCTCAGTATTGACAAAGCAATCCACCTGACCCTTAGCATTAGAAATTATAACTGCACCTGCAATCTTGACAGTAATTACCATTATCTTTAATTACGCACACAGTTGCGTTTCTCAAGCGAACTGAGATCATACGAAACAGTGTGTAATGTGTTGTTAACAATCGTAGCAGACCAACGGGGCTTACAAACAGTCGCGCTCGATCGACGCGATAGTAGAAACGTCGTTTTCATGTTCCATTATAACCAAGAAGATACTTGCAGAAGCGACATCCAATGCTAACATCGTCAGTCTGGTAAGTTGTGGCTTAAAACTATTTAATTCTAATGGCCATTAGCCTCAGTCGTTTGTTCTACAAATGATAAATTTAAATCTTAGCTTTGTACGGTTTCGCTACTTCTTGAATTAGATTCCAGAGAAGATAAATCCACCATGCTAGATCAACTTCGCAGTAGAAATATCTCCTTTATGAAAGAAAAAAAAACAACACATCAAGGTTAATTTGACTGCCCCTCAGTCAAAGCAATTTTAAGCAGGGGAAACGTATTTTTCAATCTTGAATAACGAAAAATCGTTTCTTCAACCTTCGGTGAATTCTCAGTGTTTTTATTCCGCCTTCTTAAGATGTGTCATTTTCAATTACATAAATATTTTTTGCCGCAATTTCGTCTCTCATAAAGAAGTTTAAACTGTATCGTGTTTGTTACCATGGTAACGTAAAGGAAAAATGCCCCGGAGCTAATATCGCACCGAGCTTGAAGGTTTCCTTTTCAATTTTCTGCGGAATTAAGCCTCCACAAGGAAACACACGTTGGTATTATGAAATAGAGGGTAAGCCAGGGGTATTTGTAATCTAAACAAACAATAAACACGGCTATATTGTGAAATGTATAGCCAAAACACATTTGTATTTATGCAACACTTGAGAAAATCGCAAAAGATCTACTAGTTTTGTATAGTTTAATTTATTTTTATATATCATCCATTACAAGGAAAGTTCGATCTATCTTTTTTTTATAAAAACAGTCTTAAAATTTTCTCCCTCAAGGAAGATATTATTTAAAGCGAGCGAAGAAAAAATGCATTATTAATTACAAGTTTTTACCTCAACTTAGCATAAATATTAATTTCCACTTTTTACGGAATTGCATGGCAAAAAAAATCATATTCATTTATTGTGACTGCTTACGTTGATGGGAAAATCTCGACGCATTTTAAGAAGGAGTTTTACAACGGGCGTTCCTTTAAAAGGGCAAGCTAGAGGTGATAATTATTTCGCGTTTTGTTTTATCCTCGACGTTACTAAATCTAGAAAATTACAAAGAGAGAAAATGGCTAGACCATCTTTAGAATCTTCCATTAAATCACGAAGATTCATATCAGTTACACCTTATTCTCAAAACTCTGCTCATCTTTATTGAAGGTCAGGATTTTTAAAGAGAAGTAAACGTATATTTTAATCTCAAAACTTATCGTCTACCTAGAAGCCGTAGTCAAACTCGAATACACTGTAGTTGTATTATGACCATGCAGATAAAATCGGGAAATAAGAGCCGCCGATGATTTATGGCTGCAACAGTGGTTTCTCAAGCTTATAAAACAATCATAGTTTTGCCATAACTGTTAAGATTTTCACAGATATAATAAGCAATTAACTTGCGCTCGACGCTATGTTATTGCCCGCAGTATGTTAAGAAAGTCCTTCATTTGGTTCTTAAGGGGGTGATAGGAAGATATCATGGAGAAAATATGCTGTGGTTAATTGGTGAAATGAAAGGATCATAGTAAGGTTGCATATAAATCTTGTAAGGAAGTCGGAAACTAGGAATGCCTCGTTGCCTTAGTAACAAGCCTTGATTTAGATAAATCTTAAGTTAAAATTTCGAGTTATCGCATAGCATGTTGTTTTCTCTCTCCCAAAACGACTTGTCTCAGAGCAACTTTACTTTCGGACCTTCCACGGCCTTTGAAGTCGCAGATAACGGCAGAAATGAATCGCATGATCTAAGTATCTGTGTTGAAAATTCTCAATGCGTGGAGAATATTTCAGTTTCGCTTTAATATCCGCAAACAAACGTTGAATTTTCATTCCATCGGGTAGTCAACTTCTATGAGAACTGTATTGACTTCATACATTAAACAATTAAAAAATGCACTGAAATTAGTGCGAGAGAATGGTGGTCAGATAGGATTGAAAGTCACGAAGCAGACCCATCGAATGCCAATTTTTCGTATAGACGAAATATAATTGAATCCATGGTTTGGCAACATCAGATATTTTATACAAAATTATCGGCTTCGAATCGACGACATGAAAGTGCTAATGATATGAAAATGATTCTACTGTTAGGTTTTCGTTTTATCAGCTAAGTTGAATGAATTTTTTTCCGGCCGTGATTGTTTTGGAATACGAGTTAAAAGTAGAAATGAATTGAGCAGTTAGTTTCGTATCCGGCCTCGTACGCCTTGAAAAAGTTCCGGTTTCTGTGACATGATCCTTAGGGTAACTATTCGTTGAATCCAAACAAAAGGCCAATGTATTGAAGGAAGTGCAGGTGTACAGTGCGTTGGAAGACTGACAACAATGTCTGCCAAAAATGCAAAATTGAGTTTTCGGACTGCAAATGTCTGGGATGACGCTTTCAGAAGAGAAAAATATTTGTTGACGACGAAAACAAGTTTACGTGCATCGTGCAGTTGTTCAAAATACTACTAAATGGTCGAGTTATTTCGGTTGCTATGGTAAGAGGGAAATCGTTTTAAAAAAGTAAATTTTTATTAATATTTCAGCGCTAACTGCGTCTGTTTTCATTTAGGCATTAACCAGCGAAAGCGGAAAAATGAAGCTGTTGCCTTAACGTCGCTAGAAACTGTGAATTCGCATAAAAAGCGGACAAAGTGCGTAGTGATAATTACGTAAGGTTGTTTTTCTCAAAGTTAAATAATATATTTGGTCATAAATGTTGCAAATTGAACTTTAGCAAATAATTATCGGGTATCTAATTTCGCTCAAACAGCGCTGCTTGCTAAACATAACAAGCCTTTTATTTGTGCTACTCTCAAAGCTTGGGCTAAAACACGCAATTAAAATGGCGCCTTTATTGATCTTCTTTACTGAAAACAACGACAAGCTCACAAGCTCGATCTATTTAGTTGCTAACCGAGAAATCTGGTTATTATCTTTGCACACAGGGGACTCCCGTGTGAAAAAGTCCGGGATACTCGTCGGAAAATTTGAATTAATCCCTAAATCCGGGCGTCCCTCGAGCTACCGCTTAAACTAAATAAGTAACTTGACAGCTAAAAATAGTTAAGTTTCCTGCCCTCATACAATTTATCTCTTTGCATTAGAGTAGAGATACGTTATGAAAAAGTTTTTACATTGCTTGATATGTAAAGCGGTTCGTTATGATCAAAATACACCTTGCCTTACTTAAGTGGTTACAAAATACAAAGTAAAACGAGAGGTCGACCTCTTTTCCAGCCCCTCCCCCAGCCGTTCCCAAAACCACCGACTCGCTCCAGACCGCGCTCCAATTGAACTAGAGCCCGGATCAGTAAGTGTTGACATGTGGGCCAGTTTTGTTAATCATGCTAAATTTGATTTAGCTCTGTGATTTGCAGTTTGGCTGCTTAACTTTCTATTTTTCCGACCACGATGTAGCAATATATGTTTCTGCAAGAGATTATATCTTTATGATGATCTATACTTCGTTGATTGTCATCAGAAAACAAAAACTAAGATATTTGGAAGCCTGTAGTGGAATGAAAATAATTGTTGTAATCGGAAAGCTGATGACCAGAATGATTTGGACACTGACATAATATCACTTTTTTCTTCAAGATCAAATCGAAAAAGAATCGAATGGTTTCGCTTTGCCGTTACTTTAGCCTTGAAAAACGTTTTATAAGAGGAAATTTTTTTAAAAAAAATTTAGTGCCTAGTAAATAGTCTCTTGCTAACAACATTAAAAAGTGTTGTTCATAAAAAGAGCTACTGTTACTGGTTTGTTTGACTCAGGGGACTGTCTCCTGATTGCGGTTGACACAAACGTGATATTGT
>OMLO01001716.1_pt1 | contig 17142 bp, 13 predicted proteins | sample 1674811 | NCBI WGS metagenome assembly OMLO01 (sample SAMN06265003, study PRJEB25207) | coral metagenome | isolation source: Coral host | place: Mexico:La Bocana,Puerto Morelos, Mexico | collected 2008-11-13 | reverse complement strand
TCACTCATATCCACTCGCAAGTTACGACCCAGGGGTCTTCTAAACTCGAAAGTTACAACTTTCGAAATTCCACTTTTATAGCATAAATTTTGTGTCTCTTTGAATGCAAGGAAATGAGCAGTTTACTTTTCCACCTTTTGTAGAAATGTTTGTCATGCCATTTTGCTTGCATTGTAGTGGTCCCGACATGAGTTCTGAGGATCCAGAAGAAGCCGAAAAGGTAGGAAATATCGAGATTTATTTCATACCGATACGGCAGTTATTTACTGCACATGCATTATCACACACTCGAACCATCGATATTCTTGGAGATACTCACCAATAATATCTGCTAGGAGACAAACAAATGGGCACCTGTTAATGTGAGCTAACGACAAACCTTGGTCCTGTTTGTTTCTAGAAAAAACCCTGTGCATCTATGAATCTACTTCTTGAGTGGAGCATGATCATTATTTCTACTGTTTTCTTTCATTGTTCCCAATACTACATGGTCTACATCATTAAATCGCATCATTTTCACTGCCGAATTTGTAATGTGACTTCAGTTTTTTCCCTGCCAGGTATAGCAGGAACATTATGCAACATATTGTTAACAGTCATGTTACCTTGCGTTTGCTAAACTAGCTCAAATGATTTGATTCAGTTCTAACTTTGAGGTCTGTGAACGAAAACCCTGTGTGGAAGCAAATCAGTTTTGCCTTCATTTGGCGTTTTGCCCGTTTTTGACTTTTGCAATTGGAAATTTGAGAAAATTTCTTCAATTTTTAGCTGGAGTTATTTTACGATTATCATAGTTAAGAAATACCTTTATCCGTATCTTTACGGTGTATAAAGTTCCTTTTCCCAGTGACAGTAATTAATTAATAGTTTTCTAATCCTATCTACCTACTTGAATTTCCGCAGCGACAATATGAATCTGGAAAGGGTATTCGCCGCTTTAGCATGCTGTTTGGAAACAAGTCATCATCCAAGGTACAAGTGGCCAAAGAATGCTCCCCACTCCCTCGGACCTCACGGAGGGGAATGTTCTAGGAAATCAGTTTTGGTGGGGGTGTGCGTTCGTTTCTTGGGACAAAAGCCTCTTTTTCAGTTCAAATTATGTAAATCAGATCTGATTCAAGCACACTCCTCTGTTTCAGACCTGACCCAAACATAAGGCACTAAATTAGTGCACATTACTCATATATAGCCCAGAACTACATCATTTTTCGCTCCACACCATCATATAAATTCAGACGCGTTATTAATGTAAACAGTCGCTGGGTAATGTAAACAGTCACGCGGTTGGGTTCCGAAAGTGCAAGGTGTACAATCAAGTGATTCTTGATATTCCTTGATTCATTTCTAGCAATTAAAGCGAGAACTTCCAAAGCTTCAGAAGGGAAGCAATAGAAGTAGTCTACGAAAAGACAAGAGCTTCGGTAAGTTTACTCTGGGTTCTGTGACTCATCTATCATGTGACCTCGAAGTAGCCAATGATAGAGCGCGCTGTTGGGGAATTTTCTTCAATAAACAGGTCAAGCTACATTTATAGTTAAACTTCCGTGATTTGTTCAATACAGCAGCACGTAACAAGGATAGTGAAGAGGGTAAAAAGGAGCCGAATGATGGCAAAGAACAGCATAAGACAGCGCTGGGAAGGAGAGCTTCAGGTGTGACCACTAAACTGTCTAGACCTGGAGAACAGGTAAGCAACTACATTTTCTTATGAAAACACATACTATTTGATGCGTTTTCACCACCTATTGTCCACACTAAAACGCTCGAAGACGCTGTTGAAAGCAGAGGCTTTCAGAAAACGTTTTTCACGAGCTAAATACACTTTCTCGTCACCTGTCCATTAGCAGCGTATCTATCGGGTCAGTGCCCTGTAAACGTTTTAGGCCCGCAAAGCCATTTTTTCTATGTCCAAAAACGTAGAAGTGTATACGCCTAAAACCTCTTACATGAAGTGAACTCCCTGTGATCATGAGGGTCGATATTTTGCTATGGTTTTCAGGGTGAGAAATCTTTTGGTGATCTTCGGGAAACGGGTCCCACGAGAGCTGAATTAGATCTTGATCACTTCAGGAGGATGTATATGCTTAACATCATTATTAACAAAGGAGCGTATTTTCTTGCCTAAATTGAAGGTCTTGGGGCCACCCCCAAGATTTTGGTTTACACTGAAACAATTTCGAGGTAGAATAAATTGATGTGTATTTCGTTTCAGGTGCCGATTCTTCCTAACCCTGGTTTGTTAACACGGAGTGGTCGAGGCGGCCCTGTTTCTTCAAGATCTAGTCTGCATACCAAGCCAACCTCTCCTTTGCCTTTTAGAAGGTAAACCCCGAATTAAGTTCCTTTGCGTAGTTGTGAATTTAATGTTGGTAAATCGTAATCTTCCAGTGATGGATAATGGCAACTGGTGTGTTGTTATTTCTAAAGCAGGAGCTTCACAATGGACGATGAGAACAAAGATAAGGACAAGGGCAAAGACAAACCTAGGTAAGCTTGTTTCCGTCATTAACTACTCATGAAACTGCTCTGAAAATCAGTTGTTAGAGACAGATCTACTGTTCAATTTGTTATTGTACCAGTGCAGTGGTGTTTTCCTTTTCCTTTTCTCTTTCTCAATGAATCAAATACCCAATAGTTCTCAAACTAATGAAACATTATTCCGTTTTTTCTCTTCTTACTTTTAATGTAAAACGCTGTAATGGATTGTACTTAAAAGTTTGGCCTTAAAGAAAAAGTGCCATCCACAATATTCGTGACAGAGGTCCTTTAATGTTATTTCTAATGTTGTTCCAATGGTTGTTAAGCAAACTGTGTAGAAGGCGGACACCAACTCTGGCTGACCATCTTAGCCAGGTGTCCACCTTAAACACAGTTTAGTTTAATTAAACAAACAAGTGGATTTTGGCTAGTAATAGCTAACCGACCATGTCTGCCTTTTTTTCTCAGTTCCGGTGTGTCGCCAGATGTGTCTGGAGATGACGAGGATGAAGAGGAAGGAGGTGAGTTTCCTGTCTGTGTCAATCAGTCAATCAAACAGCATCAATTATGTTTACTGCTTTAGGAAAAGAATCGTTGTTTCAGGCGCTGTCCACACTACCCCGACGAAATTTGAAAACGCGACAATCAGCAGCCAGTTTTGGATTTGTGTTTGAGGAAAACTCAAACTCAAATGATTATCGTGGTGTTATCGGTTTCTAAAAGCTCCGTTTTCAAAATGTTTTTCCCAAAGCCGGCGGTTTAAAATTTCTCATGTTTGAAGAGCGTTTTGTTTTCGGTCCGGATTAGTTTGGCAGACCTAACTGTAGAAAGAAAGCTATGTTATCATATCTGTCCTGGCTTGTGTAGACGGGGCAATACCGTGTGAAAGTCAGTACTGAAAAGGAGCGGCGGTCATCTAACTGGAAAAAAGAGCCCAGGGAAACCGGAGAAACACGAGCGACAGCTGTTCATTTAGACCTCTATTCAGTCAAGCACATCATGCAACATTGCTTTGGAGTGTAAGCTTTGCTCTAATTGTAAAGCAAAACGCTTACTCTTTTTACATAACACGAGTACTGATTTCCCCTGACTCAGTCAACATAAGGTTTATAAATCCAAACGTGACGATGCTTATAAACGTTACTCTGATACATTGTTGATTGCTGGTTTAATCACTTCTTGCTTTTTCTTTCTTTCCAGAAATGAACGACGAGGTGAGCATAATTGATTATCACTTAAGATCACAACAACCCCGTAAAATTTCGCATCACATATTAGTGAACACACACAGCTCCAGCCATTCGATCCTTGTAGTTGACTTTGATTTGTTTCCATACCTCTCTAGTATTTTTCAGTGATTTGTTAGTCTGTTGTCTCACTTTCTTTATGCCTTTATTCAGTTTCAAGGTGATCCTGATCTTGACATCAAAGATGGACCAGAAGCGTGGAGCGTTACAGTCGAGAAGAAGGTGCACATCAACAACTCTCCTGTTCGTGTTTGTAGTTTTAGTTGTTGTTCTTCTGTAGGTAACCCCAAGAGAAACGAAATTTAATCCAGGTGATATGAAAAGGAACCCAAGCAGTCTTACTTTCCCCACCAATTTTTCATTCTAGATTCTCAAAAAGATGACAGCAAAGGACATCAAGAGACAGGATGTCATTCACGGTGAGATTTATTGTAACATTTTGTACTTATAGTTTGAGAAAATCACCGCTCCATCGCCAGTGAGTTCTTGTGTTGATATCACGTAGCACATTCCTTACAAATTTGTTATGTTTTATCGTTTTCTCTCAGAACTGATTCAGACCGAAGTCCATCACGTGAGGACTCTAAAAATCATGCAAAAGGTTAGATAGAGTTTGTTCTCTGCTTTCATATTTTTAAGCCTTTTACTATACTTATTTTAACATTTTATTATGCTTAGGATATACTGTCATATCAAGTAGTGAATCCCCTTGGTAGCCGTTGTTGGAAAGTCACACAACACTTAGTAGGGAAAAAATCGTTGCGTGACAACCCAAATATTATCTTTGCTTGCGTCATATGTTTAACTTGAGGAGGTTTATCAGTCAAAGCAATCATTTATGCTTAGGGAGCATGAGTTTGGTTTTATGTCCAGACATATTAGACGTAATATTGAGAATCGGAATCTTCATAATCACGAAGATCTCTCCATTTGCAGATATTTTACAAGGGGATGTTGAATTACCTGGCGCAGGAAACTGTAGATCAGATATTACCGAGACTTGATGATCTGCTTCAAATTAATGGTGAGAAAACATTTTTCATCGTCTTCGTTTTTTATTGAGAGTCTGTATTTAATCTTAGGCCTCAGTTCCGTGGAGTTTTTCTGGTCGAGAAACAAAGTTTTCTTGATGGAGCTGAAGAAATTTCGACACTAACTAGATTTACTCTTGATGGATCAACAACCTTTTATTTCTGTCAAGGAAAATCCAGCAAAATAATGGACAGGGCTAGGTGATTTTTGATGATGATATAAAACAGCGGTTCATGTCACGCTACCTCAGAGCTGTTGTTATGTTACCGTAACTGTCTTTGCTTATGCCTTCCCTGCTGCCCTATGATATGTTAAGAACCCGTTTGCTCTGTCTTATTACTCAGGGGATTTCTTGGACCGTCTGAAAGCAAGCGAAGGTGCCGACACTGTAGTGAACAGTGTTGGCGATATACTGGAACAACAGGTTAGGAAAAACAAAAATTGAGATGAAAAGTGATCTTTAGATAGCAACAAGTCAGGAAATTGCCAGCACCAGTTTGTTAATTGTGTTATTTTTTTCTCATCACATTTCAGTTCAGTGGAGAAAATAGTGACAAAATGAAGAGTGCGTATGGCGAGTTTTGCAGCAATCACATGGACGGTGTAGAACTTTACAAGGTAACAAGCAACTGTACGTTCTCAACAAGTTGCTTCCAAGAGGTTTTGTTTGTTTGAGATAATTGCTTTGTACGTTCAGCCTGCGATCAGAGGTCTTGCCGTTTTTGTATGCTTTCAGGTGTGGAGAGACTGTGGTAGTAGCAGTCGTACGTTGCGGTATAACCCAATTTTCTTTTCAAATGTTTTAAGACACACAGTTGTGTCACTTTCTTTTAATCAAAACCATGTCAGTAGATAATGTCTTTTATAGCCGGTCAGTGTCACTTCTGAATCTGTCATGTTGATTTGCATAATTTATGTCTCACTTCATTTTTTTGCCCCGCAGAAATTACTTAGAACGGATAAGAAGTTTGCAGACTTCATTAAGGTATGTAAGTAGTTCAAGGAAATGGTATTAGGTGTGTTCTCAGTTGTACATGTGTGAGAAGAGAGGACTGAAGTCGTGATAGAACATAGAAAACATTTTTTGTCATAAGAACTCATGCTTTGTTTCATTTTACGATACCACGGTGACGAAAGTGAAGGGAGGACATTTTTTGATGCAGAAAGAAATTCTCTCAACTAACGCAAATCAGTAATGATAATTGATATTTTGTATCTGAAGAGGTATTGTTGGGTTTTTGTAAGGGATATGTGTACCTAAGGAACAGCTTGAAAGCGTCTGTTTTTCAGGCTAACACAACACACGATTTTCAACAGTTTCCTTCACTTTTGTTTCACATAGAAATGTAGTATGAACAAGTTTTGTCGACGTCTGTCTATCCCAGAGTGCATCACGCTTGTCACTCAGAGGCTCACCAAGTATCCAATACTGATTGAAGCTATCGTCAAAACCACCAGAGGTACGTCATAATATCCGGAATATAGTGGGTGTGTTAAGAAAACAAAATGACGAAATGGCGGGATTCGCTTCACCCATACAATTATTGAGCGCTAAAACCACCCTGAAGTCAATGATATGTAGGCTAACCTGGGCACTATTTAAGCTAACCGTTTTCATTTCTCCATTTCGTGTTCTAAACACGCCTTGATACAGTGAATGTATCAGTGCAATATTATCACTTGAGAAGAGGCTTTTTGGGTTATTCGTTTCCAGGGGAGCTCTCTGGTGCGTCAAGGAGAATTTTTATCCCCCCCTGGATGGGATGCTGGGATGTCAATCGCAGGGTTACCCCGTAGCATTAGGTTGGCCGGTACCCATTCATACACCCGGGTGAAGAGAGGCACTCTTACAGTCACTCACTTGGAATTAAATGTCTTAACTTTTCAGAGAACAAACCGGATTACAGCTCACTGAAGAACTCCATCACCCTTGTCAAGGTAAGGAAAGTTTTGCGATTTACCAGCCAACTGGCAACAGGTGCTGGAAGTTAATCTGTTTCGTTTTGTTGTTGACAGGAAATATTAAAAAGCGTCGACCAGACGATAAAAGATAACGAGAAACAGAAGGTAATTAAAAAGCATTATGTTGGTCCTAAAAATATCGAATACCTTGTCATGTAGATAAATATTCCACTTCTCTACAGTTTTAACAACTTATGGAAAATGCTACTGACTTTCTCGCTCTAAAAGGTTCTAAAAAGGCCTCTCGTCATTTCAAATGAAATTACTCGCCTGTTGTACTTCACTCGGTTCAGTTTCTATTACTAACAAACTCAAACCGATTTGATGACAGTGTATATACACAGCTGATAGTTGTCTTTCACGGGAGAGGTTGGAGGGCGTTGAACAAGGCTTGAGTGTCTAATGTCAGTTCAGGAGAGTTATTTGAGCTTTCCTTGGATTTTTCAACGTGTCACAGCTCACATCTCGGGTTGACATGTAACAGAAGCATAGCAAATAAAATTCGGGTGTAGCTCGATGTTGAACTTAACTGAAAAACAAAAGTCTAACACAACACGTTTTCTTTTACAGCAACTTCAAGACATGAAAATGAAGTTGGATTTGAAAGGAACTGTGACGTACAAGAACGGAAAAGTCAAGGTCAGAATGGATCAGTTTGTAGTCGAACTACTTCCTGGCCGGGTCCCCTAGGGTTGAAAAACTGCATTCCATATGCATTTTGCCCCTCCCCACTCCTGAGCAATGTTGACAAAACACTTCCGCGTAACACAAGTTTGCATTTTACCATTTTTCAACTTTGAAAGGGAGAATGCTTGCACTACGGTTGTGATTTTATGTATTTGCGTTTTTTTCCAACACAATAGACCAATTTCAATATATTAAAATTCAGCCTAAGACAAAGACCTCAGCACGGGGCTGAATTTTACTGTCTATTAATCCATGTTTGCAGCTTGCGATTTGCCTGTTTAGATATGGGTAGAAAACCGGGTCAAGTGGCTTGTGAGATCGTCACTGGGGACAAAGCAACAAGATCCCACAAGCCACTCAGTTTGAAACGAGACGGCCCAGATTTCTCGTTTCTGAAGAGACGAACGGAGGCTGTTACCTTGGAATGTCATAAAAAACAGCGTTACGTCAGTTACTTTTTCTGATAGATTTTCCGTCTACAATGTAAGCGATGTCCAGATATCCAATGTTAAGCATGTATAATTTTTTTCTGGCCACTTCTACTTGCTTTAAGTACGAAGGGAGACTTCTAATACAAAGGGGAATCGTTTTTGTTTTCGTAGAACCTCGACTTCGCTGGTACCACGAGTAAACTGCTCCACGATGGTGTGTTACTGTGGAAAACCAACAAGGGAAAGCTAGTTGGTAATGTAACTTATGTAGCATGCTTGTTCAACACTACTGAAGGGATAGAGTGAAAATCTATTTTAATGAACGGGCTTATTATCGATGAAGGTGCAAGAAGGATTGTAATGTTGTCACTGAAGGTAGGGGTTATATGATAGGTGATTTGTCACCTGGCGAAATGATCTCACCTGGTGGAACTGACTCGGGGTCTTTTCTATTGAACCAAAAATTCCAAGACTTCCACAAATGGTACAGAAATTTCCTAATCAAATTTCCGGGAAATAGGAAAATTGATAAATTTCCGAAAAACGAGTCAGTGAACCGAAAGTTCCGGAAAATCAAATGGGACAGAAATTCCGGCCGAGACATTTTCGGAAGTTTGGGTATAGCTTGCGAGGTCGTGTTTTCTTTTCCGGAAATGTTCCATTTCCACTAGAGAACTCCGGTAATGCAGACTTGACTTACGGTGATCAATTTCAAATTGCAGAGACCCGTGTGTTGATTATGGAAGACATGCTGGTTTTTCTTCAGGAAAAAGATCAGAAGTTCAGCTTGCTTTCATTAGATCAGAAGGTTAGAGAATTTTTCTTATGCGTCAGTTACAGTACTCTGTGATTTCAGAGTGTAGGCTTATCTAAGCTTCACTTATGCTCTTCATTTCCTAGGCTCCGATACTCAGGCTTAAAAAGGTGATTGTGCGAGCGGTTGCCACCGACCCGAAGGCCATCTTTCTTGTGAGCACTAGTAGTCAAGGACCCGACATCTACGAGATAGTCTTTGATTCACCAGACGAAATGAAACGGTGAGTGGATTTCCTTGTAGACATGATATCTCTGTGATACAGAGAAACCTCGTCAATAATAGGTGTGACGACTTTGTTTTTTTATTTCATGATACGGTTTATCCGTAGCCTGTGAACAGGCTATGTAGTCGAGGGTGGGGCAAGGAGAAGGAGGAGAGACACCACAACCCCACCCTATCCCCCCTCGGCCACTTCCCTCTTAGCCAGTTCCTTGGCCCCAAAAAATTTACAAAACAGCACGAAACGTAGGTAAAACGTAGATATGAAAGATGAGCAGAGAGAGTTTTGATTGCTTGAGACGTGAGCGTGATATTTGCGTTAAAAACGTAATACCTAGCCAAATATTGCTGGGTTGTTCAAAACGCGGATAATGCTATCCACCGGATAAATCAGTATCCAGCGGATAGCGTGGTTTGGTTTGTTAACACTGTATAGTGATTTATCCGGTGGATAGCGTTATCCAGCCTTTGAACAACTGGGGCCAGGTGTACCCCCGCCTTAAGATATTAAGGGATGAATTTTGCTCTAAGCTACTCAGTTTACAAACCCCAACACTAAACAAAAAGCTAATTATAGTAACAGATGAGAAAATATAAACTATTTACGAACTCTGGGATTAAAGTTTTATTCTTATAATTAGGTCAATATTTTTAATCTGATCTCGTTACATTAGTTATAATGAAGCCATGGTATGAATCAAGAATCGAAACGCTTCGTCGAAGTTACAGCGATTCAGTTTCAATGTTTGTTTCAATGTTCAACTCAGTTCATAGCGGGTCCCACAGCCTTGCACGGAACTCTAAACACATATTTCCTCATTTCTTTTTGGCGCAAACCATATATCAACGGATTCAGTAGCGAATTTAATATGGCGCAGGTACGAGTCAAGGGTAGCGATATATCTAACAGGGCCTTTACGTTTAAATTTCTCGTGTGTTACCGAAAACCTTTCGCTCGATAAATAGAATCCAAATTCATCCAAAATAATCCAAAGAACAATCAGCAATTACATAGCTGGCAGAATTACAGATTCTTTAATCTCCTCAGCAGGATAGAACCGTAAAACTAGAAAGCAAATACATGACGAAATTCCACGAGAAACTGAACTGTTCGCGAGTACATGAGTTACGAAAACCTTTGTCCAGCGACGAAGGGCAATGGACTGGTCTTAAATGTTAAAGAATCCAAGGAAAAACTGATCTATTTTGTCACAAACGAGCAAGATAACTTCGATTGCCTTATATCTGACGTTCGCAAGCACACGGGTTTTTGCCGAGCGCGCGCTAAGAACCTTGGGAATTTACCCAAGCGTCCTTTCGGGTTAGCGTTAGTTACACCGTGACTCCTACTGCTGTTGAAAAGATAGTCAAGGCCACTGGAAGGAAATTTAGCAGTACAGCGCCTACTACAATCGCAGTGGTTTTGAGCGCTTTGTTCTCTTTAACAAACCTTTCCACTTCATCTTGGGGTGGGTGGCTGTTGGGTTGATCTGGCTTTCGTGGCGACGTGATTCACGGTACAGAATAGCATAGGTTGTGGCGATGAAAAGAACACAGAAGGTCATAGCTAGAAAAAGTATTAAACATATCATAACTCTTACAATGGAGTTAAAGAAATTAATCTGATACCTTGAGACATAAAAGAAAAGGCCCAGAAAACGATCAATGCCACCTTAATTTTACTTTTAGTGAAGGTGTGAGTAGCTCATGGTCAATTTAACTGCTAATAGCCTTTCGCAAGTAATCAAAATCAGATGAAGCGACAAACAGACAATTTTCGAGTGTCATCCTGTACGGTCATCTTCGTAACGTTTGTAAAATTGGATCCAGATAGTTTGGCCATCTTTAGAAAGAGGAGTGAAGGTAAACTGACTTCTCGGATCGGACTTCGAGGATTTGTATTTGTTCTTGTCCTGATTCACCGCCACGTTACCATGCATGAGCCAAACCATTAGTCGGCTTTTAATTCCCTGCTGATTAATGAATTATCATTATCGGCGATTTAAGGTCATAAATGCCTGAGACAATTAAAGCTATAGATGGGAAAATGTTTTAGTACTTATAACTATTTTTTCAACTTAGAAACTGGGAAAGATGCTCTTTCATCTTAACCCAAGACCGAAATTTAGATCTCAACCATGTTGTAGTGTGAGAGGTTTATTTATAAGTCTACGAATGTTTAGTACTGTTTAGTTGATTCTTTGGACCTTTGTAAGGTCGTAATTCCTAGACTTTGCGCAATGGTCCTTTTCAGAATAAAGGTTTATTAAAAAAACACTTAGGAACAGGGAGACTATTTCATCCAATCAACATCCCAACCAGAGCTTTATTTACAAGAAGAGTACACATGTTTATTACAGTTACGTTCCCATACCTCAATTATCTTTGCTGTTTGAAACTAATGTAATTCGATCAATTAGGCCAATAAATAGTGTTTATCACACCCGACTAATTAGGCCCCGTCCATTGTACGCCGCAGAAATTTGAAGAAAATCAACAATGGACAACAATTTTGGACTTCTGTTTGATGAGATCTCGGGCATGGAAAGCACATGATTATCGTGCAGTCATCTTTTCCCTGTTTTATAAGGTTTATTTGTAAGTCAAAATGTGCAGATGTTTTTGGCTGATACTCTCCTATATCTCAATTGTTTTAACCTACTTGAAATTAATGTAATTCGATCAAGTTACCCAATGAAAAGTTTTTATCATGCCTGACTAATAAGTCTCCGTCCACACTGTGCCAGAGAAATTTGAAGACGGTCTTTTCACTCTGAAAACGCATAAACGTTTTTTCCCGTCCACATTTTACGCGAAAAATTTTGTCAAGACTTTGGCAGGGAAATTATATGGTTATCGAACTGACATCGTTTCCAAAAGCTCCGTTTGGAGAGGTTTATTAGTAAATGTACTCATGTTTTTCACTAATATTTTTCCATAAGTCAATTGTTTTACTGACTCTGTTTGACACTAATTTAACTCAATTAGGCCAATAAATAATGTTTATCATGCCCGACTAATAAGGCCTTGTCCACACTAGCCAGAGTGATATGAAAACAGAGTTTTTACTCTGGAAACGCATCAAATGTTTCAGTGTCTGTCCACATTACGCCAGAAAATGATGAAAAACCAACAATCCCGGGTCATTTTGGACTTCTGTATGATAAAAACTCGGACAGGGAAATCATTATCGTGCTGATATCGTTTCGAAAAGCTCTGTTATGAGAGGTTTATTTGTAAGTGCACAAATGTTTTAACCGATATTTCTCATATTTCAATTGTTTTAACCTGTTTGAAACTAATGTAACTTAATCAATTGTTCAAATGAATAGTGTTATCACGCCCCACTAATAATTGCTCGTCGCGTTACCAGCACTCTGTTTGGAATGTTTTCAGCAAAGTATCGCCCTAGGTGTTTTAAAAGAGTTCACGCTTTTTGAAAACATTTGTCGATCAACAGAAGTTGAACGATGTTGAACCGGTATCATTCGCTTAAAAAGACACAACGCCAAAGCAACAGATCGCAACATTCATCCACATTGCGATGACATTCTAAAATAAAACGTGAACAACAGGCAAAAACATTTCCAAGTAGCTTTACACTCCATCCGCGATCACAATTCCCTTAACGGGCAAGAAATCTCCCGCAGGTTCATTTTCCATTAACAACATCCATGAGGACAGGTGGCAAATAAGAACCGTGGATAATATAATGGATACTGCGGTTGCAAACGCTGGCAAAGGCAATAGAAACTTGGCGAAAATGTAGATGTTTTAAAAAAGTTTTTATACGTTCTTAGATCTGATTTTAAAGTATAGCATTTTAAGTGAAACGACATCTCCAGTTGCACTTTTCTTTGAGGAAAACTCGGTCATTGAAATCATATGATTATGGTACAGTCATCGTTCCGAAAAAAAAAACTGTTTTGCGAGGTTATTTGTAGGTTAAAGTTTACAAATATTTTCCACTGATATTTTCCCATATCTGAATTCTTTTATCTTCTTCAAGACTAATGTAACTCAATCAATTAGGCCAGTGAATAGCGTTTATCATGCCCGACTAATAACGCCTCAGAGAAATTTGAAAACAGCGTTTTCATTCTTGAAACGCATCAAATGTTTTCTGTGCGCAGTAGAGAAATTAAAAAAAAAAGGATTTGGAATGAGAAAATTTCGTGCAGGGAAATCACAATATCGTGCAGTCATCGTTTATAAAAGCTCTGTTTTGAGAGGTTTGAAGATAAGTCAAATTGTAACAAATGTTTTTCGCGGATATTTTCCCATATCTCAATTGTCTTAACTTAATGTAGATATTTAATTAGGCCAGTAAATATTGTTTATTTTGTCCGACTACTATGTTCCGCTTTCCCTAGCCACTTCATAAATTCATTTCCATATTAATTTAAGTCGGGAAACTTACCCGGCCCGCCCACTGCATAAATAGGTAAAACTAGTATTCGCGCGCACACTGAAAGACACCATACAACAGGCCGGATTCGCGGATAAATCGGCGGATAAATTCCTTAGTTTTTTCTTAGTTGATTTTCTAAGTCGGGAGTAAAATAAGTGGCCAAGTAGACAAACAACAAGTTTGAACACGTCCGTTCTGTCAAGCAACGTGCGCTTGTGAAATTTAGTTCTTGTAGCTGATCCAGTCTTCCTGATCCTGTCTCTAGCGTTCGCAGCTTGATTCCAACACAAAGTGACACTCGCTTACTAAAAATCGAAGGAAATTCCATTTGGCCTTTCAACAGTTATAGTACAGAGATAGCCTTAAAAAATTTATTTTCAGTAAGCTTAAAGTAAAACGTTACAAAAGAGAGGAGCACCTAATCACAGGTTAATCGTTTCTGAAAGCGAGAGAGTCAGCAGCAAAAACTTTCTGACGCCATAATTTTATAGTGAGAGGACTCCTGGAACAAATGAACAAGAATGGACTACTTCACTGTAACCGAAAACACCACAATCAAGCAGTACGAAGCATACAAATCGTCACTTCCTTCAGAGATAGCTGTATTTCTTTTAATTTGGAACATTTTGCTGTCCATTACTGCATCACTGGGTAATGCTGTGATCCTCGTTGCTCTTCATAAAGAGACTACTCTTCATCCGCCTACCAAACTTCTATGCCGGTGTCTCGCTATCACTGATCTTTGTGTTGGAGTTGTTATACACCCAGTCATGGTCTTGTTTTATTCGTTTTCCGTAACAACAGTAGTAAGCTGGAAAATGTTTCACTACGTAGATATGTTACGAAGGAGTTTAAGCTTTGTTTTGTGTCAAGTATCGATCTTAACATCCTGCGCAATAAGCGTGGACAGACTCCTAGCGCTGTTATCTGGACTGAGATACAGACATGTTGTAACATTACCACGAATTCGTGCAATTATCACCTGCTTTTGGTTGATTGGTATATTAGTTGCATCGATAAACCTTTGGAGTACTGGAATAGCCTTTACTGTATGCTTTGTCGAAGTAGTATTCGCTCTAACAACCTCTGCCTTCTCCTATGGAAAGATTTTTCGCAAGCTTCGAAATCAACTTCAAGTACATGCAGTGCCACAAGGACTAACTAATGGAAGACAATCCCCTCTGAACATTGCACGATACAAGAGGTCAGTTACCAGCGCGATATCGGTGCAGTTGGCACTATTCACGTGCTGCATTCCGTATTTGGTTGTCCGGGTTATGATGTTCGCGCTCTATGTTAAAATAACTGTAAACAAATTTGAAGTGGCTGTCGAAATTACTGCAACTGTTTTGTACTTTAATTCCACTCTTAACACGTTTCTTTACTGCTGGAGGATTAGAAGTGTACGGCAAGCAGCCAAGGACACGATCAAACAATTGACATGTTGTAAATGAGCCTCACTAGGCTCGTTCGCTGGATTGTATTCGGTGAAGAACGGATTCATACGCTTTCAATGTCGGGTGCTGTAAGGAATACAGAAAGAACCCTGCCTTTCGGTGTGTCTTAAATAGAGTATTTAATGATCAAAAGTATGAGAATTTCAGTAATAATCAAAAGTGTATGACAAGCAGCCAAGGACATGCAAAACGTATTCACAAGCTTATTTATCTAGATAAGACTCATCTTAGTCTCGACTTTCCTCTTCTTTGCCAGTTATCCAAGACAAAATATGGTTATAGAGTTAGAGCTAAAGGTCTTAGCTTCACCAGGCTAAGTTTCCGCCAAACATGGCTATGTTAAGATTCTCTTTCTTCGCGTTTGTCTGTTTCTAAGGCTTAAGGCATTTAGTTTTTCGTTTGATATTGTTTTTATTAGCTGGTCTCGCCCGGGGGACCGTCTGATTTTGGGTACAGCTGGCCTGGGGTTTTCCTCTTGGGAGCAAGTGGACGCGCAGAGAGGTTTTTCACCCAGCTGTTGTTCCACTACCCATTTCAGGAAGCTTTTGCTAGATTTGCATGTACAGTTAGCATTTGTGGATTTTGCTCTCAGTAGTATTGCTCCTTTTTCAATAAACGATTGCTTGTCTTCAAGCGAGGTGGATCTAAGTCTGGGTTTGTGTGTACATTGGGGGATGTGTCAAAACGATTTAAAGGAGAGGAATATAGTTCATCCGACATTGGGTGAGATCCTTTGTTCTTTTCTTTCTCTCCCAAATAGAAAGTTAAAAATATGTCTCAAGGACACGTGCAGAACAAAAATGAAAATTCCATTCCTTCATTGTTACGACTGTTTGTCATATTTTAATTCAATTATTTTCTTTTTCAATAGTAGAGGGCAAAAAGTCACCGGGCGCCATAAAGCTAGATACAAAATTATCTGTTCTCTTGGCTTGAACGGACCGGGCAGTGCTCTTAATCAATACTAATATAAAATATTTAGGACACTTGAGCGGCTAAAGACACGAGTAAACCATTAATTCGCTGTAAATCAGCCTGGATCTTGCGCTGGGGTGGATTTAGTTCACAGTAATGAGTACAGACAGCAAGGGTCTTGACTTAACGGTACCGTTTCAAAACACATAAAAGATAGTGCAGGCCAGTGGAAGAACACTTTGCAATGCAGCGCTCACTACAGTTCACGTAGTGGTCAAAATGTTGCCTTTTGTAGCTTTCAGCGCTTTTCGATCCACGGTGAAATACATCCGTTCATTTTACAATCTCTGAAAAGGGTGCTTAGGAGCCGTACTTCTGACATAAACACTGAAAGACTTCCTTGTCTGTCTGTAAACTGTTCATGTCTCAGAACACTGCAGTACTTTCGCGACGGCTAACCCGGCGCGGACGTCACGATCGCCGCGACAGCAGCTAAGTTGATCCAACAAATAACAGTTACAGAAGCAGGCTCCAATATCCCAGTCTAAAGCGGCTGCTTTTTTTACTTTTGCTTACTCCGTCGTGTTGGAAGCGAAAAGAAAAGAAAGGCTTATTTTAATTGATAAATCCAAAATATTTTGCCAGAGTGTCGGAATGAATCGAAACCAGTCAACAGTCCTTGTGAAAAAAAAATCAATCAAACCATCCAAAGCCACATTTCTTGTTGCCAAGGCTCCACGGGTTTAGAGGGACGGGCGGGCTTACGAACAAGAAATATTCAAAGAAGCGTAACACCGCGTGACACACATTCATACGATAACGATCTACAAATTGTGGCAGTAAATACAACATATAAGGCTCGCTTTACCAGCTCATGAAAGGCCAATTCCAAGTTGACTCTTGACCCTGTGGCAGAGTCTTTGTGCAAAACTAAATGTATGTCATCTTTTCATTCATTCTCATGAACGTTTTGCACGCGCACTCGATGTGAAAGAGAGGCAAACATCAACGCAGAAGTTGAAGCTAAGTCTGCATATGAGCCAAGTGGTCCATCAGGCCGGCGCTTATCCCGGTGTCTGTAGCATGAAGCGACTAAGAGTATTTCTACTACCCCCCTGGATAGGATTTTAGTCCATCGTAGGATTACCCCCAATATTAAATTCGCCAATACCTATTTATATAACTGAGTGAAGAGAGGCTCTGTGTGAGTGTCACTATACAATGTTCACAGCCAGGGCTTGAACCCAGACTGCTCGAAATAGAAAAGAAATACGAAAATCAAATAAAAGGCTGTTTACACGGACTGCTTAACAATTTTGGTATAAGTGAGTCGGCAGTGCAGTTTCCGTCATGGTAAACTGGTTATGGTCCTTGTTCAATTAAAATTATGAAACAGCTGTATACAATCTATCAAATGGTGACGAGTGAAATTAGGAAATAATTTCACGTGCGTTTTGTCAAAATTCTAATAATTTCCCGAGCCTTT
>OMLO01001714.1_pt1 | contig 17146 bp, 13 predicted proteins | sample 1674811 | NCBI WGS metagenome assembly OMLO01 (sample SAMN06265003, study PRJEB25207) | coral metagenome | isolation source: Coral host | place: Mexico:La Bocana,Puerto Morelos, Mexico | collected 2008-11-13 | reverse complement strand
CTAATTTCATCAAGACTCACCTGACCTAAAATAAGCAATGTTTACTAAGATAATATGCCAAGATAATTTATGATAACATTAATGAAAACGGAATATAATTATTGGCAGGGAGACTGTTAGCGTTTTATCCAAGTCTAGTAAGTCTTAGCCGAAATAGCAAACCTTATGTTTTGATCTGAAAGAAATGGATTGTACAGAGTGTGTGAACTTAATTCCATTTTAGAAATAGACGATTTTGAACGAAAAATTTCGTGACAAAAACTGTCAGAAGACAACGAGTGTTTCATGGAAAATATGATTCGAAGTCAAAGATTACTGTTTTAGCAATGAATTAAACAGTGAATCGAGCCTGAACTGGGAAGGAATAATAGCTTCAAGTGACTAAACGTGATTAAGAAGATTTGGAAACAAGGAAATATTGAAGTTTAAATTGAATAAATAATTGAGTTCATAAAGGTGAAATTAAACAAATAAAAGGTAACAGAAATATTGAGTACTGTAAAGTCAAACTTATAAACTCTGAAAAGACAACTTTATTATTATTAATGGTTATTCGGCATGAAGTGTAACGAAAGAAAAGGAAAATAAAGTTTTGAAACAATATCTCATCTTTTTCTTCATTCGCCAGAACAGTATAGTCTTATTCATTGGATAAGTTTGCATGCGAGCCAAGTGACCCATCAAGTCGAGGCTTATCCCGATTTTGATAACATGAAGCAACTAGGAGTAATTCTAGTGTCCCCTGCATGGTTAGGCTTGATCACCAGCCGCTCGCGCTCCTACCCCGAAGTTCTTCTCGGGGAGGGACGCAGACCAGACATGAGAGAGCGGCGGAAGTCGAGCCTACTGCACGGTATGCAAGTCCATCGCAGGGATAGCCCCAGCATTAAGTTCGCCGCTACCCATTTATACACCAGGCTGGAGACAGGCACTGTGAATCTGCGAGACTTAGGAGTCTTGCCCAAGAACTTAACACAATGTTTCCGACCAGGGCTAGAACCTGGACCGCTCGATCCGGAGACGAGCGCACTAACCATGTACGGTTTCGTAGAGGCTTGCATGTGGGCAAACACTTGCATGTGGTTATAAACCTGCTGAATAATGATACTGGTAATGGTTTGTTGGAAGAAATTGTCAGTATGCTGGTGAACGGTAGTCGCTGAGTAAATGGAAGAGAATTTTTTAACTTTAATTTAATGGTCTTTTTCTGCACAATGTTTCTCTAGGCAGGCTACAGTGTGTTTTGGAAAATTTCTAAAAATATTCGCAAAACTTAGTATATATTTCAGTTGTATTATTATCTGAATTAACCTTATCTAATAATAATTTAGTTGTAGTTCGTAATCTTCTTAGGAAGAGCTCGTTTTTCATTAGTTCTGTGGAAAAACGTTATTCTCATCAACTACCGTCTCGCCCTGGAGGGCTACTCTACTGGCTACCTACTGACTTATAATAGGTCCTTTATCCCATATAACAAGGCGCGGGCTTTATTTTATGAACTCAAGTTGATGTTTACTTCCTTCAATGCTGAATATGTGCATGTTTTCATAAATAAAACCTCTTGGTTAAAGATCAAAAACATCATTTCTCTCCAACTGAGCAGACAGTTTCAAAATTCGATACAGAAATCTGACTCAGATAGCTGAAATATTTTTAACGTTCTTATTATTGTGTTTTCAAGTTTGAACGCACAGAAAAAAAATCCAAAAATGCTCGTTTGCTAAAACCGTGTCTGGCGCGTAGGTCCTGGGCTCCAGGCTCATATCAAATAGGCCAGCGGACATTACCATTAGAATACGCACTAACAACGTTTGGCCGCCATCTTGCAGTGCCTCTTGTGGTCGCCGTCAAAATCCATCATCTTTGGGCAACTGAAACAAATATTTTCCGCTGAAGACAAATTTCGTTGTTGAGGCTTAGCCCTGCAAAAGCGTCATGGCGGATGCTACAGCCAGATCGCTACAGTATGAGTACAAAGCGGTAAGTTTTGCATAGAAGTTTGCGGCGTTATCGCCACGTGGTTAGGAAACACTGCTAAAATTTAGATAGATTGACGATTTGCCGTTTTCTAATGTTATCAGAACGTACTGACTTTATTTGCTATCTCGGGATGTTCACCTTAAGGAAAATAATTACTAGCTCACAGGATTGTTTCAAATGTTGGTGGTGCAAAAGTCGGCATGCACTGTTGACCACCGTAAAATATACATAAACTTAGCTTACACTTCTGCTATTAAGCTTATATCCTGTGTCAATAGATTCACAATCAGAGGACTGCATTTCTCGGCAGACATGCTTTTTAATGGATACTTTTTCATTTGTACTTTGTAAATGTGGGTAGAATGTTGTGGTAGATTCCACTGTCTGAAGTGAGTGTGTTTCAGACAGGACTGTCTGTCTGTCTGCCTCTCTTCGCCTCTTTGTTTCAAAGAGCTATGGTGTCTATTTTGTTTGTTTGTCAGTTATGAACTTTTAAAAGCCTGTTTGTAAAAAGGACTGAAATGTTTCAAGTTCTGGTCAATTGTGATGGAGCTGTTTCTTCTGGGATTCCTTCGTTTCATCTAAGCAATGCCATTCTGAATTACATAATTTTTTTCACTTGATCTTCATGGAAAAAAGCAGTCTTTTACCAAGCTCAGATTTCTGACTAGCATCCCATCCAGGAGGGAGTAGAAATACTTCTAGCCACTTCATGCTACAGATCAGGCCTGATTGGCCGCTTGGCTCATATGTAGACTTTACCTAGCTCAGATTTCATTCTTAAATTCTTGCAGAACTCCAATCTTGTTTTACAAGCTGATCGCTCACTGATTGAGCGTCGAGGACGCGATGAGGCTACAGGAGAAGTTGTGTCACTTGTGGGACACTTAGGAGGAATTAAAATGGGCGACAAATACCAGAGAACCAAACCTCCTGTGTCTGAAGAGAAAAAAGCCAAGTAAGTTACAATGGCTGCATTGCAAAAGTGCAGTTGCCATTAAATGAAAGCGACAGTTCACTTCTTTCCTTGTTTGGGAAGATCAGGTACAGTGTTGTACCTCATATTAGGTGATCTGATACAATTTGGCAAAACAGGTCTTGTGAGTTACTCATGAGATTCAAGGCAAATAATGATCAGGGTGGGCCCTAAGGGTTAGTAAAGAAAAGAATTTATCTTCAAATTTGTTCCATATACCAAAATTTGGAAAAACAAGGTACACTTAATACAATGTACCCTTTAAGACCCAATTTTGGCAACAGACTACTGTATACTCGATTGAAAATCCCCCCATTTACCTTAAACCTAAAACCCCTACCCAACCCTGAATGGTATTCCTAGCATGTACTTGGACTCAGACCACATTCTTGCTAACCATCAGGTTTGGGTTGTTCAAAAGGCGGATAACACTGTCCACCGGAGAAATCACTATCAAGCGGATAGCGTGGTTTGTTTTGTTAACACTTATCCACTGGATAGCGATTTATCCGGTGGATAGCATTATCCAGCCTTTGAACAACTGGGGCCTGACCTCTAACTGCATTATTACATTGATCATATGAAAATGATTCTTTTGCAGGCGTCAAAAACTGATGGAAAGAGAGGAGTTTACCAAGAGCAAAGCAAGCAGCAGTTTGTTGTCAGATGACTCATCAGACTTGGCTGGAGTGCGATACAGGCCCAAAACCAGAGAAACCAAATCTACCTATGAAGTTCTTCTTAGCTTCATCCAGGCTGCAATTGGTGACCAGGTAACTGTGTATGTCCTGCGTATGTAGAATCTGGATTCAATAATTTTACATATGTACATGTACAGTGTACAATAGACCTACTGTTGTAAAAGGTGGAAAAAGGGTGTTAGCAATTTTTGGCAAAAGTGAAATTTTGCATGTGGGTTTGTTTTTGTCCTGGCCCCAGTTGTTTGAAAGCTGTTCAATGCTATCCACGAGATGACTCACTACTAGTGCAGTTTGTTTTGTTAATCCTTATCCACTGGTTAGGCCTGTATTTTTTTAACTGGATTTTGCTTTATTTTCAAGACATAACATATTCAAAAGACTAAAATAATTATTGTTCATTTTTTTTCAATCAGCCACGTGATATTTTATGTGGAGCTGCAGATGAAGTTCTTGTGGTTTTGAAGGATGACAAGATGAAGGTATGAAGTGATTTTGAAATGTTTACGACTTATTACAGTAGTAATTGTTGGACAGTAAAGAAACACTAACACTAGACTAATTTAATTATTGTCACTTGCTTAACTCACTCACTCATTCTTATCACCCCTGTTAAGCGCAAGACATTTCAGTAACTTATGGGAACTACAGTACATATGCAAGTGGTTTTCGCAGTGAAGGAATCTTGGGCCTCTTATACAAAGAAATTTCCCCAAGGTCCTTTAACAAAATATCAAATGTCTGCGATTAAAGGTCACTTTGCAGTATGAAAGCAGATAATAAAGATCAAAGTGGTAAAATTAATTTCTAGTCTTAAGCGAGGATCATTTCCACAGCTTTCACAGTCATTGAAGTAGTAAAGTATTATATGTTCATGTATGAAAATTTAGAAAATGTAGAAACTGGGATTTGCAAAATATCCAGTGTTCTGATTTCTACAATAAACTACACTAAAGTCTCTGTACATGTACACGCATAATTATACAGTAGCTTTAAATTTCATATTAATATCTACAATGTATATCTGGAAATGTGAACAGTGTATTTTCTTGTTCTTAAGCTTTTTATGTCCTCCTCTCTTTGCTTACCACAGTCACATGTTTGTTACAGTGTGCCTGTTTAATGTCGAGAGGTAAACTAACCACACCCTTGGAGGTTATCCCAGCAAATTAATTTAGTAAATTGCTGGGTCGTTGAGAGGGCTACATTTAACCTTGTCATCAATCTATAAACTTGTCTTTCGTCTACATGTACATGTAGCAAACTATGATTTACCTAGTCTGGTATAAATTAAGGGTGTGCTTCTTTTTTGGAAAAATCCAAGAAAGGCTTCTTAAATTAAAAAATGGGTTTAATGTTTCTTTGCCAAGTAGATCAATTCAAGATTACTTGGTTCATGGTATAACTGAAAAATTCTTGCCCAGATTAGCTTCATCGGTTCCTTTGATACACGTGTCTCAAGTATTCTTGGATTAATCTGTTTAGTATAGAAACACAATTCTGGCCTTAAGAATTCAATCTTGGATTTCCTCAAAGAAGTGCACTTGCAACAGCTACAGTATATGTGACTTTGTGTGTTTTGTCACCTAGTGAGTTGGAAAAGCTTGGTTGTCATGAATCTAACTGAAATAATTTCTTGTTGTTATCAGGATAAAGAGCGGCAGAAGGAGATTGTTTCTCTACTTGGTCCAACCCCAGATGAACGATTTGCATTGCTGGTAAACTTGGGAAAGAAAATTACCGACTACTCTGTGGACAGAAGCTTACTAAATGATGGTAAGTATTCAATGATAAAAAGGCTTCTTGACTTATCATCAAAGTAGTGTGTGAGTATCATTGAGAATCTTTAATCTTTCTTGACTCTGCTTTTCCACTGAGGCCTAACAAAGTCTGTGACAGTCTTGTACAGGAGATCATGCAATGCATTTTAATTCCATTCTTGGGTTTTTCTTGGTGTGATATGTACTGTCCTTTTATGAAAGATTCAAACAACAATAAAAATACCCATCCATGTGCCAGAATATACATGTAATTGTGTTATTTATGGATGATTAGAAGTGGTTTTCTATTTGTTGGGTCTTCCAGTGTTTTTTTAATTTTTTTGCTTTGATCTACATTAAGTACATGTACTTCAAGGGTACATGTAAGCCTTTCCACAATATCATTAACATTCACAATGTTTTATTGTCAATATCTGGATAGTTTTTGGGTACCATATTTTTCTCCAGAAAATTGAGAGATGTGGGTGTGTGTTTTCCTTGCTATTTTCTTGAAACAATACATAACTTAGCTCTATGGAAGAAACAATTTAGTTCAGTGTTTTCCCATTTGAAAAAAATATATTAAGTGCAAGAATTTTACAATGGATAATTATGGCTAGCCTTACATACGTATGTTTCGTCCCTGCCAAGGGACTCGTCAGAGACCTTTCAGCTAACTCGTCAAACATCGCGTTTGACGAGTTAGCTGAAAGGTCTCTGACGAGTCCCTTGGCAGGGACGAAACATACGTATGTAAGGCTAGCCATAATTATCCATTGTAAAAAAATATATTCCATTTAACTCTAAAAGCAATACTGCTGAAATTTTACACAATGGCTGATGCTGGTAAAAGTGATGCTCTTTAATACTTTTGCTATTGCACAAACATTTTGAACATTTAGGCACTAAGTGATTCAAAGTTGGTATATTTTTATAATGAAAATAACAGATATTTAGAATTTTTTAAGATTTTAACATTTTTTGTGATATTTAGTCTGAAAATTTTTTGAGAATTTCGGGAAGGATTTTTAGGTGATCTTACATGTATGTAGTATTTGTGGAGTGACCTATTCGAAGCCCTTGATGTTAAATTTGAATCCTTGGCAGTAGGGCACATGATTGTAATGTAGGAACTTGCTGATCATGATGATTAAAATCAATCCATGCTTTACCTGATTCTGAAAAAAAAAAGTTGTGTGGATAATGTGGTTTATGAATATGATCAGTGAGCAGTGCTATGCCGAGGCCATTATCTAAAAATGCACAGGCCATAACAGATTTCTGTTCCATTGTTTCATGCAGATGAAGTGATTGACGAGACATACGGTGTGGCTGTACAGTTTGATGAAGAGGAAGAAGAGGTATGTTAGGTGGTGTTAACTCTGATAATGTTCTGTAGCATCAAGTAACCAAGTGTATTTCTACTGCTCCCCTTAATCGGCTGGTACAGCTGTAACTAGTCCATCACAGGATTGCCTATAGCTGCTACATTAAATTCACCAATACTCGCTTATTCACGTGGCTGGAGAGAGGTGAGATTGGAGTGTCTTGTGGAAGATCAAAACATGGTGACCCATGCTAGCTACATGTAGGACTTACAGCATGACTGCTTGTGTTAGCGTCCAACCTGTCAATCATCAGATCACCAGGCCTCTCGTGGTATTTTGAATAGAAATCAAGATTAATATTCGTGTCATTGGTTTGAAACCAAAGTTTACCTAAATGCAATGTTTTGATATTTCCTACAATGTAGTCATCCTCATTTTTGGCTTTTCTGTGTTTCTCTTGAGTTTTTCTACTCAGCAGTTCTAAGCCATTGTTGTAAGTATTTCTCTCTTTGCTTACCACAGTCTCATGTTCGTTACTGTGTGCCTGTTTAATGTCGAGAAGTAAACTAAACACACCCTTGGAGGTTATGTTATCTTAGCAAATTAAATCAGCGAATTGCTGGGTTGTTAAAAAGGTTGTTCCTTGAGTTTGCAATGCTATTTTATTGTCTAATTTATTTTGGAAGATCACACATTCATGTGGATTATAGTATACATGTGTACAATTTGTAAGGAGAAATTACCAGTGTGGTTACAGACTCTTTTCTTATCATTTTGCAGGAGGATAAAGACTTTGACGAGGTCCGCGATGAAGAATCCAGTGATGAGGAGGAGGGTGTGGAGGCTGATACAACCATGACTCTTCAGGGAGGGGTGAGGCAGGCTGCTTTTAGCTTTTGTTCTTTTTGTTCTTGTTCTCACACTCCCATCCCTTCCCCCTACAAGGGCTGAAATTGCATGCTGAATACATGAAGCCCTATGGAGATTCTTTCAGTGCAAGGGATTGTTTCGTGTAAAAATGCGTGTAGAAAATAATTAATTTTGTAACCAAGTGTCAATAGGACCTTTGCAGCTACATGTTTAACTGTCTTAAAGAATACCAGAAATGGAAAAAGCATGCTGAAAATATCAAAATGGCCAAGTTTGAGGCTCTTGGCTTTAACTAATGATATTTTATGATAGTTTGAATTTTCTAAAAAATTACGAAGATTTGTATAGAAAAAGTTGTTGGAAAGGTCTTGCTCTCCAAGAAAATTTTCAGAAAATTCCAACTATTGTACATCAACTGTATAAACTTACAATGTATTCTTAAATGCCAGGGTCCTCAAACTATTTCCAATATGCTCTTTTCATTTCTGGCATTCTTTAAGTTATAACCTATAATAATTTATGGAAGTTTTTCAGTAAGAATATTGTTTCATGTGATTCCAGCTCAAAGGGAATGCATGTTACACTAAGTCGCTTCATCATTGTATACACATAATTCTTTGTGTTGGATCTTGCATGCTTTATTCATGGGAGACCGATTCTATTAACAATATATTTTTTTTGTATTAACTTAATTAAGCTATATCTTTCAGGAAACTGCCTGCATTTGCAGCAACTGATTAATAAATATACATGTACTGTAGTCTGAGTAACAATGAAGTTTAATTTGTTTTCACTTGTTTCCGGTTGTGAAATTCCTTTTAAATGTTGCAGCAGTACATGAATACATGAATAGTAGTGTGAAATTACATATAAGCTCTATCAGAAGAAAGAAAGAATTTCAAGGCAGATTTTCTAGAAGTCTGCTTGGAAATTAGAGGCTTTAAAAGCAAATTGAAAGTGTTTTGTAATCTGTCTTGTGTTTTTGTATTTTTATGACACCATTTTTTCTTTTTTGAGTAGTTGGAAGATGAAAGGTCCCAGAGAACAGGGGATAGTCTACATCCTCGAGACATTGATGCCTTTTGGTTACAACGAGAACTGAACAAATATTACGCAGATGCTGAGGCCTCAAGATCAAAAGCTGAAGAGGTGTTGGAGATCCTTAAGAGTGCCAAAGATGATCGGGAACTCGAGAATAAAATGATGCTACTTCTGGGACATGATAAATTCTCCTTTATTAGGTTACTGCGAAAAAACAAGAGTATGGTGCTGTATTGTACGTTGCTTGCAACTGCGCAAAGTGCAAAAGAAAAGAAAGAAATTGAAGAGAAAATGAGTTCTGATCCTGATTTAGCATCTATTCTTCATGCACTGACAGAGACAGAACAGGAAGACTTAATTCAGGTCAGACAAGTTAAATAATGTTATTATGATTACCGATTTCATAATGATCATGGCATTGTGTGATATCATGGATATACCACCAAGCCTCTGAAATTCCATAAAAAAGTACATGTGTTAATAATTTACTTGGCCCGATCTTATTTTTGCTTTTCATGCTTGTAGGAGGAAAGAGCACGGAAGGCAGCCAATAGGAAAGCAAGGATAGCAGCAGACTTGGATGCCATTGAGTCTGATCAGGTATTTCAATTATGATATTATTCTATAATGGTATTAATAACTACATGTATAGGAAATATGTTGCTTGTGACCATGGAGTCCTGATAATGTGCAATAAGTGCAGCACGCTGCAGTGCGTTTTGTATTTACAATCACTGTTTTCCTGTCAATTCTGCTGGTTTAGTGTGAATAAGTATCGTGTCATGTCAAACATGGAGGATCCATTTTATATAATTTTGTTTTTTTTTTTGTAGACTCGAGGTAGTCGGAAAATATTGGATCTTGAAGATCTTACGTTCAAAGATGGCAGCCACCTTATGGCCAACAAGAGATGCCAGCTTCCTGATGGTTCATTCAGAAAGCAAAGAAAAGGTTATGAAGAGGTGCATGTGCCTGCACTAAAACCCAAACCTTATGAAACAGGAGAGGTATGCGTCAACTGTCAAACAATGTTGTAGATGTTGTGACTCAAAATATGAATTGTTTTTATATTTAGCACCTCTCTGATTACTACATGTACAATGTACACTGTAGGCTTTTCATTAACTTTTGAGGCTTAAAGTTTAAAATCATACCATTTTACACTGCCATTTGTTGTTATTATGATTAAAACCAATAGACCCTGGAAAAGGAAGTAAAGAAAATGGATTGAAATCAATCAAATGACCTTTTGAAGCTGTTACTCGAGTTGCTTTGGTTCTGAAACTTCCACTAAGATACATGTTGCTTATTTGTGGCAGGTTATTTAGTGTAACCGTCGGAAGGGTTTTTAAGTTCAGATTCAGGTGTTAAAGGCATTGTACTGTTTGAACAAGAACCCTGTGCCGTTTGGTACAGTGTACATCATTTTGTATGTATGTTTATAAGGCAACAAGGCAGTGAGCAGAAAACATTTGACTTGTACAATATTTTTCTTAGGAGCGGGTCCCCATTACCAGCTTGCCGAAGTATGCTCAACCAGCATTTGAAGGATATGAGACCTTGAACAGGATCCAGAGTCGACTGAGCAACACTGCACTTAACACTGATGAGAATCTGTTACTGTGCGCCCCAACTGGAGCTGGTAAAACCAATGTCGCATTGTTGACCATCCTGAGAGAAGTCGGCAAACACATCAATCTTGATGGAACCATCAACTTGGAAGAATTCAAAGCCATCTATGTTGCACCCATGAAATCACTTGTGCAGGAGATGGTTGCCAATTTCACCAAGGTAAGTTGAATCAAACAGCTACAGTATGTACATTTTGTTATTTCAGAAACTGCTGCAGCTGTTGTTTGCATGTGGCCTGTTATCACTATTTGACAAGGTTTGTCCAGTGTGAGGTTGCTCCTCTTGGCTCTCAATGCCCTATACATACATGCAAAGCTGTAATGCAGACTTTACCATACATGTAGATCTTAGCCATTTACAAATGTGAAAACTAAAACTGTTTGTTATTATTTTTGTGCAGAGGCTCAGTACATATGGTGTTACAGTGTCAGAATTAACAGGAGATCACAACCTTAATAAAGAACAGATCAACAGCACTCAAGTCATCGTCTGTACCCCTGAGAAATGGGACATCATCACTCGCAAGGGAGGAGAGAGGACTTTCACTCAACTTGTCCGTCTGATTATCATTGATGAAATCCACCTTCTTCATGACGACCGGGGGCCAGTGCTAGAGTCACTTGTTGCCCGTACCATTCGGCAGATTGAGACCACTCAAGAGCTGGTACGGCTGGTTGGATTGAGTGCTACCTTACCAAATTACGAAGATGTGGCAACCTTTATGCGTGTGAATCCGTCAAAGGGCTTGTTCTTCTTTGATAACAGTTTTAGGCCAGTTCCATTGGAGCAGCAGTATATTGGTATCACAGAAAAGAAACCAATGAAGAGATTGCAGGTACAGTACCTTATTAAAAGAGCAATTCTCATTTCTGGTCACCAGTTGTATCTTCTAATGCTGTTTCTGAGAATTTGGTATTACTTTTTGTCTCAGTTCTAATTCCTGAATACCAATCACTGGTGTTCAGGGTCGAGTCTTTGGAACATAAAATATTCAAACAAGCAGCTGTTGATACTGTAGCTTAGATACCAATTCTGCTATCCAAAGCTGCTTGAAGACAATTTTTAAATTTAAACCTGGCAACTGTTACAATACAATGCATTTTTACTTTCCTTTTCTTTCCTATTTCAGGTGATGAATGACATTGTGTATGAAAAGGTCATTGAACACGCTGGAAAGAACCAAGTGTTGATATTTGTACACACAAGGAAAGAGACGAGCAAAACAGCACGAGCCATCAGAGATCTATGCCTTGAAAGAGACACTTTGGGCCATTTCTTGAGGGAAGACTCGGCAAGTACTGAAGTGCTCAGGTAAGGACTTGCTGGAAAACGGGAGAATGAACATTGCTACATAGTAATGCAAACCACAGCTACCGGTATATTGCCACAGCTTTTTCAAGTTCACACAAACTGTGTTTCTATACATGTAATTAGAAAGAAATATGCAGAATATGTTTCAACCAGTATTTTAACCCTCTCACTCCCAAGAGCGTACCATTACTTTCTCAATATTTTGGTCAGTTTTTGTCAAATTTGTACAGCAAAAGCTGCATGCGATTCTATGTAGTTATGGTTAAAGAATAGCTTTTAAGCATACACTTTCTTTTAGGTTGTTTTGTAATCAGAAACTAAACAGATCACTGTGCAGCTTAGTCATCAATATGGAATTTTTCAGATTGCCTATGAAGTTCTATTGAGGAAGGAAGAATTTATTTAGCATACAGCGAGAGATGCACAGTTTGCTCATAACAAAGCTACTTTTAATGCACATGACATTTTTGTTCAACCTATCTACATGTGCTCTGTCACACTTTCAATGTTTGTTAACAATGGTTCATCCTCCGTCATTCAGAACTGAAGCTGAGCAAGCCGTGAACCTTGAGTTGAAAGACCTGCTTCCGTACGGGTTTGCCATTCATCATGCCGGCATGACCAGGGTCGATAGAACCCTGGTGGAGGATCTCTTTGCTGATCGGCACATCCAAGTGTTGGTTTCCACTGCAACTTTAGCTTGGGGTGTGAATTTGCCGGCACATACTGTGATCATCAAGGGAACACAGGTCAGTAATCTGTTCATTTAACACAAGCTGTTGTTTTATGTTGAAGATTTCATAACAAATCAAATACAAATGAAATAAATTCAAAATGTGCAAAAAAGAAATTGATATTAGCAGGGTTTTCATTATTGTTTCAGTAGAAGGAAAACTGGTTTGCAACAAAGCTGGGCAAAACTTTTAAAACTGAATTTTATTTTAAGAAAAACTTTTCTCTAGATAGTCAAACCAGCCGGGCAAAATCATACTCACAGTTGGACAATTTGCTTGGTGTACAGTGTTTGATGAAACACCTATTTTAGTCAAGGTACATGTACCTGTCTGGCTTTTATAAGCTTCCAATGAAACTGTAACAAATTTGTGCCTTTGTTCACAGCAATTCATGAGAGTATTTTGCAAACAATTCAAAGCAAGACAGTTAAATTTTTGTCATTGGTAGTTCTTTTGTCAACTAGCAGCCACTTGGTTTAACAAGTGTTGTTCTTAACAACAGATCTATAATCCCGAGAAGGGACGCTGGGTGGAGCTTGGTGCATTGGATGTTATGCAGATGTTGGGACGTGCTGGTCGGCCTCAGTACGACACCAAGGGAGAGGGCATTTTGATTACCAGCCATAGTGAACTCCAGTACTACCTGTCACTTATGAATCAACAGGTAAGACAGCCCCTAGTTTGTTGTAGACATAGGGCTTGAAGACTCTGAGTTGAAATAATTTATCCAAAAAAAGAAAATTTCTGAGTAGTACACTTGTAATCTACATTGTAGACATGTGTGGAAAATGAATAGCAAATGAGGGACCAAAGAAGCTTGAAAGTTGGCAATTTTGTGCTGAAAGTACATGTATGTGCATGAGCATGAGCATCAAAAATCTCTGATAATGGTCTGAACTCTTTAAATAAGTATACTTTTCTGTAGTAACAGTGAGTCTTCTTAGAAAAAAAATGAGCAGAATGTACATGTATATGAATATGGTGGAAGTCTTGAATCTTGAAAAATATATGTTGTCGCTATAAATTTGATCTTGTTCAGATAGTAATTTATGCAACTTCCTAACTGTACATTGTTAAGTAGTTGTTGTGTTGCATCTGTCAATTACAATGTATTATTACATTGAGCTTAAATTGTCTGACTTGATTTCTTTTCCTGTAGTTGCCCATTGAAAGCCAGTTTATTGGCAAACTAGCAGACAACCTTAATGCTGAAATTGTGCTTGGAACTGTGCAGAATGCCAAGGAGGCTGTGCATTGGTTAGGTAAGGTATAATGTATTATGATCGAAGGGTTGATCAATTTTAAGAGGACTTTTTTCTTGATATATCAGATAATTCTTGAACAGTCCAGTGCTCAGAAAAAAGAAGGTTTTGGCTTTATTTCCCTCCAATTAACATGTGTATGGACGCCATTGAAAAAGATGCCTGGCAGTCAGAGGAATGGCCTACATAATTTTTCCTAGCTGTGTCATGTCACTGAAGCCTGGACAACCTTTGGTGATGGTGGATATTTTGTCATAAGGGATGGCCAAGTGTGAACCTTTTTGCATGAGCAGGGATGCTCTCGATCCTCTTGCTGCATCCAGTCATCTTGGATTGCAACAGACTTCATCTACATGTATACATTGTATTGTAATCCTTACCTGCTGTTTGCCTGTAATAGAGATCAAGTTATCACATTTTTCTTTGTTTTCCTTTTTCAGGTTATACCTACCTTTATATCAGAATGCTGAGAAATCCTTCACTGTATGGCATAACTCATGACGAGCTTGAAAAAGACCCCCTTCTTGAGCAGGTATGGATCAGTCTGTTTAATCCTATGGATACATGGCGATGTCAATTGGCTTTTGAGTGACTTGACTTTGTACAGAACGTACGTGTAGAGTGCTCATTTTTTGAGATCAATAACTTTCTCATCCCCAGAGGCTTTGGAAAGGCAACCACTGGCGGGACCTGATTCGCTTTGCATGCTCATGATATTAAATTTTGTTTTGTATTCTCAGCCAACCAGTGTTGTCAGATTTCATGGGAAGTCCATAAATCAAGGACTTTTGGTGTCGGTCCCACTCACAGGTTGTGATACTAGGTTCTGACCAGAGACTGTCCTGTCTTGTGCAGTTTCAGTGACTTTTCTGACTGCAAGCTCTTAAACCTAGACTGTCTGCTAGTGTAAATGTATTTATTAAAAGACAGTGTAGACTAACAAACTTGAAACACGTGTTATATTTTTTTCATTCAGCGAAGGGCTGATCTGATTCATTCAGCGGCTTCACAGCTAGACAAAAACAACCTTGTGAAATATGACAAGAAATCTGGAAACTTTCAGGTTAGTAGCAAAAACGTGTTTGTTAACAGTGGATGTGCATTAATTAATAACAAAAGCTGTCAGCTTTGGTGTTGTTTTCAGCTCCGAGTTACTTGTCTGTGCTGGTTTCTTATGTTTTAGGTTACGGAGCTGGGACGCATTGCCAGTCATTACTACTGCACGCAGGAAACCATAGCAACGTACAACAGTCTGTTGAAACCCACGCTCAGCGAGATTGAGTTGTTCAGAGTATTCTCATTGTCATCAGAGTTCAAGTATATCACAGTTAGAGAGGTGAGCAAACAAATTGCAAAATATTTTTGTTTCAACGAGTCTTATTTGAATGGAGGGAAATTTTTATCCTGAATAACGATGTTGGTTTCAAACTTAAAATTTGAAGAACTTTTCGTTCTGAGAATTTAGTGGCAGTATCCTTTTCTTGATGTATTTTTTAATTCTCATTACCCGTCTGCTTGACAATTTATTGAGATTGTTAGGAGAAAACAGATGAAGGTCACAAATATAAACAAAACGTTTGCTTGCAAATTGAAACGTGACACCTTCATGCCATTGAATTCTTCCAGTTTGGACAAATAGAGCTACAAAAAATAAAGAATCTAAGGAAAAGGTGCTGTAAAAGTGTTGTTAAATGTAATGGTTTTAAGGAGTGAAATGTCGGCATTGGCACTAGAAATAGTGAATGTCAGCTATGTTTTTGTTTATTTTTTGCTCACAAGGAAGAGAAGCTGGAACTCAATAAATTGTTGGAGCGTGTCCCAATTCCTGTGAAAGAGAGCATCGAAGAACCAAGTGCAAAGGTAAAGTGGTTTATTAGTCCCCATACATTAGCTGGTGTTTTAGTTTAACAGAGGTTTTGCAACTAAAATTTAACGTTGCATAGATTTCAGAATTTCCTACAAACTCATTTTGTTATAAATGTTCTGCAACTGTGTTTTGTAAAGCGACATCGAGAAAGCCCTTCAAAATCAGTTGGAACTATATTGTCCGGAAAGGCAAGGCTTTTTATCTGAGCTCTCTTTCAGGTTTAAATAGTAAGTATTAACTGAACTGTGTGTTCGTAGTCTCCTCGCAATGCACAACGTTAATGAAATACACAAAGCTTTTTGTTTCTATAGCAACTTTTATGCTGTTGGTGGCACGCGAAACATTTAAGGCTTTGCAATCTTAACTTAATCGCTGTAGCCAATATAGGAAGCTAGCGTTTAATAATTCCATCCTCAATGCCCTGCTTTGTAAGGTAATGGATACAAGAATTTTGTCAAGACTAACAAACATCAACAAATCTTTATTCAGTAAACATGGTGAATTAAGTAGTGTAGGAACCCAAAGTGTCAAATTCCTGGATGCCACCCTATGGTGTACAGGGTCGAGTCTTTGGAATAATAACGTTCTGATCGTGAATTGTTGGCAGATGAGAATTGAACTCTCACTGCTCTTATATTATCGGAAAACATACGTAGTCTACACAAGGCTCGATTGAGCAACCCTGCGTTGTGTGTTGACTGGCAGATGCACTAGGCTCTATTGCGGCCATTAATTTTTTTGTGTGTGTTAGGTCAATGTGTTACTGCAAGCCTACATTTCTCATTTGAGGCTGGAAGGCTTTGCTTTGATGTCTGACATGGTGTACGTGACACAAGTAAGTCAATCAAAAAGTGGCTAATTAGTGATATTTTTATCCCTGTTTTCTGCTAACGCAAAGGACGTAGAGTTGTGTGAGTCGAGACTGGATACTCCAAGTTTTTTCAATCCGTACTGAATGCCTATGCACAGAAGAGGCCTCTGTAAACGTTTGATATTTAGCTGTTCGGCTTGAGGTGTCAGACAAACCTTTTTAACGAACGACTCAGTAAGGGGGGGGGGGGGTAATCCCAATGCGCGTTTTCAGTTTGTACATGATCATAACAAGTCAAAAAGGATTTATTAAAGTTCGTACGTCCTTCCTTTCTTGACAGTCTTCTGGTCGACTGATGAGAGCCATCTTTGAGATTGTGTTAAATCGTGGTTGGGCCCAGCTGGCTGATAAGAGTTTGAACTTGTGCAAAATGATCGACAAGAGAATGTAAGTGAATGGTGTTGCACGGTTGTTGTATGTTGCGGTGATCGGGATTTCCGCTCTACAGAAAAACAAAACCCTTCCGTTATTCGCATTAATACACTTAAAATGTGCTCATATGTACACTTACATGTAAAGTTGCCCGGTGGCGTAATCTTAAGATATTGTCTCGTATACCATGCCATAGAAAACCAAACAGCCAATCAGAATGCCGAATAACCGTTGTATATTCGACCGTATTACCTCCAACCTTCCCATCACGTGCCACGTATTATGTCGTATTGTCGTAATTAGTATAGGAAATAGCACGGTTTCTTCGGGGTATTTGGGATAAATACCGCGAGTGATATTTCAAAACTCACCAAAATATCACGAGCCGCCGCGGCGAGTGATATTTGGGGAGTTTTGAAATATCACGAGCCGGTATTTATCCCA
>OMLO01001712.1_pt1 | contig 17147 bp, 6 predicted proteins | sample 1674811 | NCBI WGS metagenome assembly OMLO01 (sample SAMN06265003, study PRJEB25207) | coral metagenome | isolation source: Coral host | place: Mexico:La Bocana,Puerto Morelos, Mexico | collected 2008-11-13 | reverse complement strand
CGAAGGTTTAGAAAGAAGAGTTCGAAGAAGAAGGAAACCTTAGTACAGATCGGCGGAGAGGAATACAGAGTGAAGGCGGGCGACCCAACAGAGTAAGTATACTAAGGAGGAAAAATAGTGGGCTGTGATTGGCTTAGAGACGTGTGTCTTAAACGATCTTAAAAATGGGTTACTTCGCTTCTTTTGAGGAAAGTGGAGAATCTAGGGGGAGGGGGGGGGGTTTTAATGGTGTTTTTGTAAACGTTTTACTGAAAGCGAAGCAGGTTTGTAGTAAAAAGAAAAGCAGGCAAGTATTTCCGCTGGGTTTTGCCGTTCCCCATACCTCAGACGGTTTTATGTAACTCTAAAACTACATGGAAAAATTAAGTGTTCCCTATTTCATTTTCAACATCTAAATTTCTTTGGTTCCTCGCTGCTCGGCGGGCAAATCGAAAACCGAGTTAGCCTTGGTAATGGAGAGACGGGACTGGTGCCGATAAAATGACGCGTGCTGTAGGACGCTCCTTGATTGGCTGAGAAGAATGAAATGTTTGAAACAAAGTTGCCAAGGAACGAGTCTTAAGACGACTTGTCTTTTTTGCTACATACCAAATCGATTTGGCTTATTCAGTACTAACGAGTCCATTTACAAAGAGTTATCCCTCGTACAGCCTAATTTGTAGTTGAAACCTTGACACTGCTTAAGATATCCTAGCCTATAAACATTTAAAGGAAAGCCTCTATGCAGCGCTTCCATGTGGTACTGTTTATTATGCTGTACGGGGTGGATCTAACTTTTAAATCTGTGCATGAAACTCTAGTGCGTGACCTTTTAATTGAAAGCATTGAACAGTACTTTCATGGCTGTCTGTTTGTCGACTTTCAAATGATTTTCTCTTTTTTTCTGACATATTAGACTCCACAGTTTTTTGATGGATCGAGCTATCCGCAAGATTAAATTACTTGCTAAATTGCAGACCGGAAACTTGTGATTAGCAACCTCCACTATCAACTTCACTGGCAGTGTTTAGCGATTGTGTTGGAGTGCCGACATCCAAAAACTAAATAAGCCTCTTAAGCTTTACACACATCAAACCTACGTGCCTGACTTGACAATGGATGGGTGTATTCTGTTCCTGTTATTTGTAAAAAAGTCTTATTGTTCCCAATTTTCGAGAGTGGAATTAAATTATTAAATGCTAGAAAACGGAAACTCCTGCTAACAATAAAACCGTTACGTGACTGTTAACACCAGTAAGTAATAATCATTTGCTGACTGTTGTCGAAGCCACTGACTTTGTTCACGAAAGTAATATCCGGGCTGTGGATGAGCTTCTCTGAGTTTTTCCTGATTGTTTCAAAGTTTGACTTGGAGAGTCAGGCTTTGTGGTTTTAATATTAATCGCTTAGATTAAAGCCTACGGGGAGGCCATTGAATTGGAAACTTTCCAACGGTGCCTTCGTGTGGCGCTGTGTTTTTTACCAAGTCGTCTCACGTAGAAATTTCATTACATGTTTTAAAGATGTACTTTTGGTCTCTTTGGGAGGTAAAAAGTCAAACTTTCTTTTTGAGTTTGTTGGTGGCATTCTTTATAATATAAAACGCTACTGGTTATGCATGTTGACGTTGTATGCAAATAATTCCAAATCTGTTATCCGGAAACGATAGCTTATACGCATTATATAGTAAAATCTTATCTCGATCTCAAATTATTTTCCCTTGAATATACTTTTCATTCATTTACTATCGGCTATCTAGAACTCACATTATCTCCAACTTTTTTCATGTCCCTTCGGGGCTCGAGGTTACAGGATTCAAACATATCTTAAAACTTTACTACGCGTTATGTAAGGTTCTGTGCGAGGTTTGTTCCACACTCTAACAAAATGCCATGTCACTCGGGCTTTTAACGCAATTTTAAAGTGCTTGCTAAATACGAGGGGCTATTAGGAGAGCTCAAACAAGCCAGCTGTTTATTGCAGCTGCGCAATTCTGTCATCCTCGCCGGGGTCTCTCGATGTAGGGGGGCTTCGTGGGAGCATATTTTGGCGCCCTGTTGCGCTATTGTTGCCGTGTACAAGATCTAATCATGTTTACATGTTTTGTACATGAAAAACCGTTTGCCAGCTCCGGGATCTTTGGGGTCTCGCTTCATTAACCCTAATTAGCACTTTCTTTTGTTATAGTGTCCTAAATTAACTACACAGTAAGCCTGTTTGTTTCTGAAGTTAGTGCTCCATGTGGCGGGCCACGGCAAAGAGTGTTTGCTATTTTATTTATTCTTTGAGCCTCGAGCTCTTTCTACGGAGCTTGGCGGGTGTTCAGTCCCCGCTGCGAAGTCCAGGAGACCAGGAGAGTTGATAACTGTGTGATAGAATAGCTGTCATGGCTGCTGGCGAAGGATAAACACTGTTCTGTTGTTAACATTCTTGCTAATTAGTTAAATGGAATACTCTTGCGCGTTTCCTTCCTTTCACAGCTTGTTTACTTGTCATCGAGATTTAATAGAGAATCGATTTATTAACTGTAGCTCCCTGCCCTGACTCCGTGCCGCGCCTCGCTCTACCTGCAGAATCTAATTCAACTGGCGCATTTAATAAATGCCTGCTCACAAGCCCATCGCAGTTTTCTGTCGGTGGGGGTTTCAAAACCAGCCTTTCTGTAGAATATATAAACATGTACTTGGCAGCGCTGTTGTGCCCTCGCCGAGGTTAATTAAATCGCGCACAAAAACTTTTTGTGAGCCATTATAACCATGAAACTATTAATAACTGCAGTCCTATCATAAATGCAGTTTTGGCGGCTAAATCCATACTAATAAGCCCGCAACTGGATTAATGCCATCCTGTTTTGTCCTTGCCAGCTTTCAAGATTCCCAAGTCTGAGAACACCGCAAGGTGGGTGAGAAATGTTTGTCTACAATTAACGTAGTGCTATTTTTAATCCAAGTTGAGCCTTTTTCTGCTTCGTTAAGCAGCGGCAGGGTGGGAAATTAAAGCTTACAAGATAATGGCTTACAAAGCATAGCGTCACGGATCAGTGGTTCCAGAGACAGTGTCTGCACGATAGATCCTTCTTCGTTTGATTGCTCCTTGATTTACCGAACAGTTTAGTTGACAGGTTCTTTTTGTGTAATTTAACTACTGATGCTCGGAGAAGAAGAAAAAGGTTTCTGGCCTTTTTCCCCAAAACCAGAAGAAACTAAAGATTAAAAAAATACGTTTAATTATTTATGTGGAAGGTTTTTCACTTTTGATGTGAAGTGCTCAGAACTGCACTGTCTCTTTTCCCGTCTTCCCCCTTCGATTTATTTTCGTTTTTTCGATGACTTTGTGAAATAACCCCATAGAAATTTCTCCTCCTCGTTGCCCGATTAAGTGCCTTTGTAAAACGCGCCGACCATTCCAAACTGCTAAATTTAACGTCAAGTGGAAAGTATTTATATCACAAAGAGACAGTGCTGGAAACCCTATCGTAATAGCAAATTTTCACGTCCTGTTTACCTGATGGAATGCTGTGCGTAACTTACTTAACTTTCATGATCAGTAGCGTCAGAATTACGTCCTAAGTTAAGCTTTCCTTTGGAAAATTAGGTATCCAAATTCTTAAGTATTCCAGGTCGTTCGTAATGTGACATACACGTCTTAGAATTGTTTCTAAACGACTTACTTTTAATAATCACGAGATTTGTAACTACACGCGAAGTTAATCTTTCCTCATTTGAAATCCTTCATCTTATTTTTATCAGCTCGCATGTTGTGAGCGATATGCCTAGCTGAGCGGTAAAATCACCCCAAAACTGTGAAATTACGATAGAGGCTAATATTTCGCGTTGAAATTTCCTCGAGGTTTGCTTCGCTCTGATTTCTGTTACTCACTAGTTCACGTGAATTGGCAAGACTTCACGTACGTAATGGCATCTCGTGGCTGTTTGTTTTTAGCTTCGCAAGGCTTGAACTTTTGTAATCTTCTTACGTTAAGCCCTTTCGTTTCCTCTCAGAGTTTGATTTATGTAAGCTGAACACATGCTAACGTCATGACCTGCGATTCCCGGTCGTTTATCAAATCTACAGTAAATTCTAGTCTTTTATATTGGGCGTCTGCTCTTTGAGTGAAAATGCTCATTACATAAAAGTACTTGTTTACAACAAAGCAATGTTTTACACAGCAATTTTATTGGTGCGGTTTTATCCATTGCTGCTAATTTACTTTTGGGTTGGGCTGTAAACGAGCAAGTACGCTTTATATTGACGAGTGTACTTAAAAGAAATTCAGAAATATTTCCTGCTGAACAATTGAAATTTCTGTCGGTTATTACATGCTCCTTGAGCAAAGCATCCAAAAAATTTCACTTTCGCGTCCTCGTTTCACTTCACCAGCTCCGAATTGTTCAGTGTGGAAAAGTGTGTGAAAATATTTAACCTTATCTCGGCTACTTTCACCTTTCTATTTTAAACTTGACGACCAAATATGTCTGATCCTAAATGTAAAATAAGACTCTGGGACGCGGTTTTTGAGTGCCTATTGTTTGGCACAACGGTATGTGGAGACACTTGTAGCTGGTGCCAAAGTAAATTTACTTTTTGATATAACAAAGAAACATGGCATCGGCTATTTTTACCTTATTTGGCTTCTACCTGACTAACTTAGTTGATCCAATTGAGGATTTTTGTTACAACTTCTTCGGATTATAGCGAACACAATTCATGTATATTTTTATTTATGTATTCATTATTTTTATTTTTATGGTTCGGACATCTTCTGGGACGTCTTTGAAACCAGACATTTGATTGATTTAATCGCAGTAGTAAAATCAAGGAACTTGCAATTTAATTTGAAAAGAGAAAAACTTCGACGATTAAAATTAACATTTTCTTAACTGCAACGGAAAAATGCTTAAGCGAATGTTGAATATATGGAAACAAATCTCTTCAAGTAGATTCTTTTAACGCGAACTTTAACTGCCGTAATTCCACATTCTAATTTAAGGATTTAAACTTCAATCTTGCGGCTAACAACATGTGTTATGCTTATGATTTGCAGAGTTTTAGCGACCAAAGCCTCAGCTAGAACAAGTCAAGTCAAAAAAGATACCTTTCGTTTCAATTTTCTCTCCTCACCTCGACACAAGTAGATGTTTTATATTTAAAATATCAAAGTTTAACTCACGAAATGACTTGTTTTTATCTCTAAATGTACAGGTACTTCTTAATAAAACGCGTTTAAGCGTGCGATAATGAATTTTTTCATGAGCAGCAAATATTTTTGCTTTTTAATGTCGGGTTTTTAAAATCCGATAACTTTGTACAGTTATTCTAATGTATACCAAGCTACGCTCCTAGCATTTTTAAACTATTTTTAGCCGTAGTTTTTTCTTAATTAAGAGGCCAATAGTTACCTTTTAGATAAACGAGGAAAAAATATTTTTTATCGTAATTCGAGATAAACGCAATATTTTCTTACTATGAAATTTTAAAAGTAATATCTCGGAGTTTTACATCGTAAATAGGAAATAATGTATTAGTTCTGTAGTTACAGTTATAAAAGAAAAGAAAAATTAGCATAGCGTAGCTTGCCAAAAAATGAATCAACGAAAATCAAAAGGACAGAGTTTAAGTTCTTCTCTTGGCATTTAACGGGAAGCTGTAAAAAAAATCCTGACGCAGTTTTTTTCTTCATGTGGGGCTGCTGATTTTAAAGTGAACTCTTCAGATTAACATCGAAACAAGTCCATTCGGAGGAACTTAGGCAATGCAGAACAATTTTAGTTTATCTTATTTATTTCGTCTTAAAGCGTGTTTAGTTTAAGAACAGTTTCCGAATGTAGAAATGTAAAAATTTTTGCAGGTAGAAAGTGTGAATAATAAAAGTGCTTATCAGCTGTGTTTTCTGTATTTTTTTCCATTTATATTTATTTTCTTAGTATTATTAAAATTACTATCACAGAACAATAGGCGGCGAGCTTTAAATTCGAAAATCGGCAATTATGTTTGCAGTGTTTGCCGAACTCATTAGTTTTCTTGCTTGTTCGATGCTGTTGTGACAAATGAAAGACTAAAAGGAAAATTTGATTTGAAAATGTTCCAAAAAAAATAAAACTTAATAAGCGTCAAAATATGTATTTTGCTCGGTTTTCCTAATGAGAAAGGTGCCTCGTTTTTTGTTTTTTTTTTTCGTTTTTTCTTTCCCACATAAGTCCACAGTGAATGAATTTTCTTCAAGACATGAACCGTGTTTGAGGATTGTGTCTTTCATTCGCTTGTGTTTTCGACAGCAAGTTGTGTACGCTTCTTAAAAAGTTTTTTTTAGCTTGTACTTATCAGTGGTGAACAGAAAAAGGCTTGTAACATTTGGAATTGACGCAGAAAGCACAGTTTTTTGTGAGGCATTGAATTAGGTTCTTAGTGGGTTTTAAATGGTTTCCCATCATTTCAGTTTCCTAGGAAAGGTCGCCTTTTAGTATGGTAATTTTTATCTTTGGTAAGTGTCGCCAAACTACGCCTTCCGATCCAAGTCTCAATTAAGAAGATTATTTCAGCTTTGCCGCAGTTTTCTCTAAAAAGAAAATGGCGTAATACCGCTTCACTTTTTAACTTGAGACGTGTCAACGCTCCAAGAAGCAATTAACACCAGGCAGTGATCGAATCTTCCATCTGCCTGGCCATAATGAAAATATAGAACAATGTTTCGATTCAGAAAGTTTTAAAGCTCTGTTGGCGGCTGTGTGTTGTTTCTCGGCCGATCCTATTGTCGAAATGTCGGTTTGTTTAGATTTCATTTCCGTTCCATAAAAGAAGTGGTTTTGATCTTGGGCAAACACTCTTTCGGTCCGCATCGTTTAACTCGGCCCTAAACCGAGCTAATCGTTTCGCAAGCTAATGTAAAAGATACATTCGTGGCAGGCTGTCCAAACAAGTTCTGCAAGTGCTTATTTTTGTTTAAAGCAGCGAGGCTTTCTTCGTCTCTCAGTATTGGCCATTTGCAATCAGGAAATTAGCTACTGATGAAGACATACTGATCGATGGATAAGCTAATAAAAATCAATAACTCCTTTGTTGTTTTCTCGGTCAGTCAGATCTCTTAAACCAGCTGAATCTAACAATATTGCGAAATGAATTTTCAATTCTACCTTCAGGAAAAGACCAAACGAATGCTTCAATAACATCAGGTTAAGACGTGGCTTGTATATGATGAGATCAATTGGCTTTTCTTTCAATCCGGAAATTTGAGTGAAATTGTATACAAGGCAGGCAAATGGTTGGATATGACCCAAATTCTTGTTTTCAATTGCAACCGCAAAAGGTCGATCGATCGATCAAAATTGCAATAAAAATGGTTGTCTTAGAAATTGCTATAGCAACTTGCACCACAAGAGAGAAAGCAATTTTAGTGAGAAGGATCGGTCGGCAAATTGTGTCAATTCACGAACGACAATGCCGCCTTGAAATCGCCAGCGGCACGGCAAATTGTTGTCTCGAATCGTAGAAAATATTAGAATGTCTAGCCTCTCCCGAAAATAAATTCTTGATAAGAAGGTATCAAAGAGACAGTCTTGTCTTGAAACTTCAATAATGACCTACAAACTCTAGGGGGGACTAAGCACTTTTTAGACAGGGCGAAAAATCTGGTTCAGGCGATTGAGGTGCGTATCTTCAAGTCATTAAGCAGTGTTTCACTTTATAATGTAAGTAGAGAAACTCGAAGAAATGACAAAACAAATTAAAATACTACCTGAGAACTCCTCGGGCAGAGGAAATGTGTTTCATTTGTTTATGTTCGCGTTTACTGGAGCGTACAGACTCTTAAAGCTTTCAAACCTGTTCTGGAAGACAGCAAAACTGAGTTTCATCACCTCGGATGCCTTATCAGTAATATAAATTTTTAAGCCCTTCTATCAATGCCCCAGAAGCCCCCTACCAAGTCAGGCCTTAGTAGTATTTTTACGCGTAGAATTAGAAAGCTATTCACGATTTATAACATGTTTGAAAAGAAAACTCATTGGCTTATAAACGTTTCCTTTTCCACGAAGTTCCGGTATCACAGATTATGGCAAATGGCTTCCCTGCGAATGTTAATGTTCGTACGACCTGCAAATGGCGACAAATGTGGAATTAACACGAGAGATAACCATCAGGCGTAGAACAGGCCCTCACTATTCAATCCTGTCTCAAAACGTAGGAAATTTCCGAGCTTAAAAAGAAGGGTTGCTTAATTACACAGATGTGCAATTAAGCAGTACAAGATGGATTGCATAATTAGTTTGGAAAACAACAATTCTGCGCTATGATCTACAGGCACAATCAAGATACCAAACACAAGAACCGCTGTTTGCTTGTCTTGGATGTGGGTAACGAGATATTTAACATAACACTTTTCATATCTTATATTTCAGAATAAATAAAGCAAAACAAAATGCCGGTCTCGATGATAATTCGTTTCAGTGAAAAAGAAAACCATTAAAGTGCACTTTGTAACTGAACCACAAGCTACAGCTAGTTGTATTTAAGCTGGCTTTTGCTAAAGTAGATTCCCGAGGTCCTTGTTTCGATATCCGTATGGACTTCTTAGACTATTTTGAACCGCATATCACGCCTACCAGTCAAGCATTGTCAATTATGTATGGAATAAACTATGAATTTATCGCGTGATTTTCCGAGGCAAGTTAAGAGCAAAGTTCTCACTTCTTATTCTTTCGCACTCCAAAAAACGCCAAACAGAAATGCAGGCTTCATCGCAGACGTGTTTTTGTTTTCATTTTCCGGCGACTCCCTAAATAGTTTCCTTAAAGTTTTTACGCGTAGGCGCGGAATGGGCTAATGTGAGGAAGCATTTTGACCAAACTATGTCCGAGGCAAAATCAAAGTGGATTATTCTTTCTCTTCGTTAAATAAACTTTTCTCATCTGATATTTCCTTCCCAATGCGGGAAACACTTTGTTATCTGTGATAAATCAGACCTACAACTGTGAAGGAACCGCATAACCGTCTGCAATTTTTGTGCAAGAAGATTTAGTCATTAACGATAAGGCGTTTACAACTTTTAAATTCAATGTTGTGTCGCACGCTTATTTTCGTGTCGAAAATGCCAAAAATCGCACAGATTCCACGCGATCTCCAACCAAAACAAGCTAGATTCAAAGACTCTGATTTCCGGAAATTCTTGCGTGATTTGAGACGAGCCTATCTATTGTCGACTTGTTCAAATGTCGAGGATTATCCTTGACAAGAATATGCCAGTGGAGAAAAAACAAGTCTTCGACTGGCTAAGCATAGCTAATTGCAGCAAAGTGGGCTAAATTTGCCTTTCGAAGTTGATACTAACATGTCGGTAAACATTTATTTTTGTTCCGAAAATTAGTTTTGGTCAACATACGAAGATAATGGGTTCTATTTTGTACTTTCTTTTTAGCTTAATTGCGGAACTTTGACGGATTTGATTGTTACGCGGATCTTATTAACGAAAAGCAATAAGATATGAGCTATGACCTGCGTTTAGTGACTCTCTTTTTCCGCTGGAGCATAAATTATTGCCTGTTCATTCAATACAACCCTTGTTTATTTACCGAAAGAACCAATACTGGCCTGCGCCCGAAGCGAAAAGGCGCTTGCAAGCTTTTCTCTTGCGTAAAAGGTAATTGAGGCTATTCAAACGATGGGCTTGGACAAAACAAATGCACAGATTAAGCAATCGTCAGCTTTTGTGTGAGGTTAAAAGAAATTATTGTTCTCGACTAAACATCAAAAGGAATTGCCTGCATGCCGCGTTAAAAACATTTAAGCACGAAAACACGGTGAAGTGTTAAGAGAATGTGGCTCATAAGTGATTTTAAGCACATGAGATACTTCAACCAGAGATCAGAAAAGTATCTTTTTATTTCCCCTCGGCGCAGCTACTCTTAGCTGTTTTCGGAGAGGAAAATATTAATGAAGACACTGAAATGGCCTCTAAGCGAATGCTGAAAAGATCGGTAACGCGTCTAATTGTGTCGGCGAGTTCTTTATGAATCTAAACTAGTTGGAGCAAGTGATTATTAGCCAGAATTAACCAAACACTGGGTAAATTAACCCATTGAGAAATGTTTCGCATTAAATAGGACTTTTGTCTTGCCAAATAGTGTTTTTCCACAGCATGTCTATTTTAATCTCATTTTCTAGCCGGATTTTAGCGTTGCGACTGAATACAAATTGTGCAAGCTTCCCTCGGTTAAAACAAGATTACGAACGCGAATTTTGGAGCTTGTTATATGGCGTACGTGTTAGGCCGATCAGCGGTTTACATCGCAATTATCACTTTTTTCAGTTCGAGCTTCAAAAGGAATTGCGTCTGCGCTAATAGATTCCAAAACAAGCCAACTCTAAATTTAATACTCACTATTTTGGAACGGCGAAAATCTCAACTCTTCAAAGGCCATTAGCTGAAAACAGCTGCACAAGAATTAAACCCTTCTTAATATCGCTTTGGAACAATCAAACCACACAGCAATGTCTCTAAAGAAATTCGCCCTTGTAATGTCCGTAAAATTTGTATTTTGTTTCGGCGGTCCTTTTAGTAACTGTACTGCTTTGTGTGTTTTCGCGACCCAAAGCTTGTCTGTCATGTAACATAAAAAAATTTTCATTCTCGCTACACTACAGCTAATCAACATAACAATAGATCGCTGGTGTTTTAAGATTCAAACCTCTCTAGGGAACACGTGGATGTAAAAGATTGTTTTTACGAGTCCGAAATCACAGATTTTCTCAGCAAAAATTAACTGTTTGTCGCTGGAACCGCCAGATTTCTGTGAGACTTCTGTTGTGGTGATTTGTGTTTTGATTTCGCGCCATATGCGGAAAAAGCGGCTCGTTCGCCGGAAAAGAACATTGTGAATGAGCAATGAACCAATCAGCGTGGGTCCTACTTTTGACAGCTATTGTCATTAACGTATTCTCCGCCCATTTATTTTGTCGCAAAAGTTCAAAAGAGCCAAGCGTATCGAGTTATCTGGCATTTCTGTTGTTTCTTTTCACGGTCGATGGGCTGACTATGGGTTTTGACGTGGAGAGGTTTTTGGAACCAGTGGACGACGATTTGAAGTGCGGAATATGTTTTGGTGTTCTAGAGGATCCCTTAGCAACCCCTTGTGGCCATGTATTCTGTGCCCAGTGTATTGTTCAATGGACAGCCGAGAGCGGATCGTGTCCTCTCACATGCGAACAGATTTCTGTCGACGATCTAAAGAAAATACAGCCACTGAGTAGTCTTATCGCCAAGCAAAATATTCGATGCGAGAATTTTCGCCGAGGTTGCCCGGCCATTTTACTGGTAGAGAATACTCAATCACATCTTTTAAAATGCCGCTACGCAAAGGACTGTACATCCGGAGCCAAAATTATGGAACGCAACTCGAATTCCCCGGAAAGTCGCGAATTCGCGAGAGTTGTAGTATGCGAAAGTGGATGCGGTCTTCCGTTGATGTTCCAAGGTTCGCATGACTGCATAAAGGCCCTTCAAACTCAGGTTGCATCGCTTCAGATGAAATTAACTAGGGCGGAGCAGGAAAAAGAGTTGGCCTGTGAGAGAATAGCGCGGAGAGAGGAGGCAAATCAAGACCGAATTTTAAATTTGGAGAATGAACTTCACAGCTACCAAGTTCAGGTGCTAAATTTCGAAAGGCAATTAAAAGAATACCGCTTACAAGTGGGTATTTTTCAGAAATACAACGATCCTCGCGCAGACCAGGTAGGTGATATTAGTCAAATCGGGTCAGTGTTTGGTTTATATTTTCCAATTGAGCGCACACTGTACGCACTGATATGTTTGATTTGGGGCACAAACCGCAGAATGGCTTGTATGTATGAGCGTGTTGTCATTCTACCAAATCAATACCCTGATCGTTTTGATCAATTAGCGAGCACTGTTGGAGTTACCGAAAATGGCTGGATGCACTCTGGAGCGCCAAAGCCCAGCTCGGTGAAAATCCACAATCGGTGCTACGTGTTTTTAGAGAGCGGTACTCGCGCGCGTTCCTAAAATGTCGATATTTGACCCGAATCTTCGCGCATCGCGATTTAATCGCACAATGGATTGCGCCTCGGACTGTGAAAGATATTTCGGTCGGCTGTAGCCATTACCACGACACCCGAATGTTTTTCTAGCCACGGTGAGCGACACTTTATGAAGTTGTAAGTAAACAGACACGGGTGAATATTATACGCTTTGTATGTGCTTTTGATTGACTTTTCTTTACTCTTGCAGGCCTCCGAAGAAATCGAGGTCGAAGTAACGCTGGCGCGCGTAAACGGTGGATCGCTGGGCTTCAATATCATGGGGGGCACAGAGGTACATAGAACATTAAGATCCACTCGTTATCCTAGACAAGCGTAATGTTCCAAATTGTCACTTATTCGAGAATTCTGTCCGCCGAGCGCAAACGAATCTAATATTTTACGTTCGGTCTGGTATGTGACACTGGCTCAGTTCTTAGTGATTCATCTAAGTGCTTTTTAATATTTTTTTGTCTGCTGTTGTGTTTTCTTTTCAATGAAGTCGTGGCGCGGAAGCCTTCTTGCCCAGGCATGTGGTGTTAGATACGTAAAAAGATTAGCGCCTTACTTAAACCTTATCAAACTCTCATAATTTAGTTATCGCGTTTTGCGCAGTTGCATAAGGCGCGCTCGTTTGAGAGCTGGCGAGTGAGTCCCTTAGGAAAGCCCCCTTTCAATTCAACTACTCTTTGTTTTGTTTTTTGTGTAGCCATTGAAAGAATGTACTCGTAAACACGGCTGGATGCCAATGTTATGAAATAAATAGCTGCACTTTTGTCTGTTTGAAATTTACTACAACCCCCGGTCGCGCGAGTTCACTGCAGGCTTTGTTCCAACGCGCGGACATGTCAGAATCCTGTAACCAACATTCCGGCTTCTGGACTACGAGTCTTTGTCCTGTGTGAGTAGCGAACTCTAAACCTCTACTTTATTTTCATTATCAGGTCGGAAGTAGTAATTCACTCGCTGGCGGGATTGTGGTTTCCAAGGTAGCAGACGGCGGCCCGGCCTCGAAGGAAGACGGTTTGAAGGTACAAGACAAACTTTTGAAGGTACGTACGAGGAATTTTCTCGCAAACCCGCCTCCTTTCACTGCGCGCGTGCTTCGAGATGAGCCTCGCCGACGTCTCATTGCATGACATGACACTGTGTTGATTTTTGATATCAAAGCTACTCGCGTTCCCGAACCGCGAGATATTAAATGTACCCTTTGTCTCGTTAACCTGCTTTTCAAATTCACTATTGCAATCTGTTGTTCTTTTGTGCGACTAAACATTGAAGCAGAGTTCTTTCCAAAGAATATATTGACCGAGAATTGATGGTAATTTGGCTTAGGGTGTTTGTAGATTTCCGACTGTCAGCTTCGGATTAATCAACTAAATAACAAACCATATGCTTCCGCTATAGAAGGACAGCCTCTCTTAGTAGCTTTATTACCCCTTGTAAACAAAATTTGGCTTTTAACTTTAGCTTTGTTCAGAACACGTTATCTCAGACGAAGTGGATTTGCCGGCTTACGCGTTCATTCCCGAAATCATAGCCTGTAGCTCACGATATTTTAATTTCTTGCAAAGATCGCATCCCGTTGCGAACCGACTTCACAACTCGAAAGACTCTCTTTTGAACGATTTTTTGTTTATTTTTCACTGGTTGTTTTGCGTTTGAATATCAATGAAGTCTCGCCGCGTGGTCCATGTATAATTCACGGGCTTTCACTGTTGAATTATTGTAGTATTTGTCTGGCAAAGAGCTTTTACCACAGTAGGAAAACAAGATGTCTTCGTTAGGTGGACCTCATGCGAACGCCAATCTCTTACCCTCAGCTGGAAGTCACTGTTCTGTCACGCGACCTTCGAGCATTGGCGAGTTCTTACTGCGATAAGGAAAGCACAGATTCCAATTTGGTTCTGTGTGTTTTTCGCCCACCTGCGCAGCCCAAATGAATTACGCAAAACCAAGGACATATTGTGTGGGCACGCTTTGGTTCCTCGCTGCGTTTCACAAAAGGCGTTTATCGGAAATTGATCTGTCAGTTGAACAATATAAAAGTATATTTTGGCTTGCAAGATATTAGTCCAGGATCCATAACAATAGAAGATAAACTGCTTTGGCAGCCACAGGCGAGACTAGTTTGTCGATTTGTGGCAGGCATATGCGAAGCGATTTTTTATTCATTTCTACAGGGTTTTTTTTCTCGCTGTCTCGATCGGAAACCTGCCATAGACGCACACAGCCCGTAAGATCACAGATCTGACACTGGGAAACCCCTCAGGTTGTCAAAATTTCTAGGGAAAGGTCAAAAAAGGACTGTAATGGATTAATTTTTTAGCTTTTCAAGGACATAAGCACTTAAACGCGACGCTCGCATCGCTTAATACTTCCCCCATAGCTTTCATCTCGAAATGACGTCTGTTCTTGCTCAGCAACACATGGCTGAGTGCACTTTCTTAAATTTCACGAAATCTCGTTTAGAAATCAATAAGCTTGCGCGTAATGGAATCCCAAACATCCAACTTCAATAAAAAAAGCTTGAATTTGCAGACATTTCCTATCTGTAAAATCTCTTCTTTCTCATAGAGATCAAAATATTTAGAAGTGCAACATTTTATTACCCAAAAAAGTTCCAACTTTCCTCGCAAAATACAATTCCCGGCAACAAACCGACATAGGACAATTTGAGTGCTGTCATATCATACCTTCTGGTGGAGTATATCAGTCGAGCTTCAAATATCTTTCATCGCTCGCTTTTTCTATTGAATAGACTTCCTGTGAGTCTTTGAAGCCCTTCTCATGTTATGATAGGCATTGCAGAAACACACAGTGTAAATATTTTTCGCTAAATCTGTAGCGTTGCGGGTAAAATGAAACAATTTCTTGCACAAGGATATTTTGAAATTTATTCCATGTTGTTAATATATCGCCGGTTAAAAATCTAAAGGTCAATACAGTAAACTTCAATATACACTGCAACAGTCAAAGAGTCCGTTTAATTCTACCAAGTATTCTGTTTAAAACCTTATCAATGTATATTGCTTTCGCGCTAAAAGATCTTTTGGGACGCCGAATTTATGGCTGCGCGAAGTCTAGCAAGTGACAGGGTATGTTGCCTTTTTGTATAATTCATAATTTTTCGGTGATTTTGTGCCTTATAAAGATATTGAATCAGCGCAAACTCTAGAAAACCCATTTCCTCGGGTCTTACTCCAAAACAATCATCAAAAGTCATCAAAGATTTTCCGTCAGAAAAAAAAGATTAATCATCCATTCATTTGACAAGTGTATTGAGGGTTTCGAGCGAAATTTGAATATCCTTTTTTTGTTGGTAAGATTTTGAATCGAGTTGTGAATTTTTTATGAGCAGCGACTGTTTCCAACTGTAATACGCCGTTAATCCTTTAAGTTCATCAAATGAATTGTTGTTACATGCTTTGTGTGAAAAAATATCGTTGCATTTGTTTATAGTTTTTCTGTGCGAATTCGCGTTGAAGATTAAAGTCGGCGAAAACTTAGCGGTGCGTTTAAGAAAGATATTTGACTGCGTTTGAAATTTTCAACTTCTTTTCTTTAATCACCAGCTTTATTATCCTCGAATGCGCGTTATTGAGAATTAAAAGCGGCCGACTAGAGGAATATTCATGGCACCATTTTCGGAAAAAAGAAAAGAATATCATAAATTTAGCTGCGATTATTTGCATCCCTGTACGATATCGCTATTGAATTAATCTTTGTTTTGGGGAGATTTTGTTGAAGATGTTTTTCATACTGAGAATAATTTGAAATTTCCTGCTGTTCGTGAAAAAGGTGACTTGTACAAATATTACGTGGTTTCTGCACAAAACAAAGGAAACTGTTAGGTTATTGGACTCTGGTGTGAGATTTAACTTATAAAGCGGATTGTGTCACATTCACATGTATTATTGGAAAGACGGTCAGACAACACAGGATAATGTGGAATCGAAAAGGCAAATAAACAGAAACTGTAAATTGAAAAGTTTGGCAAAAACTCTGCAATAAATCACGTATTAATAACACGATGTCTACGAGTGCAAAAGATAAACCTAAAATGAAGTCAAATCAACTAGACAGTTTGCAAGTATTGAAATAACAATACGTTAGTCCCTGAAATTGTGAAATGTCCATTTTCTTTTGCAATCCTTTGACAAACAGACCATCTCGTTATAGAAACCAAAGAAAGGAATTCTAAAGCCCTTTAATTTACAATGACTTGCACTTTCGCTGTAATTTTAGAGCGATGAAAAACCTATGGTCATTAAGTGATTAGAGACGAAAATCACTTTGTCGGACGAAGCAATACAAAACGGCGACATTAAAATCTATAGAAGTGTTTTTGCTAGCGAATGATTTATTTTTTGACAGTAAATTACTTAAAGTGAGTTGGCAGACGAGCGATTAAGGATTTTAAAAGAATCCTTGTTAAATTTACGGTGGAACAATTCGTTAACAAGCAACTAAGAGTCGCGTGTCAATTTTGATTCATTATTCATTCCTCAGTTATGATTTTAAAATGCAGAAGTTGTTAAATTTTCAACTAAGTGTACCAAATTGGATTTTAAGGAACGGACAACAGAGCCATTTTACATTATTTATGTCGTCGACCTGCAGGTGTTTGTCTCTGTAAATACGTTAATGAACCTCGAAAAAAACGAAACATTTAGGCGTCCCTGTCGCGTCCGCAATTTTATTTCTATTTTCAGCAGCGTTGAAAAATAAAATATCTTCACAAATGAAATAACTTTAAAAGATTTATTACGAATCCAAACTAACACTTCAAACTGCGGTTTTTTTTGTAATTTAAAGGCCGCAAAAAGTAAAAATCTCTAGCACGAACTTGTGTGTCGTTTACTATTTGTTTTACAACTCTAATGACATCTTCTCGACAAAATGGTTTTCTCCTCTAATTTAAATATACGTCAAGTTTTTGCAAATGTTGTTTTTCTCGGGATATTTTAAGCGTGCCAAATTACTGTATTGTGTGGATTTATCGTTAGCGTGAAATAAATTTGACTTATTCAACACACGATGAAGCGCCCTACGAACTGTATTTATTGATGTCATCGAATTTCAATGCGATCTTTGCTACCTTTTGATAAATATTTAAAACATATTAACAAATAAAGAAA
>OMLO01001711.1_pt1 | contig 17148 bp, 20 predicted proteins | sample 1674811 | NCBI WGS metagenome assembly OMLO01 (sample SAMN06265003, study PRJEB25207) | coral metagenome | isolation source: Coral host | place: Mexico:La Bocana,Puerto Morelos, Mexico | collected 2008-11-13 | reverse complement strand
GTGAGTGGCCAGATAATCCGGAGAGATGTCCAGTCAGATGTATAAAGAAGTATTTGCAGAAGCGAAACCCCAACTGCCCAGCCTTGTGGCAAAAGCCAAGAAACTACAGCACCGGCAAATTTAATGAAAGCGACGCTGTGTGGTACTGCAATGTCCCTTTAGGGAAAAACGCTTTGCACAGTTTACTTGGCCGTATGAGTAAGAAAGCTGGGTTGTCCACTCACTTCACATCGCACTGTATTCGGGCGACATCAGTAACCATCCTCAAAGCAGCCGGCCTGGAGAATTCGAGAGTAAGAAGTGTTACTGGCCACAAAAGTGATGCCTCAATCGAGTCATACCACGAAAGGCCGACAATTCAACAACAAGTGCAGTCCTCGGCAGTAGTCAGTAATTTTGTGGCTCCAGTGCAAGAGGGTCAAGCTATTGCTCTCCAAAACACAGCTCAGCAGTTAAGAAGTCCTCTCGAAGCACTACAGCAAAACCAGAGCCAGAACGAAATTCGCTGCTTCAATCAACAGTCCAATGTCGGCGCTCAACAAACCAACGCGGCCCAGAACTTTTCATCGGGTACTTTTCAAAATTGTACTTTCAATTTTTATGGACAGTCTGCCTAAAAGAGACGTCTGAAAAGTAGTCTTCCGAAGTCTTTTGTAAAACCTTCTTTGCCATAGTTCATGCTTTCAGGTTATCATTGTTTGAAAATGAACAGTTTCACGGCCACGAGGTTAGGCAGATCGAAAAAACACTGAATTTTCTGACAGCTATATCGTATGTTTTAGCCAATGTACGTTTTGAATTATTGACATTTATGACAGGCTGTACGCATGAATAAATATTTGATTGATGTACATTTAGTGGGTTTTGATTCTTTTTGAAGTGGCGCGCGGAAGAAAATTTAGTGGTGAACAATAAAGATAATAGAGTGTTTATGTCTCGCAACTATCGGCTGATAGTTGCCCCTTGGAAATTTGATGTTCTTAAAACTAGCATATTTGCCCTCGAAGCTTCGCTTCTCGGGCAAATATTTGAACATCAAATTTCCGCGTGGCAACTATCAGCCGATAGTTCCTCGACAGAAACACTCTATTGTTCAAATAGATAGATAGATAGATAGATAGATAGATAGATAGATAGATAGATAGATAGATAGATAGTAATTGTTCCTTGGTTGCTTTTTGGAAACATGAAATGAACAACGCGATGGCAACATCGAGTACGTCCCATGATCTCTGTTCCCATGTAAATGACTTTGTCACAGATATCGCATACTGTTAAGATGGACGCCATTATTTTTTTAAGTACTCACTTGCTCATCCAAGTTTGATGGCGTATCCATTTCTCTCTCTCTTACTGTCTTTTTCTTTAGAAGGCGCTCATACGAGTTGAAAACCCAGAGTGACGAGAGCTCTGAATCGCTTGCGTTATATACTCTCGCCCAAATTTGGACCCAGTATTCGCGGTTCGGTTTTATATGGGGGGCACCCCCTATCCCCATTTTGGTTCCGGGAGGTCACGTGGTATCGGAGATGGATTTTGATTGGTTACTGATATTCGTATATAACTGAAGCGCTTGGTTTTGGATCGTTTTTTACTCTGAGTTGTCCTCGACATTTGTATGAGCGTCATGTCCTGGATGCCTACTTGTGGTCAATGCAGACGTCCAAATGGTGATAGATCCGTCATACTTGAAACGGACGAAGAACTTGATGACGATGATGAGGATGAAGGTATGGACGGTTTGAACAGCCAAATAGATCTGTATAGACAAGAGTCCAGGCATCTGGACACACATTACGAGGTGTCGTTCCTTTGACACGTGTTACCCTACGGAATCGATACCTCCACTTGGTCTCTCTATTACATGTTGCTTTCGAACTGCGCAACACTATTTTTCAACCGCATCATGTATGTGCACGGTTTGGTGGAATTCCAATTGAACCACCAGGGAGATTCGAGTGGCAGTTTATAGACTGTTTTTTTTACAACACACCTTTTGATGCGTTCGATGTATATATATAGACTGTTTTTTGTGAGGAGTGGCCGCAAGGATGTCGCCATTCAGCGATTGACTTTACTACCTTATCCCAGTGGACCTTCATTGAACCCAAGTGACTTAGAGTGGACATGATTTTCTTTTCAGGAAATGAACCATTCCGATCTGACTTTGATGACTTTTGGTGATTGTTCTCCACAGATTTTCAACCACCTGACTTTGATGACTTTTTCACTCGCGATTTACACGAGTCCATAATAAGTGATGCCGAGAGAGGATTGCATCGGTTCTGGGATATTGGCCGTGCTTTTGAGAGTCACAACTCGACAACTCGTTCATGGGAACTGTTGCCTTACCCCATCTCACCAGTTACGTGGTTCACCTTCTACCGTGCGCTGAGAGACTTCGCGGGACAAATGCGGGGAGCATTGGACACTATTGATCTTCGAGAGACAATTGCGAGATACCATGTATATTCATGGAACTGTGTCTTTTCCGACTAGTGTCATTCCATATCCATTTGTACGAAGATGTGTGTATAACATGTTTTTTCTCAATATACCTAACACGATGTCTTTTCTCCTTTTTAACAAAAGATTCAGGCTTCTTATGGTTGGTGCTTCGTGGGTGGGTGATAGGATGTCCATTGATAACATTTCATGTCGAATGGATTTCACACCCGTTATGACACTGATCTAGATAAAAGAGAGAGATAAAAAAGGAGACATTTTTTGCTGAAAAACACAAAGTTTTTAATGAACAACGATTTTCTGTAACAACTTTGAATAAAAAAGTTTTTTTCACAACCTGAATCTTTTCTTGGCTTGCATGATTTTCCTCATGACACGTTCAGTCATTGTTTTTTTCCAGGGCAACTTGTTAATGGATTGAATCATTTTGGCATCGGCTTTCCACTTGTCTTGCAAATTCTTGGCCTTGGAATAGTCAATGTCATGCTGTTTGGCAATCTTGTCAAGACGGTTGTTCCCAGGGTCTCCTCGTTTCAAACGTTTCTCCAACTTGGTCCCAGGTCCGATGTATTGATACCCAGGCCAATGAAACTCGATTCAAGTCTTCCCCAACCACTTTTGAATGTCGAGCCCCAAACACTGCTTCCTTCTCCTTCTCGTCTTTCTCGTCGTCGTTTTCCTCTTAGTCACTGTTCGTGTCATAGTCCAGTTTTTTTCTCAGATCTCCTTGTGGTTACCAACTTTCCCAACCTTTGGAGGGTTGAAGTTTTTCTGCACCACCTCTTCTTGGGGACAGGTCTACTTATGGGTGTTGGATGTTTGGATTTGAATTCTTTCTTGATTGAGGGTTCCATTTTCACACCTGACGTGGATGGTGTGGCTGGTTCCACCTTGATCTTTCTCGTTGATGGAGGTTCTGGTTTGATTCTGGGTTTGGCACCTCCAGGCGCTGGAAGATCGAGTCCTTGATGATCTGCTTCAATAAGTATTCAGTGGGTCCATCAGCCATACCTTTGGGTTCTTCAGTTCCCTGGTAAACTGGGGGACCTCTCTTGCCCGTGTGTATGCGTTTCACCAATCGATCTTGTTCGGCTGCCATCGGTTTCGTCATTCTGACTGCAATGCTGTCCGGTATGCTTTTATCTTTCAATATGAGATGTTGTTCTGCAGCCAATCGACCCGCTTTGTTCAACAATGCACTCTCTGTGATCTGTCCCTTGTAATAATTCTCCAATTGTTTGAATTCGTTGACAGGTACCATCATCACTTCATCCATCTACGACTGATTCACTTTGGTGTATGGAAATTCTGACTCTTGACGCAAGGCTGTTTCGTAACAGTCAATCCAGTATCTGATTCGTTCGTCTTTTTCTGCCAACTCGAGTCTCAAAACCGCTATGGTTTTGATCTTTTCCGTGCACTCGTTAAACACTTCATAACAACCACCGTTCCCGGCGTTGTCTCGTCTCGTTTAACAATCCATGCACAGGTAGCTCACAGATGTTCTTGATACAAACATTCCTCATTTTGTTTCTCCCTTTTTGGTTTCACGGGTACCTCGTCGACCTCTTCTGCGGGACGTCCATATTTGTTGTGACCTTTCATTGTGCACAACATGCTCGAAAACAATCGTTCAAACCGCTCCAGAATCCTCCACCTTTCTGCTTGAGGGGATGCTCTCTTCCACGTTTGACTGAATTTCTGCGTTTGCCCAATTCGCGTAACACCTTTTTATGTCGTTTCGATTTCCCATAGGTACTTGCGTTCACCGGAATTCGATTTTTCAGCAAATTGAGGACCATCTCGCTGACAGAATTGATTTGATGAGCGTTGGCATGTTCCAATAATTGCCGACGTTTGTTTTGATTGGCTTCTTTCAGGATACTCTCCAGAAATGGACGTTGTCGACGTAACAGCTTCATCTGTTTGAATCGTGGATAAGGGGTAACTTATCTTTTTATCTCCTTCTTCTTGTGTTTCGGTAGTGGGCCACGTTGTCACTGATTCCTTTTGCTGCTTGACCCGCTAATTTCAAACCGATCGTGGCAAAGGAAGGTACAGGTCCTGTCAAAAAAATACTGGCTCCTTCGGCGATCTTGTCCACCAATCTTTTTTGGGGCGATACATCACCGCTTTGTTTGCGTTTTTTTTCGAGTGGCAGCTTCCAGAGCTTTCTTGGTTCCGAACCCCGCTGCAGCACTGGTGGCTCCCAGTGCATCGGCTTTTGCACCTGCTGCAAGAAAAGGTACGATGGCCGCCAAGGGTAAGATTCCTTGCTTCTGAAGTTTCTAGGGTCGTTTCTTACGTGTGTGTCGTCTTCTCGTACATCATGATGAAATGACTCATTGCTTGGGTTCTCTTTCTTTTATTGTGTTGTGATGAAACCTCTTGGTGTAGTCCCTGCTGTAACTTTCATGGGTGGGTGGAGTGATGTCCGTGATGGTATCGTCCATGGTCTGCATTTTTATCAAAAAACTATTCATCTGATGTTCATCCACTCCTGCATGTGCATGATTTCTGAGTTCGATCAATGTCTTTTCGTACCAGGTGTAAGCGAATCGACACATGTCCATCTTGAAAAAATACTTTTTGAAGTCACCGCAACCTTTCACCAAGGTTGCCAAGGCTGTCCATCCCACCATGGCCAGACTTTCTTTCCACACTGATCCCACTACCACGCTCACGGCCATGATGAGTAGGGCTACTACGCTGAATATGGCATTCAACTTCTTTAATCGATAAAACATTTGTAATCTGCACCACCATTGTTTGTGGTAGAACGCGAACAAACCGTCCAATCTTTGCAGAGTCTCCTAGTTAGTGCCGGAGATTGGATGAGATTCATCCAACAAACTGATCGAAGTGCTCATCGTTAGAGTCTTGATTCACACTGACACAATTCTTATGATCGTCTCTTTTTTCTCGGTTTTTTTGAGTTCATCGTTCATTTTGTAGGAAACGATTGTAATAATAAATTTCGCATCCCGAGTTGATCACGTGGGTTCTTGAAAGCGTAATGCGCATTGCGTGAGATGGTCTTGGCGAATTTTCCGTTCGGGAAGAGATCCTGACACAAGTAGATCACTGTGATGTTTTGATGGTGAGAATGTTTAGTGAACAGATCCAATACAGTTTTGTCGTTGCTGCCTTCATCCATCAAATCGTCCATCACCAACACACCTCCTTGAGGGAACCATTTGGGTAGGGACTCACTGTCTGGCACACCCTCGTGGAACTTGACACCTCCTTTTTTCAGTCGTTCATACCCTTTTTGCCATGATCCATAACAATAATGAATACTTTTGGGGGGTTCAACAAATAGCTCCAGATTGTTCAAGAGCAGTTTGGTGGTGAACACGGTTTTGCCACAGCCCGAGGGTCCGACCACCATCATGCTGGATTGGGTGTGAAATTTGAATGCTTTGCGACATTCCATGACGACATTCATTTTCAAACTGACAACTCTTTATTGAATCTCTTAATTTTAAACACCAAAATGGCATATGCCTTTCAACGACCCGCACGTGTCCTGGTGACAGGCGATCTCACAAATCTTATGCCAAGTTACATCATTCACGATCAAACGTTTCAACATTTGTCCAACTTTTTTCTTGAGTCTGTCCAAAAAATAGTCCATACTTCGGCCTTCGGCTCGGTCGATCAGGTACATCAAAGTGTAGCCACCACAACTTTGACTGAACAGTGACTGCAAACCCATTTGAGACAAGGTACTTGAAATGACGATCCAACCATTCTTGCAACGGTTCTGAAGTGAAGTAAGCCTTCCATGGTAGAGCATAGCTGTCCAATATCTCGCATACGTTGCCTCGTGTCCAAAGGGCAATCCAGTGAGTGCCCGGTTCATCGTGAGGGTCTGTGTTGACAAAGAAGGCTGACGGTCTTTCTTCGGGTAATGTTTTCGGTAATCGATCACAGGCTACTGTCCCGTAAAAAACTCCAGATAGTTTCGGATTGGTTCCGGCCAAATGATCCAACTGTATGTAATTCAAAGCCACTTTCTCCATATTCAGGGTTGATACACGCCGTACGTTATGGTCTTGTTTCTTTCTGCTTCCATCAAGTTCTCAAACTCTCCATAGGATGATCAGATTTACTCCAGGGTCTGCACCAAATGTGATCACAATGCGGGACTCTCCGCTCTGTTTGGGATTCAACACTGAACTGTTCAAACAACTGTTGGCCGTGTTATCAAATACAAACAGGGTGCATTTTTTGCCCAGTCCCCAATCCGATGCTCGGACGATATTTCCTTTATGTCTGCACAAACTTCCGTGGCATGGAGGAACCTGTGGTAACCTCTTAGATCCTTTCTGGTATCATCGTGTTTCAGCTCCAGGGACTCGTAGGGATATTCTTCACCTCTCACCAATTGTTTGATGCTGGAGAGATTCAACGTTTGGTAGGAGAACGGCTACCTCCCTGCATCTCCGTTGAAGGCATCTTGTCGCAGCAGGGCCACTATCACTCGGTTAGGAAGCTGATTGGAGAAAGGGTTGTTGCATTCGAAGTAACGTTCCGGGTTGGCGTGAGAGTAAGTGCGGAACCCACCCCTCACAGTGGGGTAGCTCACGGGGTTGATCCCCGTGTTGAAAGGGGCTATCTTCACGTATCGACGTGATGCCATACTAAGATCCGTCGGATCGAACAGAACGGCTTGTCTATCTGAAGTCTGAGGATCATCGTATTCACCAGATTCGTCTGGATCCGGAATTTTAGCTCCATTTATCTCCATCTTTTGGATTGGGTCCCAACTGATAGGTCCCATCGTCGTTTTCCAGAACATTTGATGACACAAATGTTTGTTGATTCCAAAAGTGATCTTCCTGGCCGGATCCGATTGGTTGAACATTTCCGAGTTGTCGATCAACAATTCATCTCCTTGCCATACGAAATTCATGTAAGACAAATTCTTTGAATCCGTTCCGTCTGGATTGGAAAGCAAACGCCACCCCTTGAGAACATCCGCGTTGGCGTGTCCAAGCATCAATCCTTGAGTCTCGAAGAAATTGACGACGGTCTTCATGAATCCCATACCATCCAGTCCTCCAAAATTCACACTCAAGTTTTGAGACGTGAAATTCTCTTCCCTTTGTTTCACTCGGAAAGTCGGACTCTCTCTTGAACCCTCTCCCAATTTTTTCTTGGTTACAAACCATTTCATGGTGAACAGCGGTTCATCATTCAATGTGAATTTCGGTAATACACCATTGGTGTCGGGTAACGAGATGCTCGTCAACCCCACTCTCCAGTCGGGACCCAGTCGTATAGGTTCAGGCAGACGAATCTTGAATGAATTGGACTTGTTATTCGGATACTCTTGCTTGCTGCCATTGCTTGGCAACTTGATGTAAAAATCACTCATCGTTTGTAATGTAACGTCACCACAGTGTTGCCATCGCTCATTTGCACCTCTATTATGTAATCATCACTGCGTAATGGAATATATTGGATGTGTTTGGGTTCGTAACCGATCTCTTCTCTGAGTAAATCCGTGACTTTGTCACCGGTGATGAGACTTCGACCCGCGTTCGAGTACACGTACAAGGGACGTTTCGGTATGTGGTAAGCGATGTGGGAATGATCACCAAACGCTTCGTCGAAACTTCGATCCAAATCCGTGAACACTCAGTTGACGAACATACTCAAGTACAAGTAGTCTTTATCCGTCTTGTAATAAAATTTTTCATAATTGGGTTCATCAAATTCTCCAATTGTTTCCTGAGGTATGTCTCCAGGTTCAGGCATTCGATCTTGGGGAACTCCTCTCTCAAATGAGCACCCAGCAAATAATCTTTCTCAGAATAAATGCTATACCGTCTCCATTCAACCCATTTCATCTTGACGGCCAACTCTAAACTTATCCTGACACTGGACCGTGACCGTTCTCGTATTGTCAAGGTTACACTCTCCATTTTCCACAGGCTTCATCACAATGTACTTCAGTAGTGGTGAATGGTACTCGAAGAACTCCACATAATCATCCTTGTCTTTGATTCTGTATCGCGTGTCCAAGATCGTCTCACGATCTTTTTCATATTCGATGAAATCACCAATCTCTGCTTGATATCCGATGGCCCACAAATACCGATTTCGTATTTCATTCATCAACTCTGTACCACTCCTCGGAATGTTAGCCAAACTTCGCGAATTTGCGAACACCGCTTGATGGCCATAATCATAGATTTCCACAGAATGTTCGGAACCACGCGTGGAATCTTCAGTGTATCCCTCATACCAAATGAATCGAAACAAGAATGGATTCGTCAATTTCATCCGTTTTTGACTGGACCACAATCGAACGGTCCTGTTGGACATCGGTAATGTGATACTGCTCAATCCCACTTTCCATCCGAGTTCTCTGAACACCAGCACGTTAGGAAAACGATTCTTGAACTTGTTAGAAGCATTGTCCGGAAACTCCTCGGTACTAGCATTGCTTTCCACTTGCACGTAAAACTCCTTTGTGGAGCCAGGTGTCACACTTATCTGGCCAACCTTTCCCTCGCACCAAGACTTCATTTCCTTTGCGTTTCACGATTTTTTCGATGCGGAAAAGATCATCATCTTCCAGAGTCACTTTTTGCAAATCTTGGGCGTAAAACGTCCCTTCCACGGGTGTGCTATCTCGTTCTTCTATCTTGTGCGAGGGTACTTTCCCTCGACGTGCACTCTTGACCACAAACACTTCTTCAGCCCAACCAGGCAAATAACTTTTCTTGAACTGTTTGAATCTGACCCCATCTCAGACTTTCAGTCGAGGTCCCTGAAGACCCAGTTTTTTGTCCCCGTAAAGAGTTTCCACACACTAGAACTATTGACTTAATTCACTTGATTAGGTGCCATCTTGATTCTACGATGGTACGATCGATTGTACCCTTCCACCAAATCTTGGACAGGAACGAAATTCAAAGTATTTTTCGAAGTGAAATAACGATATATGCGTTGTTTCAAAGTCCGATGAAACCGTTCGATCACACTGGATTTCGTATCGCCGCTGGTCGAAAAATGATGACTATCTTTCCGTTTCCTAAAATCTTGAAACGTCTTGTTGTAGAATTCTTTCCCATCATCCGTCTGAAGATTGATGGGTTTTCTCCCTTCGCTCCTCTTCAGTATCTTCGTCATGGCATCCGTCACTGTCTTTCCAGTCTTGTTCTTCACGGGTTCCACCCACGCATGTTTGGAAAACACATCCACCACCGTCAAGAGAAAACGATAACCACGATTATACTTGGCAATGTTATTCACTTCAATCAAATCTGCTGTCCATTGTTCGTCTATCTCGTACACCATAACAGGTAAAGTAGGAAACCGACGGCGTCTTGGTTTGTGTTAAGTGTACCCCAAATCGCGTTGAAGGACTTCCCGAGCTCGTTTGATGGTTATGTTGTTCGCTTTGGCAAATCGGGTCACACCGCCGAGGCTACCTGGCTTGAGTGGATCCCGATACCTCGACAACAGGGTTTGAGCAGATAGTTCAATCCTCTTTCTTCTCTTTTTCTTTTTCATAATGTCGAAAGTTTAACGAGACTTTCCTTCCACAACTCAGGACGTTCTGCTTTCACGAGCTAATACTTATGGAATGAATAGGGGTGTTTTTCAACCATAATATATAAACGACAAAACGCCATCAATGAATCAATGATTGGACAACACGATCAAGTCGCACCTCATTGGTCGACAAAAATGTATTTCATGAGTTGCATGTGAAATCCGAAATCATTTCATATCCAGAAGTCAATCATGTCGATGATCAAAACACTTCCAATGTTGATGATCGAAGTACTTCCAGATGTCATTCCCTACAACGGTCCACAAGTCTAATCCAGCGAAGTCCCAGCTGATGATTCAGTCAAGATAGAAAAAGCCGACGAAAATGGTGAACTAGCAGCCGTGAGATACATGCGAGAGATCGGTTACTGGTCACCACTCAAGTACCCAAGACGAAACGAAAGACGACGAAGAAGAGACAGTGCAAGAACCAGCAACCCAAAAGAAGAAAGTCCAAAAAAGACATTCCGGCCATCACGTTCAAAGAAATACCTCCAGTCGTGGATAAGCAAGGTGAACATTCAGAACTGCAAGTGTTTGAGGAGTTCAACCCAGATGAAATATTGTCCAATCTGTACAACCCACCACCACCACGCTGTCCTCGCTGTGTTGTGCCCATGTCATATGGCAGCGTCAAGACACCTGACGGTAGTGATTGGAAATACTACCGCTGTCCAGTTACCTGCTGGAAAACCAAGTGCTATGTAACGTGTGGAGTGAGCGAATTGCCTGAATACCTGCAACGTGTGCAAACTTAAAACTCACCCGTGCGACCGCAACATTGCACCGGAACGCTTCCTGTGTGACTGCAACAAGTCCCTGGTACTGGCCACATCTCGCTCCGAGAAGAACCCAGGCCGTCTCTACCTCAAGTTCCCCAAGCGTACCTGCAAGTTCTTTCAGTGGATCGATGAACCACCACGTGGTCTCCCTGAGGAAATTCTCATAGAAAGTCATTTTAAAAGAGTTGTTTTAAACATAAAAAAAGTTTGTCTTCTTCACTGTTTTTCATTTTTTTGACTCAGAAAATAGGGGATAGGGGGTACCCCCATATAACCCCTGACCCGCAAGGACTGGACCCTAATTTGGGCGAGAGTATATTACGCGAGCTATTCAGAGCTCTCGTCACTCTGAGTTGTCATCGACACTTGTATGAGCGCCACATTGAGAGAAGAAAGAAGAGACAAAGAGAAGACCAAATCAGGTATGGAAGCCCTAGATAGGATCGAGAGAAAGTTAAAAATGTTACGGAAGTGGCTCATAATCCTGATTAGCGAGGACAAAGAAAATTATGAAAAACATTTATACCAAGAATCCTACGATTTGGTCCTTCGACAAATCGATATAAATCTGGAAGACATCGACGAGGCGCGCGTAGACCATGCGCGCGGCGTAGACATTTCTCCGCGTGTGCGACAGTTGAAGCAAGAATTTAATTTCTCGACAAATATTTATAGAGACCTGGTCAAACTTTTCAACGATCCTTAATTTTTTCTAGTATGAACGGACACTGTCACTGTCCAAACAAGACCTTGCTGCCGACAAACATTGTTCGAGCTAGCCGACAACCGACACCACAAATTGGTAGTTCTCCTCAAGGGAGAAATCAGAGAGGCCTGGAGACTAGGCAGTGTCTGGAAAACGTGTTGCGGGGCCATTTATGGCATGTACTTTAACGAAGAAACCAACAAATATGATTCCATGTACTTAGGCAGAGACGAAGAAGCGGCTCTAGGTCGTATGAATTTTGTAAAAAATTTCAACATGTAACGGGCGCTGCAGTCACCAGAACGCGGCACATGTCCTAAATGTAAAAAGTTCAAATTGTGAAAAATATTTGAAAATTCATATCTTGTGGTCTTTTTTCAGTCACACTCTCCATGAGTTCCCACGATTACTACAAAGATCTTGAACCCAGTGATTTCGACTCAGACGACGAATACTTGGAAGAAAGGGTCAAACAAACGATAAGTGAAAACTCACCACTAACCATTGCCTGCAAAATCAAAGCGGATCACCATCAACAGTTCAGAGAGGATGTCTTAATCTCATCCATGCAAAAACATTTTCCATCTTGCACCGAAATTCCCCATTTGACCAAAGTCTAAGGATAAGATGTAAATGTGTTGTTGAGTTATCTTTTTTATCAGTTGTAATTCCTGATCTTCATCGGGTCCAAGGTACAGTAGGGAGAGGAGCTTCTCATCAGGGGTGAGGTATTCACCGTGGAATCTTGAGGACGTTTTGAAGACGCGCCCGAACAAACAGCTCTCGAACACTTTGAATGCCTCTTCCTCTTTCTGCTCAGGGGGAGTCTCCAACCACGTGTTCCAAGCAGCTCTAAAGCTTTCGTCCAATTTCAAAAGGTTCACCGTATCATTCATCCTGTTCATCATTCGTTCAGCAATATTTCTCCTGAACTTAACCATCTCCTCCGCCAATCGTACTTTGGACTCCTCGAAAACGGCTCTCACAATAGAAAACAGCAAAGCGGAAAAAATGTTATCCACATAGAAAGACCTCGGCACTTCTTCCTCCGGCTTCACTTCTTCTTTCGGTTTCACTTCTTGCTCCGACTTGGGTGTCGCACTGCACTCTTCTTGAATATCTGGAGCCATGATGTCTTTGCGTTCGTCAACACAAAAAACTGTATCAAAAATACAAAATCACTCGCTATTGGGTTTTAAATGTTTAATTGACAGTACTTTGACAATAAATAGATAGCTTTCCATGGTAGTTGCATGTATTGCTAAAAAGCAGGAACAAATCACGCTATATACCCTGGTGGCGTCGCGGCCGTCTGATTCTCTTGAAACTGCGGTGTCAAGGAAGGCGAGCTTGCTGTCACTCTCTGTCTCCATGGTGAAGCGGATTAAAGGTTGTTGGTTGTTAAGATGCTGTAAGAAGCTGTCGACGGTTCTGCGATCTAGGACGTTGAAGGTGTCGTCCACGTAGCGTTTCCAGATCTTAGGTTTGTATGGTGAAGTAGCTATCGACTGTTCTTCGAAGCTCTTCATGTAAAGGTTAGCGATAACAGTCCAAACCGGGTTTTCCATGGCTGCGCCTTCCTGTTGTTCGTAAATTGATCCGTTATACTGAAAGTATGTGGATCTCAATACGTAGTCCAGAAGGTCCGCGATTTGAGCCTCTGTTAGCGTCGAGCGGTCTGCAAGGCTGGGGTCGTTCTCCAGTTTATGTGGAGCGTCTTCGATAGGAACGTTGGTAAACAACGACTCTACGTCGAAGGACACCATGATATCGTTGTCTAGGATCCTTTCACTGCTCTTGGTGGATACGAAGTTGGCTGAATTGTTCACCGTGAAATCCGAGCTACTTGTTAAAGGAGACAAGATCTTAGCTAAGTAGGCGCATAAATCATATGCGAAAGTGTTAACGCATGACACGATAGCTCTCAGGGGGATCTTCTCAGGATCTTCGGTAAACCGTAGATTCTAGGCGGCTGTTTGTGCCGAGGTCTGATTTGGTTGTAAATGGCCTCGTTAGATGCCCGCTTTGCTTGACGGTTAGCAGCTTTTCAGCCAGCTTCCGAGACAGGCGGTCTGTCGGATCTTTATTGAGGAGCTGGTACGGTCCGTTCTCGATCAGGAAGACATCTTTGCGTGGTAAGTGTTGACTGACATCCATGACTACGCTGGCACGGCCTTTGTCCGCTGGGAGGACCATGATGGAGTAGTCATATGTCATCCTACATTGTGAAACAAACGATAATACTTTATTATTATCACTTTACCTCGATGAACAACAGCAATCTTTTTCACGACGTAAACCTGAGATATAGGCGCACCTCCGTAGGGTTGATTCGTCGAACGAGCGTTGCTCAAGCAAGCTCGCACGCTTCTAAGGAAGCGTCGACAGCTTCTTGCATAATCTTAACAACCAACAACCTTCAATCCACTTTACCATGGAAACAGAGAGTGACAGCAAGCTCGCCTGCCTTGACATCGCAGTTTAAAGAGAACCAGACGGCCGCCTCACCACCAGCGTATATAGGAAGCCTACGCACCCTGATCACTATTTAGCGTGTGATTCACACCACCCTCAACCAGTGTACGCGGTATTGTCAAGTGTCTTTACGATCGGCCTTAACTAAACCCTCTCTTATTTCCAAGGAGAAAAAGTATCTGTCATCTGGTCTTGTTTCTAATGGTTATCCTCTCTCTTTCTCTTGCGGAAAATTACCAAGACCAAAAAACAAAACACTAGCACAGACCCAGGTAGGCCTGCCAACCTTTTTTTGTCAAAATACTGGCCTACCTGAGACAATTCATGCTATGAAGAAGTCATAATTAACTCCCCAAAGAGGCCTTCCGAGGAGTAAAAGCGAGAAGCGACTAGCGACACAACCCAACGACACAGGAATTTCTTATCAGCGACAAGCGTATCGAGCGCGGCGCTAGAGTCTGATGTAAGACTTGTTACTTCAGATTTTTTCAGAATCGGTCGACCATCATAACATACTTGTCCTGATCTCAGTGATAAACGCTCTCTATTCCGCCAGTATCGAACAAGCGCACATTTCGTCTTAATGCTTCTCGCTCTAGTTGGGACATAACATTTTCCATTCAACATCTCAAGAAAGGTGGCATAGGTACCTTCATAGCACAGGAAACTGTCACGAAGATAAAACAAACCAAAAAAGCATTCATTTTCACGTCATAATTACGGGAGATAGCATATCTCGAACTGAACATGGTAGAACTGTTGCGCTCAACAAACTGGGTGGCAGCGAACAGTATTTAGACAGTTTAGACATTGTAGTACTTTGCTGGCTTCCTTGGCGCATTCCTATGTCAGTTTTCTTCACTGCACCAGTCCCCGCTAAGTTAGACGTTTCGTCGAGGGTCGAGGGTTGGAGGGTTACATGTTGAGGGCACCAAAAATAGATAAAAGTTATTTAAAAACAAATAGAATTGTGGCTTCAACCAGTAACGGTCCTGGATCGATATCATTTATCGTCCTTACTTTATTTTGCAGATAGCTTGTTTTGTAGTATGCATTTTATTTATCGCGTGTTATCTTAACTTTGTTTATTGTGCAAGGCAACTTTTATAATCACTACTTTTTACAGTAAAGCAAAAGCATATTTTAGGGAACAGGGTTTGCTTCTTTAGCAGACTTAACACTTTTGTCCATATAAAAAAGGAAAAGGTTCTCGATATCCCTCTGTGTTGGAAAGGTCGACGTAGATATGTATTCCATGAATGCAGCTATAAGTTATGGGAAGTAACTTATAACTTAAAGAAATGAGGCAATTTTTCGTGGCAGAAAATGTCAGCCTGAATAGATTTCCTGCAAGTGACACAACTCGTTCGTTCCGAGGCATTCCTCGATTTTGTGCGCTACACACGGTCTCTTGCGCGCGATTTCGAAGCGATTTTACTCAAGTAACTGCGGGTCTGTCGCGCGTGATTCGAAAACGATCTTACTCAAGCAATTTTATCAATCCAAAGAAAGAAAACGAGCCACTTGGGGCAAGTCTAAGTAAACCTTTGCATCCACAGTGAGTAAACTGTGGCAGAAATGTTGGATAACTAATACTCAAGAGCTTGAGTTAATTTACTCATGTTAACTTACTCTGCAGTGCGAGTGAAAAAGTACTCAGGTGCTGAGTAAAATTAACTCAACTTAAGTGGTAAAACTACTCAAGACAACTGCATCCATACTGACTCTTTTTTGAGTAAAACGGTTTAGGGGATTTACGCATAACTGAGTAAAACGTACTATACATTTATGGTAAAATACAATATTACTTTATCGAGTAAAATGAAAGACTAAATGTACATTTTGAGTACAAATGAAGTAAAAAAAAAAAACAGAACTCAATTGAAGAAAACTGAAGTAAACGAATAGTACATGTACCCACTGTCAATAACTTATAAAAATGATCACCAAGCTGTACAGACGACTGAATTATTTATGTGTTACGCTTTAAAATACTGACAATATTACCGAGAAACCTTTCTGATCTATTTTATAAATAACAGCTATAAAAAAAATCGAATCCTGGAGTGACCTTGTACCGTTGAGAATTGAGATCGCAACATGCAGCATTGTATTGAATTAGGAAAAACTTATACAGGAACTTAAAATTAAATTTATTGTTTCAAGATTTTGACCGAGGCAAGTGTCTCGGTTCGCCTATTTCTGATCATTGCTCTCAGAAGGTGGTGAATAGGGGTACGTAGATCCGCCGACCCCTTATAAATTTGGTCTTGAATCCGTCGATCCACAAAAGCTCCTTTACTTTCTTGAATATGGTTGCCAAGTGTTTCTGGTCAATACGTTGACTTGTATAATTGAAATGGAGATATAAGCATTTGTCGAGCTAGTGACATGATCGATTACGTGTACAAATTGATTGATAGCTGTCCCAATTTTGCGTTACTTTAGTTTATTACATTTTGCGTCAAAAATTATTGCATTTTGGGTTACTATTACATTTCGCGTGAAAAGTTATTAACTTTTGGGTTACTATCACGTGACATTTATGACATTTTGTGGCGTAAAAACCTCTCCTGGGAAGGATTTCTGTCCCTTTTGCTGACTTCTCCCATAGGAATAGTCCATCGGCAACTAAAAAATTTCCTTCCAGCCCTTTCTGAGCCAAAAAAACACCCCAGAATTCCTAACCCTCGGTTTCACAAACACCTCTGCTAGTGAGGATTTCTGTCCATTTTCCCGACTTCCCCATAGGAATAGCCCATCGGCAACAGAAGGTTTCCCACTCAGCTTTTCTGTTGTCAGAAACCCACCCTCCAAATCCCAACCCTAGATTTTACAAACACCTCTGCAGGTGAGGATTTCTGGCCATTTTCCTAAACTTTCCAATGGGAATAGTTCTTCGTCAAAAGCATTTTACACGTCCAGCCTAGCCTCCCACGCAGACGTTCTTATTAAGCTTGACACGCGTACGCGTGACAAACCTAACAACGTCTGCATGGGAGGCTACGCCCAGCCTATCTGTGGCCAGAAACCCATCTCCCCCAATTTTTAGCCCTAACCCTAGATTTTACAAACAGCTCTGCGGTGAAGGTTTCTGACCATTTTCCAGAACTTTCCACTACGCCTCTATATATGTAGGTTACACAA
>OMLO01001710.1_pt1 | contig 17149 bp, 6 predicted proteins | sample 1674811 | NCBI WGS metagenome assembly OMLO01 (sample SAMN06265003, study PRJEB25207) | coral metagenome | isolation source: Coral host | place: Mexico:La Bocana,Puerto Morelos, Mexico | collected 2008-11-13 | reverse complement strand
CCCGGCCGGGTTCCGCTCGATCCGTAGGCGAGCATACTGTCATCGCTAGTTCTGTAATGTAAGTTTAAACGGTCATCGGAGTTTGGTTCGGCCCTCTGGACTACGCAGACACTCTATATCCTCTCGCTCCGATTCACATGAAAAGCTCTTCGCAATGCTTGCTACGCAGGTGAAACCCACCAGTAAACAAATTTTGGTGTCCACCACCACGACAACCAGTGTTTTCGAATTCTTTCGCGACATGTTAGGTATTCGAAGGAGAGGAAGAGGATGTCGATCTTGATATTTGATCGGCAGCCTTTTTATATGTAGAGAGAAAATATCACAGGACAAGTAATTTGTATAACGCCAGAGTAGCTCGTAATTCATCCATGATCACAAATAAAGTTCCAACTGCATAAGCTCAGAAAATTTTCATCGAAGTCCTCTGATCTATAACCAAATATGTGAACGCCACTTCCGATCATAATTTTTCTCTTATCTCTCAAATTCCCCGCGTCAAAAATCTCAAGATCTGTAGTGCGATCGAACGGTTTAAGTAAGAGTAACCAGTGGATACTACGTGCAGGAAAGCACCGTTTAATAACTGAAATTAGTACTACACAAGTGAATAGTGCTTTTCGCGCACGCTGATTGGCTAGCTCGGAGGTGATTAGCCAAGTACTATTCACCTCCGAGCAGCCGAACAAAAACAAAATGGCTTCCCGATCCAAATATAGTTAGTTTGGTCCGCTATTTATTCAGCTTGTGTGGTATATACTAAGACAATTTTTCACCTCAGTGTCGGTGAAAGTGGTGGATATCTACCTCCACTTCGGTTAATAGTTGTTAAATATTACTCCAGATATCTAGTAAATCAAATCCGGCAGTGCCTCGCTCGTGCAAAGACCTTTGTGGGGTCGGCTTAGAAGGACAGGCGGCCCCAAAAACAAGAATGAAGTCCCATCTGAAAACAAGAACCGGTCTTGCCACGATCAGGCACCATTTTGTAGTAAGGGAGCCTTGAACGAAAAAAAAAAACGGTCAGTTTATCTTATATATAATTTCCTTGGTGCTACCCTAATGATGTAAAATAAAAGATGTTAATGTCACGAAATTCAAAATCATAAACTGAAGAAGTTGAAAAAAGGAAAATAAAAAAAACTAAGTAAATAAATATATAAAAGAGGTTCATTGCCTAAATTGTATAAATATTTTTAATTATATAATTGTATTATTCCCATGTCTTAGTTAAATTATCTATTACTACAATATAACATAGACTGCTAATGGAAAGCGCACAGATGCTGATCTCAAATTGACGCTCTTTGTACACACCTTTTTATCCCAGCCCTAGCCCTCTAGAATTGTCTGAAGTGCAAATTTCTTTCTTTTTTCTGGCAAGTTTTGACGGTCGCTTTCATTACCAGTGAACGTTTTCATAGGTTGCTCATACAATCATAATCAAACACAGTTATTATTTGCCAGTTAAAGTCGCCTGCGGGAGACAGGTGCTATTGAATTTTGCTTGCAAAATAAATATATTAACGATGAAGCCTCCATTCTGACGAGTGCACGGTACTGGGCGCTAATCTCGGCTTCAAATTTACCAACATAAGAATTCTTTTTTCACAGGTTAAAGAATAGTGAACCATTTTCGGATTTTGTCTTATCGAATATCGAATGAAAAACAAACAAAAGACGCCGCCTCGAGAGCATTAGGATTAAGGCGCTCATAATTTGTGACAACAAGGTGGGTTCCTTTGAGAGACTTCAAGACGTGTTCACAATATGTTTTGCCAAGAGTCAAATGTAAACTGTCCCTCGCTTATATATATATAGTTTGGTGATTACTTTTTTCGTACTATTTTAAGGTGCTGCAGAGTCTTTGCTGCTGGAAGGTAAATCTAGTATTTTTTATTATTATTATTATTATTATTATTATTTTCCGTTTCCTTTTCGTTTTCATAATGTTTAAACGTGACTTTGTGGCCGGCATGAGTAGTTCTTTCAGACTATAAATTTGCAGTCCATGTTTTATTTTTCGTCTTTTTCAAAATCAGATTCTCAATTCAACCCATTTTCGACTTGCTCTCATGAGAGATAATAGAAATAACAGATTGAAACGAATTTATCTTTGACTCAGAGCCTCCAAAATCAATAAATGACGGGTTTCCCTTCATTTGATATGTTTACAACTTCAACTCGCACAACCGCCATAAAATAGACTCCTTCGATTAAAGACGACCATATTTAGCGAAAAATTGTTTGATTTGGATACCGTATTTCCCTTTACCTACGTGCAGCAACCTTGTCGCCGTACAGGTTTGAATATAGCAGATCATTTTCGAGTGAAGCAGTTTGGCCGGCCGTGGTTTAAAGTTGTTTATGAGACTACAAAATACTATTAAGTAGAAAATACGTTTGATATTTGATTGGCGTGTTTATAAAGAAATGGACTCGTTTTATTGCTTGGTGCTAATATGATTGCTGAACTATACTCTTGACAAAGAATGAAAACAAACAGACCAAAAGAAAAATTAAAAAATAAAAAGAACGTTCTTGGAGATTACAGAGTCAATCGTAGCCATTTTTGAACTGAATCTGGCCGTATGATAATTTTTTTCAACCGGGGCAGTGCTTTTAATCTATTTAGGTAAAGTTCATTCACGGTTGTCGATCAAACATGATTTAACGTTATTTAGGTCATATAAATTAAATATTCAGAACCGGACGGTCGCTTTAAATGCGTATTCATCAGCTGACGTTAGTTATATATTAAGAGTCATTGTCTGTTTTGGTCACGAACGTTTGAAAAAAGGAAAACCAGGTGGCCATGGTCGATTTTGCAGCTCATACAAAAAAGTAGATTATGACCAGAATTTTTTTAATTCGTGTTCAGTTGTAAGATATAAACTTGAGATCCGCATAAATCCACGTCTTTGAAAACTTTAAAACTATCAAGAAATTCAAACGAAGTATAAGCTTTTGGTAGTACTGAAAGGCTTTTAATGGTGCCAAATAGACGATCAATTCCTTTGTTCTGAATATAAATAGGAAGCTTACGCTAATTCGCGTAAAGTGCAAGTTTTTTTTTCTTTCCTCTTGACGTAAAGAAGCGACAAGCTTCGTTTAGCTCGCCCACATTTGGAAAATAATTACATTTGATTTAGAACCAGTCAATTGCAACGACGTGCTCAGATGGAAACTTAGACAAAATTATTCCAACCACCACATCAGGTCGTAGTTTCTCAGTGAGGAATTTGAAAAGCTCCTTATTTTACCAGTCAAGGCACAATATTTTATAACTGACAGTAGTTCCCTTACTAGTTTCATGGCAAAAAGGTACAGATTCCAAATAACCGTTGTGTGTTATTGTTCACCTAATCCGTATTTTTCTGTTGGAAACACACCTGCCTTCTAACTCTCTTATAATTGAAGTGGCTCACTTTTCAGGAAGTCTTTGTGTGACAGTAATGCAGTCTTTGAGACAGCATTACTGGTGCAAGGGTTTCTTATTCAATGAAAAAAGCGATGCTTCATATATTAACATTTTCTAGCTTTCAGGAACACGCTAAAAGAGTAGGCCACGTTATAAATAAAAGCACCACTTTCAACAGATCCTTAGCGTAAGGTTTTTTTTTAATTTTCTTCCTTATTTGGACACCATTTCTCAAACTGTGTGTTCAATTCAGTTTTTACCGAAGGAAAGTCGTTATGTTAGTTCCCTACTGTCGTCTCTCCTCTTTGTAAGAGAGGACTGCAAAAAAAAAATTAAGGCACTCGAGTATGTGACTGACTCAGTTGCGCTCCATTCGAAATCTCACGCACTAAAGTTTGCTCTAGCGCTTGCCATACGGGCTTAATGTTCATTAACTAATAGGTGAAATATACTAGTCCCCCCCAGGATTAGATGCTAGTCCATCGCAGGGTTACCCCCACCCCCACCACCGAATTAAATTTTACAGTACCCATTTCTACACTTGAACGGAGAGCCGTGAGAGAAGAGTGTCTTTTCCAAGAACACAACACAATGCCGGGACACAAATGTCCCCGGTCAGGTTTCGTACCCGAATTCTTCTAATGTTCTAATGCTTAAATATCTGTCTATTTTTTTTTTTTAACTAGATCTACGGAAAGTTTCGCTGGAGATGGGAAATGTCTCAATCATGGTGCATATGTTCATGGCATTCTTCTGGTTCCGGTGTCTGACAACCGCCTCACATGATCACCGAGACACCGGCGCGTGCCATGGCCAACAACATGGCCATTCAGGTAACTGATCTGATACAATATGATCTACATATGCCATGTGATTGGCATTCTCTGGTAATTTGGAAGTCTTAAACCGAAATAGTTAAACTCAGATAACGAATACCGAGGACATAGTCCTTCAACTAGTCCCCTGTAGTGTATTGTTAGACTTTTTAACGAATTAAACACATGCTAAGCTAAGGGGCTCACTATAGTTTTTCCGAGACTCGGCAGCGCGCGTTACGATTACTTGCCGGATGCCGCGTGTCGCGTGTGCAAAAATGCCGACGCAAGTGACTATCTCGGGAAAAACGGAGGAAGGTATTTGAGAATTTACGTTAGATGCAAATAAAATAGAATAGGTTGTTACATATCAAAAAGCGTCGTTTTCCAAAAGCGTCCTGCTTACGTGAGCCGCTCAGACCGTATTGGGTCAAAATGTTGGCTTAATCGTGGTAATTGTAGAGGCTTACTCCATGTTTTAAATGTTTTTTTTTTTCATGTGAAAAGTCGATTTCGAGGAAATATCTGATGTTTCGTATTAAGAAAACGTCTGTGCCTTGTGCGTCCTAGAATTGGGATAATGTTACGGCACCTTACTATCCAATTTTCGCTCTGAAAAATCGGTCTAATGATCGCTTACGAGAGATATGAAACAAAGGACAATTTCAAAATTTTAGTTCTAAAAGTGGTCCCGGTCGCTTACGAGAGGTGGTTGGTTACAAGAGGTTCCAAATACAGTGATTTGACTGAGACACTTTTAGCATTTTGAAAAGTTGGTCGCGGAGGAGAAATTAAATAGCCTGTTCCAGGCCGCTCTCTGTCAGTGGCATCTTCTTTTCTCTCCCAGACCCTGCTCGTCTTCGGCCCGCTTTTTCGATCGTGCCAACTGACCAAGTGTCCGGAACAGGCTCAGGCCCAGGTGGTCGATTACGAGAGGAGGTGACAACCGGGAGTTCGACTGTACGCATATTTTAATAGTTTCTTTGTTGCGAAATATCTGTCTTACATTGCATAAATGCTTAGCTTCTATCCCTCAAATTTTGATGTGCGGTCATACGGGTAGATTTTTGTCCCCAGAGTCTCCATCCAAGAGAGCTAAGGCTGAGGTGGGGAGATGATATGTAACACGTTTTCCTTCTACTCGCAGGCTCTGAGAAAAACTGTCAAAGTGGTTTTGTGCCCAATGACGACTTCAAGTACGATGCTCAGATTAATGATGAGCGAGAAAAACGCAAATACCTGACCATGCACAATGAAGATGAATTGTTTCGGGGAGTTTACTCATTTCCAGTGGAGCCCATTCCTCGGAGAAACTGCTTCGACGAGGAAGCTATGCAATTTCTTCATGACGGTGTAAGATAGAACTATTGTATTGCAGATATAGCAATATTTCATGTACTTGATTTCAATCCAGTAATGGAAGTAATGTAAAAGAAAGCAACAGCTGGAAAAAAAAAATGAAATTCACAACAATGAAAATATCCGAAAATAAAAAATAATCGAGGAACTTGACCTCTAGTTTGCTGGCCTTGTTGTTAGCCATTTTAATTAATATACACATTTCATTTCATTTCATTTCGTTTCTCTTCTCTTCGTTTCGTTTCGGTTTGTTCCCTTCCCTTCCTTTCGTTTAGTTGTATTTCATTGCATGCCTCGAGGAGAGGACTGTCCTAACAGTGTATTGGTTTGTTTCGCAGCTGCCCGTGGTCCTGGAAAACTGCACATTTCACAAGTCCGCTCTAAAATGGACCGTAGAGTATCTGGAAGAAAACCTACAAGATGAAGACCATACGGCATATATATCAGATAACAGGAAGTTCCTTTACTATGACGACGACAGAATCAAAGGCGCTTATAAAGACTTTAAACCCCCAACCAAACAGAGGTTGTTACGCTTTAGTAATTTCACTAAGCTTATAAAAGAGCTGGAGAGAGCAAACAATGGGAGCCGAGCATACTTCCAGGTAAAGTAGACACAAAGGAGATAAACTGTAACAGAGCTAATCCCTCATATTAAACCGCTAGCAAGCTGTATTTCTCTCGAAAATGAGCAGCCCTTGTTCGCAAAATTACTACTTTCAAGTTATTTTTAGACCGGCATAGTACCCACTTCTTGCGAGGTTAATCTGAACTCGCGAGATGTGTGGATGTCTTCGAGGAGATAATTTATAATGTCGATGTGAGCAAGATAAGCGCCACGTGACTGGATAATGGGATTACCTTTAGACTACGGAGTATGTATGATAATGCTCTCTTTTTTACCGGGAAAAGACATTTTAAAGAGGTTTTTTGTGATCTAAATTTTCGGCCGCTTTTCTCCACCCTCATTAGAGCTAAAATGTGAAAAAAATCGTTATTGCTCTTTTGTTTCAAATAGACAAACAAACAAATAAAATCAACCTCTTTAAACCATGTAATTAATCGTAATTTTCTTCTTACAGTCATTGCTGGTCCTTCAAGATGGTTTGAGCTCATCAATGCTGGATGACATTGATTCATTCAATTACACGTGGCTTCTGCACCTTGTAAAGCGCATGCAATGGGGTGACGAAGTCACTAACCTGCTATTGGTTGGAATGCATGATGTCGTCACTCCCGCCCACTATGACGTCCTTGAAAATCTTTACGTTCAGGTGGGTACAAAAGGTTCTAACAAAACCTACACATCTGTTTTATGTAAAAAAAGTAAATAACTTTATTTAAGTGTCAGAGTACTTAGCACTGTTGTACTAATGGTGGACACCGTAAATAAGCAAACAAATATTACAAATAGAACAGAAATTTGTTAAGAATCTCAACTGGTAGGAGGCAGACCAGCTGGCTATTTACAAAGCGTGGAGGAGTTGAATTCGGGACCACCGAAAACAAATCCATACACTGGTAGGGAGCAGGAGCTCCGGATTACAAGTCCAGCGCCCTAACCACTAGGCCACGCTGCCTCCTCCTAGGCCACGCTGCCTCCTAGGCCACGCTGTCTCCTAGGCCACGCCTGTCTCATGTCAAGGAGGATTAGTAAATGGCATAGAATAATTTACTTTGCGGTTTATATAGCTTAGAGCTATTTCTTTAGGGACTTTTGTGGTCTTCATGGATTGAGATTAACCTAATGGGGGAAACTTTGTTTACAATATGTACCTCATTGACGGGAGCAGTTCAATTTATGACCAAGCTACAAAAATATCAGTTCTGAATATTACAAGGGTATAACAGCATTAACTGTCCCAAGGAGTTTGATTTATTGAATTATTTCTCGCGGGTTTAAAGCCTAAACATATTACAAAGAATGTGTGGTCATTTGTGTTATTGCAACCCAGAAATGTTTCCTATGCAGGAAAATCCAATTTTCTTCTTGAATATTACACCCAGATAGCCTAACCTAGCCTTGATTCATCTTCCTGCTTGCCAAGTTATTCACAGTTCTTTTTTATTTGCATGGAAGATTGTTGGCCGAAAACGTGTCATACTGTTTAGCCCGGATTATTTCCGTTCGTTGTACCCCTTTCCTGTTGGGCATCCTCATGATCGGCAAAGCCAGGTAAGATTCACTAATTTAAAAGGTAAAAGGTTAAGCCTGCATATGAGCCAGTAAGTAGCCCACCAGGTCGGTGCTTATCCCGGTCTCTGTAGCATGAAGCGACTAGGAATATTTGTACTCTCGCCTGGATGGGATGCTAGTCCATCGCAGGGTTACCCCCAGCATTAAATTCGCCGGTACCCATTTAAACACCTGGGTTGAGAGAGGCACTGTGAGAGTCAAGTGTCTTGCCCATGAACACAACGCAATGTCCCCGGCCAGGTCTCGAACCCGGACCGCTGATCTAGAGTCGAGCGCACTAACCATGAGGCGACCGCGCCTCCAAAGTAAATCCTGTGGATTGTCACTAGTTCTCGTTTAAAGCAGGGTTTTTCGGTTTGTTTGTTTGTTTGTTGTTATTGTTGTTGTTTGTTTCATTTCGGCTTTTGTTTTTGTTATTTTCTTTGTCTTAGCTTTCTTCTTATTGTTTTTTACTGCTAAATTAAGTAATATGATAATGATAACATATAACATAATGTTTTTTCTCATTGCAATTTGCCTCTCACTGATTGTTGTTTAAGAAAGGCCTCGATTGCAGAAATATTTATAAACATTGTTCTGTCTAGTTGCTACACATCGGAAGGAATACAAAAGCAAAACGGAAAGGTCTATAACGCCGACTAATTGTGTTACCGCTTAAAGGTAATGCGAGATGTAATGTAAGGCTAAACCAATGGATAATTAATTTTTCATTGAATATAAGCGCTGCACTGCTCGTGAGAGGCGTGGTGGCCTAATGGCAAGTGCCCTGATCAGTCTGTACCCCGGATCGAGCGGTGTCGATTGGAGCTCGGCCGGGTCATTGAGTTGACTCTGAGTTGTGTTTTTGGGCGAGAAACTTTTGCTCTCACGGTGCCTCCCTTGACCCAGAAGTACAAATAGACTACCTGCCAATTGTAGAAACAACCTGACACTGTTCACCGGTAAACTCGCCTGCGATACCTAGAATCCAGACAGTGAGCCGCTTTATGATACAGAAACCGGAGTTAAACACTGAGAGCTAAGAGCCACTTAGCATTAATAGATTTACTTAAACATTTCGTAACTTTTAAATCATTGTCATGCTACCGTGCTTCTTTCTCGTTGTAGGTGGACTTCGACAACCCAGATCTAGACAGGTTTCCTAGGTTTAGCGAGATAGGAGGAATGGAGGTAGCCATGAAGCCTGGAGAGGTGCTTTATATTCCAAATTACTGGTGGCATTACATTGAAAGCGAGATGCACAGGTAATCGTAATACCTTTACTTGTATTCTATTTACAGAGCAAAGCGAGCGAGTGGAAAAGCGAGCAGGGGGATTAGACGTAAGAGCGCTCACCCTTTCCCCTTTGGGGCTGGTTCATATCCCACGCGTGAGGTTTATATCTTGCCAGGAGCTGCTTGGGATCTCGACGGAATTGAGACAAAATATAGGTGAACAGACTATTTTACTCGTAAAGAGGCAAAGGCTCGAAAATTGACACTCATGGCAACACGTGAAAGTTCAGGCTATTAGCATTCGATCTCGCTTTAGGATTTTATTTGAAGGGTTCAACTTAGAATAGTATAATGAACGTCACCGCATGGTAATATAGAACGATCACCGTGAGCAAGTCTTAAAAGTTATAGCCACCATGTGCTGTAAAACAGACCGTGCCTTCCGAGAGTTCTCTACATTGCCATAGATAAACGCCCGCAAAGTTTTACAGGAGGAATTTAAGCACTCGTTCATCCTAGAGAGTACTTCCAGAAAAATTGACGGTGGTGTGCGGCCCGCTTCTCTAATTCCTTATCCCATTTAAGACCAAAATCTGCAATTTTCTTCACTCTGTTTATGGCCTAACCAAAAATTCGATATCCTATTTAAGACCTGATTCTTCAATCAATAACTTGTTTCAGACGTAGCTTATAATGAGTTCCCTAGTTCAAACCGATGTTACTTGAAAGCTATGTCCTGGTTTTGGTTGATGGTCTTGCCAATAATAATAATAACAAGTAGCTTCTTCTTAAAGTAAGCACTTCTTAAAACTTCTTCTTAAAGTAAGCTTCTTCTTCTTCCAAAAGAGCACACCCAGATCAGTTCAGCCGGCAGTGTATAAACCATGCCCAATTTGGCACCAGAATTGCCAAAATCGATACCCAATTTCTGACCATGACGGCTAAAAAACCGTTCACCGTTGGGGCCGCACATATCAATGTAGCCCAAATAAGAGATTGTCTCCCGGCAGTACATACAGTACAACACCGTCATTCATTTTTGTGGCCTGATAGTAAGGTTTCATAGAGTACTTATGTTTGCACGGTGTATCTTCCCTTTTAGCAATACCATATCAGTTAATTTCTGGTTTGACCCAAAGAACGCGACTACGAATGATGGCGTTCAAGATCCAGAGAAGTCCGAGAATAATAGTGCTGAGGCCCTGGTGGAGAAAAGCCTTGAAAATGACAAACCACATCAAGACACTAAAAGCCCTGTTGCTGGATCCGAGCAAACCACCGGAGAGGATTTGCGAGATGCTGGCGATGATAAACAACCTAAAGAGCACAATGACGAAGTAAATAAAGATCAGGTAAAAGACGATATAAGCGAGAAAGAAAAGAAAGCTGAAACGGAGGGAGAGAAAAAAGCAACTCAGGAAGAAGAAGAAGGAGAGATCGAGCTATCTGCTGCGCAATACTTGGCTCTCTTGAGAGAAACGGAGTCACTGCTTTATCAAGCAACTCTAAATCACGAAAAGGTTGGTAAACAATTTGTTTCAGGCTACAAGAAAACTATGCTACTCTTACAAAGGGGAAAGATAATTCAGCTAGGGTCATTCGTAGGCGTGTACGCCATTGAGCGACAAACGTGCGCAAGACTGGGTACCAGCTTTGCTCGATAAGAAGTCTGGGATTGTTTGGGTGTGCTGTGACGAGATAGTGAAAAGAATTTCACAATTTTATTATCGTGTAGTGCGCATGCCCCAGCAGATTTCGCAGTACATGCAAGAACAATGCATTTGTCTCAGGGGTAGATAGTCTTGTTTCGTGGCCGATATAGTTAGAAAAAGAAAACATGTTCCGTGTTTTTATCGGGTAATCAATGCTATGAGAGTGGTTAACTGAATCAAGAAAATATCTATAGAACTATATATTGTAAAAAATAGCCTCCATTTGGCCGGAAAATTTTCCCGGGTATCCGTTCCGAGAAGCAAACAGTTTTCTTTGAGTTATTTTGTAAGCCTCGAGGAACCGATACTGTCCAAAGACAAATATCCGAGCATCTTTTCGTGCCAACTGAAGGCTGTTGTGTTTAATATCTTTTCGCAACACGCGCAGTTTAGAAAATTGGGAATATCATTCGGATATTCCCCAGTTTTAGCTGAGGAATATTTAGTCACGTGACGCTCTTAGACCAATCGCACGAGAGTGAAGATATTTGATGATCTGTAAGCAGAAATACCCACAGCAGTTATTCAATCTCACAGTTTTTAACTGCTTACGTCGAGCATTAAAGAGATTTTAGCACCAGGAAGAAGGTTCCAATGTGGGGAAATACTATTTTGACTTACGTTGACCATTCCCACCATATCTTGATAAATCGCCTTCTGGAGTTGCAGGGACTGGGACGGTCGTTAACCGACTGCATTTGTTAATAAAACTGAGGACACTTTTAATAGCCCATTTCCGAGTTACCTTTTGCTCCCTCTCTGAACGAGTCCTCCAGTGTGCAAAACCTTTGATATGAAAATGGCTTTGATCTGCATGAACACATTTTCATACGAATTCGAATAATTTCGCACGAATACTCTTCTAGACAAAAGAGGCAAAAGGCAACTCGGAAATAGCCTATTATTGTGTTATTTATCGAATGCAAACTTAAATGAACTTCTTATTTTTGTCTATTTTCAGGTAAAAAAGATGTTGGACGAACTGCTTAATGGGAGATTTAATAATTTGTATTAGTATATACCACACAAGTGAATAGTGTTTTCGAGCGCGCTGATTGGCTAGCTCGGAGGTGATTAGCCAAGTACTATTCACCTCCGAGCAGCCGAAGAAAGTTACTCTGAAAGAAGTTAAGTTACTCTTTGGACCGTTAGTTATTCAGCTTGTGTGGTATATACTACAACAATTATTCGCCTCAGCGTCAGTGAAAGTGGTGGACATTTACCTTGCCGCTTCGCGGCTCGGTAAATATCCACCACTATTCACCTCCACTTCGGCGAATAATTGTTAAATATTACTAGTGTCCAATTATAACATGTTATTCAATAGCAAGTAAATAAGTCAGCTAAACGACTAGGAGGACTAACTTCTTTTGGGTTTCATGAGAAATAAATGATCAAAAACAAAGTATAGTACAAATATTCCATATTCGCATGTAGTGTAAACTTGTTAAACAGGTTAGCTGTTGTCCTAGTAGTTCCCTTGACCACGCCCAATGTTTTCCTTTTTTCACTTTCTTTCCACAAGAAAAAGCCCATTCTTAGTATTGTCCTGTAACTGACCATTCGTAATTTGTCTCGCGCCTTGCTCTGCGTGCTCGTAAATCTTAAACAAGAATGTAAAAAGGCCCAGCGAAACGAATACTCAGTAAAATATTAAACAAGTATGCACATATGTTTTTTTTTTCCTTGCTGTGTGTTTAAGACAATTTACGTAAATGGCGCCGATATTTCAAAAAAAAAAAGAAAAAAGAAACATACTTATACATCCTAAGTTTCAAATCTATGTGAAAAATATTTTGTCTGCAAACAGTACAACGAGAGTTAGGACATATAAAGTATTGTTATTTAAATTCATTCTCTGCGCAGATTTCGATATGTCAATTGTGTGGCGACCATAGAATATCCATGTTGGTCCGACGAAACATCAACGATTTGAGATAAATATGTAGTTCTTTTTCCAGTCCTCTTGATCAAAATTCAGAAATTCATGAATTTTGTACATTTCATAAGCATTCCAGCTTAATATTCCCTTACTTCTTGACTTTTTTTTTTAAAAAAGTAGTGAAATCCAAAATCCAAGATGGCGGATCAATTGACGTCATATGGTATCATTACCAACAAAAAATGATGTCATCTTGTGGAACAAGCTCAGGACTATCTAATCAGAACGAAAAGAAAGAGGTGGGTTTCCATCCATCTCCCGCCCCCCTTGTAACACGATAGGAGTATGAGATAGCTTTTACGTCCGAGGGTTAAACGACACTGTCGAAAACCACTTTATCCGTTGAGGTACTCCGTTATATGGACTATATAGGTATTTTCGGCACCAAAGGGTGTGGTATTTTCGCCATTTTTGTCAGAAATAAGGTATCGATATTGGCCATTTTGGTCCTACGTATAGGATACGGAAAATCGCAGAATTTGGTCTTAAATAGGGCAAGAGTTTTGGGATTTAGGTCGCACATCTCCACCCAGTTTGTCTAGGAGGACACCCACTCCGGACGCTTGATACAAGCAAAGAGCGTGTCCCCGGAAATGTCATACGCCTTCTCACTATAATCTCCGAGAGACGGGTTTTCTAGCGTTTCAGACTTCTAGTGTGGCAGTTGTTTTAAAAGCCATGAGGTAATTTTACGTCATATGGCAACTTGCGTCATCAACTCACGCTTCATGCAAGTCAATGAAAATGTGATCGTTCATTACCCCCTCCCCCCCCTAATTACCATACGTAAAATGATTTCTAGAAAATCGAGCCAGTAAACCATCCCGTCTGCAAATTATAAGACCACTAGACTGAGCTCGATCTAAATAAGGTTAAACACAATTGCAATCAACTTATGGCAATAAATTAACAAATGACAAATAATTGAAGTGTTACTTGACCAATTCAAAAGGATTATTTGCATAAAAGAGTCTGGGACCCCAAATGAAAACAAATTCACCGTGTAATTAATTATAAAAGCGGAAATAGAAAAACTCATTTCGATATTTTCAGTTTATAAACGTGATCTCCACATTTTGAAACTTGACAGTAGCATCTTGAAAATGTGGACGCTTTTTTTACTTCATTATTTTCGCATTATTTTCGCCGATTGAAGTGCTCAAAATGTATTCAAATAGCACGCTGCATACTTCCTTAAGAAGGTTACAGCTTATGATTACACACAAAGTCCAAACTGGGCGCCGAGCGAACTTCTAAAGGCAGAATTTTCCACTTGACAGGCTATTTGCTGCAAAATATGGACGGAAGGGAAAACATTTTTTTAAAAGAGCAAAAAGTTTTAAAAAAAACTGATTACTGACTTTTCATTTATATCGAAGCGAACCGTTGCAAAGTTTTCCGCTAGGTTGAATTGATTACACCAAACACAAAGCCGGGCTAGATGCACCTGAGTTGAAGGCTTCATGACTGTTTTGTACAAACGGAGTCGATGCCGTCGCGTTCGCTTAAACCTTCTTCATATATACTAATTACTTTGAGCTTCAGTTTATTGGGAAGACAAATGAGTCCAGCTCAAACTTTGAAAGCTGCAAATTTGTCAGTTTACATGCAAGCTAGTTCTTCGCAGTAAATGAGAGCGGGGAACTTGAGGCCGAATTCAGAGAGTGTTTAATTAAGATTGCAGGGTCCCACAGTTGAAAATATCAAACCAAGACCCAAACATATCTACTACATCGTGTGTAAAAATTATAGATTAATCAAAAACGTCAAAACAACCATTGTGTTAAAGGAAAGAATCATTAACAACTGTGTTGACACCTGTCTCATAGATCCTAACCCAACCGTGTAAAATCCTTTGTACTGTCCATAGCCAATGCATATTTATTCTCACTAAAAACGCGTTTGAACCAGAATTGATAAGTACCCTCGCTGAAGGAAGTTCAAATTAAGGAAGACATTTAAGCGAAACATTGTGAGTTTTAGCTTCAATACAGCAGTGAAAAGGACAGTAGCTCAGTGATACGAGATGGAAGCGACCAGAGCCTTTCTCCTGATCACTCTTGCGTTGTTCTGCTTGCAGAGTCACTTGATTTGCAAAAGTGGTGAGTGTTTATAAACTCGCTGTTTGCACGGCTAATTAACTGCGCACAGAGATTGAAGTGGCTGCAAAATCAATTTTTGGCCGCAGATACATTTTTTTCCTATAGTATTTCACCTTCCGCTTCAGTTAAAAATTTCTAACGTCCTTTTCAACGGTTCTAAGCTAATTTGAGGATTATCCGGATAACCGATTTTGCTATTTGTCTCGAAAAATCGTTAAGCATTTGAATTTCAAAGAAGTTTGCTAACAATAAATTAAATTTCACGAATGTTTCATTGCAAATGAATACAACTAGTGTTGTAACACTCTTGCGTGTGTTTAACAGCGAAGGATTTTTGCTAAATCATAACTGCTGTACTGCAGGAAAAAAAAAGAAATCTGAAATCAGTTACGCTACTTTTCCGGCTTTTCAATTCATTTTTCATTTACATTTTAAACACAAGGAAATTACGAGAAGAAGTTGATGTCTTAAAAATGCGCATTTAATTTGATCACGTCCAATTTTTGAACAGTGGTACTCCATTTCAGTTTCCTAGTATTATTTCGCTTTCTCGTTTTTGTCACATGGCACATAATGTAGCTGCTTTGTAAGGTACCTACTATTTTATACTCTTAACAATTTCTTATGCGACCTGAAGAATAACTTTCACGCATGCACGCACGCTGTAAAATATTTGAGTGAGTCTTTAGAAAAAGCTACCAGAAATCTTAATATGACCGAAATATGTTGCCCTAATGTTATAATTTCGAATGACTCCTTCTTGTCCTGTAAAAATTTCTTGTAAAAAAAAACCATACCGGATGAAAGGTGATGGATAGGAAACTGGCCTGTGTGCTTCCGTAAATGCTAGGGTCAATACCTGACTAAATACTCGCGTGAATACCCGCGTGGATTCTCGCGTGAATACTCGCGTGATTACTGGCTTGAATAAAAGCGTGAATTAGTGCTCGAGATTTTTGTTGTGCACCTCCAAAGTTTATTCTAAACTGATACGAGAATAATTATCATCTCATCTCATCTAGAAGCACATCCTCTGCACAAGTCAGGACTCAGAGAATTCGAGGAAAGGATGCGTTTAGAGGAGTTGAAAGTGCCCGCTGCAACCCTGAAGGACCAGAAGCGGGATCGGTTTGTTCCACCCGCCCGCCGGCCGCATAACAAGGATCGTCCTGGCCGAAGCTTGAGGCTGTCAAGGAATTAAAGAACAAATGTGCAAATTTGTTGGAACTGTTCCAAGCGTGTTATGATACTCACTTAGTTCAGTGCCTTAACTGGCCCAGAAATGAATAGATGAAATAGACATTGTAACCTGCGAGTAGCTCAATGTGTGTGCTAAGCAAATTATTTCCTTGTCAGTTACAAACTAGCGTTTTATTTTGGCTAGAAGTATGGAGACGCAATCCAGTATAGTCAACTATTTGCCTTCATAACAAATCTGTTATCTCAATACGGTGACTTAGGATTGCCAGCTTACTTAGAACAAACATCTGGCAATTGCACTGTTTGCTTATTATGCTGCTGAATCACATTACAACATTTTTGAGCAATAATTTAAATAGACGATATTTGAATATTGGTTCTACTAGTCTACTGACAAACGTATTTACTCCACCAAGTAATTTATATATTCACCGACGTGTAACGTTTATTATGCACCAATGCACTTTTCATACTCTATTTCAAATTGCTAATGGTAAATAAATGGAAAAAGTTGAATAACGCAATCTTGTTCTGTTTCATTCCTGTCTCACAAGGAAACTTGGTATACCAGTTCTGTTATTAAAGGAGCTCGGTAGCCCCCAAAAAATTATGAAAAGATTTAAGTTGTCTTTGTTTTTGTTTGGTAACTTTCTTTCTGGAAACAGAATGTTTGACAATTCAACTATTCTGCCGGACTAGTTTCATCCAATTCTCTTCCTTATGACCTGCACTTCGTATTTTCTGCAACGTGTCAATTCAGGTTTTATAGTTGCCATGACAGCATTTATTGGTTACTCGTTTTGGGGCAGGAAACTGGAGAGAGGAACCATGCCTGCTCAGTAAGAGAGCTAGCCTATATCCACGTGATACTACTGGTGACGAAAAGTCAGAGTAATCGTTTGGTTAAACTTCTGTTCTTAAACTTCGGAAAGCTAACTATTGAGAAGTTAAAACATTTCCCCTCGCCTCTTCCGCTTTGTGCTGATACAATAAAGTCTGTACACTTGTAGGTAATAGATGATGAGGACCTCTATAGGGGTGCTGGGTTCTCAGAAAATGTTCAAAAAGGCAAACAATTTAACAATTAAAGTGCCTATGAAGTGAAATTTCTTTTTGTTTAGTTTTAAAATTTACCTTGTCAAATACGCGATTCCAAAGTTTGAGACGTCTGGCGTTAAAAGTAACGA
>OMLO01001709.1_pt1 | contig 17151 bp, 12 predicted proteins | sample 1674811 | NCBI WGS metagenome assembly OMLO01 (sample SAMN06265003, study PRJEB25207) | coral metagenome | isolation source: Coral host | place: Mexico:La Bocana,Puerto Morelos, Mexico | collected 2008-11-13 | reverse complement strand
TGAATTAAATTTATGGTGGCAAGTAAGGCCTGTTTGTAGCTTTCCTGTTCTCTCATTAAAAAGACTGTCATCATGTGTAGCAATTGTATCTTTAATAGTTTCCACCTTTTTCTTTAGTTTGTTTGCTTCAGTTTCACACCTTGAAATGTTGCTGTTGTCATGCGGTCAGGGTGGTATTCCTCACACAAAAATCGCCCAGCACAAGGTGGATTGTCACATACCATGTATTCATAGCTGGCTTCGCATTTCCTGACATATTGAACGACTGAGTATTGTCTGTCTCTCTCTGCTATGAACATTTTTCTCATGACACTGGGGTCACTGCCTGCCCTCTCTTTGAAGCTGTCCTAGAATCGTGAGAACAACTCATTCCCAAACAAGCAGTGCCGCAACTAGCGACTCTGAGCTGCAATCTAGTTACTCAGAAGATCCAGACGACTCAGACGACGATGCACAATCAGACACTTCAGAAATGGCGACTTTATCGAACACAGTTACGAGGTAGTCTTTGTCCCAGACACTGATATCGAATGCCTCAAAGTACATAGTGTTGTAATATAAACTTGTGGGTACCCTCTGTGGAGTCCCTTACGTTTTCGTGGGCCGCCCCACATCTCGCGGACATGTGAGTTGACTTATGTCGGACATTGTGTTGACAGTGTTTAACGTTGTGTTGAGTATTTGAGCCTTATCTAGCAAGTAAAGGATTCAGGTATATTTACTATATTTGTAGGTGGTCGATGGGGGGTGGGGGGTTCGTCATAATTTTTGGAAGATTTGGAGGGGGTCAGAGCTAATTTACCTTTGTTGAGAGCGTGAGAGGGGGTATTGTGTAATATTTCTACTTGCGAGACTCATTTTTCGCCCCCCTCCTGATAATTATTGCACAGTCCCTTACGAAACTTGTCTCGCAAACTTTACTTTGGCTTGTAACGCAACATTTCTTATTTTCACTTGACATATTTTAGTTTTCTACTTTCTTTTTTTTATTTATTATTATCTCATAAACGATTTGAATTTTTTGGATTTTAATTTCTTTAGAATTTTGGTTTTTTGTGATCCGATCCGTGATCCGATCCGTGATCCGATCCGTGATCTGATCCGTGATCCGATCCGTGATCCGGTCCGTGATCCGGTCTGTGGTCCGGTCCGGTCCGGTCCGATCCTGGTTTTGTCGACGCCGTTACCGAGCAGCCATGAAAGCTGAAAGACTGTGGCATTTGCATTTTCACTGTTGACTGTTGGTCCTGTGGAGCCACAGAAAGAGTGCTTGCTCAGTAAACTCTTTCGATGTTGAAGCACCCTCGAATGCAAGAACTCGTGGTTCTGCGGAGTCACCAGAAATGAAGCCGCTCAATGTACTGGACATGTTCTCTTTCTGCTGAAAGGAAGCCCTGGAACAGCAAGATTCAATGGAGTTGTCTGATTTGTGTCCAGTGACAGTCTTAATATGCCTGGCTTCAATGTTGTGATCTGAGAGCACTGTAACTGATGTAGTTCGAGCGCAGTGGTTAGTTAGATGAGGAGCTATCCTGGCAGATGTTGACATGTTTTTCATCATGTTTTCGAGTGTGCTTTTGCAAACTGGGGAATTGCAGTACCACACTTCATCTTTTTGTGGCTGGACCATGGCTTGTTGTTCGGAGACAGCCTAAGTATCGGTCAGTGTCTACCCGGATCGCTTTAAGGGATGAAACTTTGAACTCAGTGCCGTCCTCTCTGCTGACAGCAGCGTAAGACATTGTTAGATGTTCATTTAACTCTTCTTTCTCCATCTCTTGCATAACTGTTTGAAATTTTGTTTAGTTTCCAAACCCTTCTATGATAAAAAAGTGAATATTTTGGAAAAGACTTATCGAGGAAAGTAAAGCTTGCTTTGCGGTTTTGAATTTATAAAAAAGTTCGTAGTTTTGTGAGGTAAAAAAAAAAGCAACAAACACGCCACACGGTGTTCGGAATGACACTCTTCAAACGTAAGATGGAAAAATTGAGCTAAATGTAGCAAAGAAACCATTTAAATTCCAATCACCACCTTACAACAAAACATTTTCCATCTGCGATAACTAGTTGTTCAGCGAAGCCAATAAAACCCTGAATTCCCACCTAAAGCAGCTCTTCAACGAGGGCGAAATAGCGGGAACAGTCCACAAAAGTCCATTAACCAGTGAAATAATCCAGAAGTTGTACGATGTACATAGGAGAGCTAGCTGATGCTACCACGGGTGATCCTCGAGCTTTACTCCAAACAGCCTGGTTAATTGTCTCCATCTCTTTGGGTAAAAGGAGAAGAGAAACCAAAGTTCACTGAAGAAGTCAATGCTTCGTCTCGTCCCAGCTGCCAAGATTAATGCTTCTATAATAATTCTTCGAACTTAACAGGAGTGAGCCCGGAGCAGTACTGGCAAGCACGAACCACACGGGAGGACTTGACGGCTCTGAAAATCCTTCAGATGGCAAAATCTTTCCACAGGCCAATTCACGAAGATGCCCAGTCGAAGTGCTGAAAGCTTATCTTGGCCACCTGAATCCCAACTCGGATGCGTTATTCCAAACACAGAAAGAGCTCGGCTCCGCCAAGTTTAACCCTAGAAAAGAAAACATCTGGTATGAAAGCGAACGCAAACTCGGGCACAATACCCTGGAAAATTTGTTCAGGAAGATGACAGAAAGAGCAGGAGTCGAGCCTTGCCTGACTAACCATTTATTGAGAGCGACAACAGTCACTGTTCTATCTGCAAAAAACGTTGAGATACGTAGGTCTAATTAAGGCTAACACAGGGCACAAAAGTGACACGAGCTGCCAACGTTCAACCAGTCTAAGCAAATGTCAGCAGCTCTCACCTTCTTTATCCACGGAAAAGATAGTCCACCAACTTCTGGTACAGTCACCGGATTTCAAGGTACCCCATCTTCGGTTTTTACACAATATCCCTCAGGCGATCAAAGACCACTGTTCAGCAGACAAGATGCAAACTTTCTTTCTTCAATTGGGCTAAATCCTGGAGCAATTCTGCCGTCGGGAAGTTTTTAAAATTGCTCATTCACATTCAATGTTAATATGAATGTTAAACAATGGTCTTTAAATGTTTGGACTGAAGTTACCGTAAATTGTCCGCGTCTTAGGCATATTTTATCCTCCCGTTTGCCGTTTTCTTACAGGCAGAACGTTTTTAAACGTGCGAAAAACACTTTGTTTACTGACGCGTGACAATGAAAAATAAAATTTAACATTCCTTTGTTTAGTTTTTTGCTATAATAACCTGCGTAATTATACTGAAACAATTATTCGCCTCAGGCTTGGTTAACATTGGTTAGATCGCATAGTTAAAGGTAAACCCGCATTCTCATTGGCTATCGAAGAAAAGGTATTTAGTGCGGAATTGCACTTGTGGATGAAAGGATATTGCTGACGGTCCTTACGTGAGTTCCGAGCAAAAATTGTAGCTATCATGAAAACAAGAATGCAACTCGTACTACGAAAAAAACACCTTGAAAATAAACGAATACAAATGTCTGCCAAATTTCGAATTGTAATTTAAATTTTAAGAAAATTTGAGAAAACCACTCACACTCAAGAGTACGAGAAAACGCATTGACATAGACTTTGAAAGGGTTTCCAATGTTTGTGCACTGGCGCGGCTCACAAACATAGAAAACGTTTGGTTCTGACCAGGTGGCTTTAGCTATGCGATTCAAGAAAAATTCACTACCTGACGAGTGAATTCCACGTTAAATTTCACTTGAAAAACCGATATCGCACTCATCGCTTCGCAATTCGTGCGATATCGGTTTTTCGCGTGAAAAATGTGGAATTCACTCGTCAGGCAGTGAATTTTTCCATAGTATTCACGAACAATTTTCACAATGTTCGCCTCTCCTTCGGCGAATAATTAATAACTTAATAATTTCAAACAATGCAAGTGAAAAAAATATGAGAAACCAAATATAATACATAAAGAGAATTAATGTACAATTCATTCCCAGCATGTGATATTTTGCCTATTTAGCCTGTGAGAAAATGTAGAGCAATTAACAAGCAAATTATTGAAAAAAAGAGTATGAGAAACTAAATATAAATACATAAATATAAGACAATTAATGTACAGGTCATTCCCAGTATGTGATATTTCGCCCATTTGGCCCTTGAGAAAATGTGGAGCAATTAACAAGCAAATTATTGAAAAAAGAGTTACCTAATATTAGATACTTTAACTCTAACTTACTATTGCACTTTTTGATTTCAGTTCCTTCACAACCTCCTAGTAACTTAACAGCGGTTGCAAGCACTTCCACCAGTATCATCGCATCCTGGCAGTTACCACCAGAATGTGGCAGAAGTGGAAACATAACGGGATTTAAATTGTTTTACAAAAAAAAGGGCTCTGGAGATTCACCAACTATTTTAACTAACAATGTCACAAGCCTTACTAGAGTTGTCAGTGGGCTTGATAAGTACACAGAATATGAATTTCAAGTGTTGGCAGTCACTTCTAATGGTGATGGACAGAAGAGTTCTATAAGGATCACAAGAACAGATGAAGATGGTAAGAGAAAAGGACTCTTAGCTAATGACTTGCATAAGCTACTTGATGGTCCAAAAAGCTACAGCACTTGTAGTTAAAATTATTATGCTTGAGAATAAAGGAAGATGGTCATATCTATATAGGCCTGTTAATAACAGATTCCATAGTCAACTGTAACTTACTACTATCACTTGGGCTCTAGCCTATTTTTGTTCAATGCTTTTACTTTATTCTCCTTTAATGCTTTTTTTCAGATTTTTATTGTTTTACGCCATTTACATATCTTTAACAATCAACTATAAATATTTAATAATTATTCACTAAAGTGAAGGTTAAATATCCACCACTGTCACTGAGGTGAGTATTTACAACACAAGCTGAATAATCAGCTGATCCAAAATCTGGTTTATTTCTACACGTAACAATACTGCAACAAATGAACAAAATAAAAAATTGAAATCTCGGTGTGCAATGCTCCGTGGCGTGCATAAAGGTATATGATTTTGGCTTAAAATTTTGAGTTTGGAAAGGTTAAACGACTTACCATTACATGCGGCTTAACTAAGCTTTGTTGTCAATACAGAAACCAAATTTCAACAGGTAGGAAGTAAAATGTGTAGCTAAGGCTTTCGGGTTGGTCACTGCCATGTACAGTATAACTGCATCCGTATAACTTATACACATAGGTATAACTTACAGGTATACAATATTACACCTTTGCGAAAATGAAATTGTGTTACACAATGTCCTTAAAATGACCTTAAACTTTTAGTAGAAAAGAGAACTATGCAAACCCTTGATTTTTTCTCAGTTTTCGATATCTGTCTTCTGTTCACCTAACCTATCTCGTGTTTTCTTAACGTAATATTAAAACGTAAAAAGTCCTATTACTTAAATGCAGACCTGAAAAAACCTTGTCTACGTTTTTCAGCTTAATCATACTAAATATGGTTTAATTAGTCTCCAGTTACATTAAATGCCAAATAAATCAAGGAAAACGGAACTAAACAATGAATAAATGAATAAATAAAAAAATTTAGAAAGTAGATGCTGAAATTGCATTACATTGCATGACCTGGCCTCTTTTACTGCAAGTTTTATTAGTTCATTCCAGTCTGAGTTAATTTAAAGATGAATTTCCACTGCCTTCGTTTAGTCCCCTCAGGAGCTCCAGGTAACTTCAGTGTCACAGCAGGCACTTCCACCAGTGTTGAAGCATCCTGGCAGTTACCAGTTGCAAACGCCATGAATGGAATCATCACAGGATTTAAACTGTTCTTTAGAAGGAGTGGCTCAGGGACATCATTCATGTTGACTATTCAAAATCAAGGAGGTCTCACAAGAAATGTTACTGGACTTGAAAAGTATACGGCATATGAATTTCAAGTGTTGGCATACACATCTGTTGGTGATGGACCGAACACTTCTGTCAAAGTTGAGAGAACAAAGGAAGATGGTAAAATATATTACCTAATTTTACTGCTGAGTTAATATTAGATACAATGTTTCTCTCTTGCTAACTGCCAGGATCTGCCAGCTAGTAACTGAATGAACTCAGTTAAAGTCAAAACCACTTATTAACACTTTATTTGCAGTAATTAAACTCTTCAAGTGTTAAGTGCCTATAGTGTAATATTTTGAAAAAACCCTATGTTAATACGCGCCGATTGGGTTAGTGTCGTGTTTCTATTACAATTACATTATGTGGTCCAGATTTTTATCTTGTGATAGTCGACAACATCCGAGCCCGAGTCAACTATCATACATGGAAAGTGAGAGCAAGTCATCTTCAAGCTGACATAGCTCTCTACACAAATGCAAAATCCGAGTTCCAGATGATTTGAATTCAGGACTCTCCGTAACCTTTTCCAAGTCGATGCTATTTTCACATTTAATGTTACTTATTTTACTCCCTTAGAGAGTGCATGTCTTTTTGTATTTTATTGATATTTATATAAGTTTATAAGAGTGCATCTTTGATATGTCTCAATATGAGACATATCAAGTCTTAATTTGGCTGTGCGACCGCAAGATGTGGTCCCAGTCAAAGACCCACATTTCACCCTTGCCCACCATAGAGTCCCCAGAAGCTCAGTGGTTAGGACGTGGAGGTAGATTACGGATAATCATGGGTTTAATTCCCATTTGGAACTCGGATTTTTATTTCCGAGTGCTGTCATTTCTACATTAATTGTTCCTTCTATCACTCACTTTGGAGGGTGATAATAAAACAATGACCTCTATTTGGCATATGCTCTGATTTGTAAAAAACTGCATTGTCTCGAGTTGCCTGGTGTACATTTCTGTATATGAAGAATTCATAAAACATTTAATTACTTTCTAAAGATTTTCTGAAAGCATCCTAAAATTTTGTCATTCTTTCCGGCACATGGTGGCCACGTTTAACGTAGTCATGCTGAGATTAAAGGGGTGAGGGCAAGCGCATGATTGCTGTCTTGATTTTCCCCTTGCGCTCGCTGCCTATCCTTTTGAGCCTGGCCTGGTTAATGCCCCTACTATTCTCATAAGAATTCTGTATCAATGTAAATGACTTAATGACAATAATATGCTAATTTTGATTTTTCTCACCAGCACCTAGTATTCCTGTGTCCCTCAAGGCTATTGTACTATCCCCAGACAAGTCGCATGGTCCAAGAACTAACTTGACCTGGACGATACCTGCAGAACCAAATGGAATCATCAGGAGTTACACTGTGTCGTACAGTCACAGTGGAAATTCAAAAGAAGGGATCTCTGGAATAGATGCATTGCATTACACAGTTGATGTTTTGGGTGGTGTCACTTATCAGTTCAATGTCAGAGCTGTGACTATCATGCCTGGACCAAATGCTTCTTCAACTGTAGATATTCCAGAGTATAGTGAGTTCAGGTTTTCATTCAAAGCACTGACAGATTGGTCTTTTGTAAATATGTTTGTTGTATGTTTAAGAAAGAACTCGGTGTACACTGTAGTGATTCATTTGGGTTCCTAAATGTAAGAGAAATTCTATGGGATTAATGTTAGCATCGCTCTTGTCTAAAATACGCATCGATTGAGTGGTCAAACAATTGTCAGATAGTATTTCCTGCTTCCTACGTGAATGGTCCTTTCAGTCAAGATTAATAAATTTACAACATCGCAACAGAGGTGAGATTTTAACTGACGAGGCAGCATATCTTTAAAATACTTTATATGCTTTTTACTCTTTAACGAGTTCTAATCTCTCGCTTTGTCAAGTTGCATGTATTTGTATTACATTGAATTGCCAGTAAAATGGAAGCAGGTTCTGATAACATTTGCCAGAATGTATAAAAAACCGTTTCCATTATTTGCAATAATGTCTAGGGAATGAATTGCTGTTCTTTTTAGACCTTCTAATGGTTTTTAAAACGTGGTATTACTTGAAAGCTATTATGGACATTATTTTTTTCTGTTAAGGTCTCATGATTGCTTGATTGACTGACCGACCGACCAACGGATGGACGGAAGGATAGTTGGACCTACTGATTTAATTGACTGACTGATTGATTGTCTGACTGATTGACTGATTGTATGACTGAATACATGTAAATTAAGGAATTTGTTGCAAACGATGGGGTTTTTCCTTTGTAACAAACTTTTTTTTTATTTGTATTCCTGTTGTTAGGACCCAGCGTTGGTCCAGCTAATGTTTCTGTTTCTGAAGTGAACAAGACCTCTTTTAACATTTCATGGGCACCTATTACAAGAAAAAGCAGCCATGGAAAGGTTATCTTGTATGATATCAAGGAAGAGTTGTTGTCTAGAGGAAAAAGATCTTACAGCAGTAGCAGAACTGTTAATACAACAACAACAAGTGTCGTCCTGTATGATTTGCCTCTTTGTTCTCGGTACCATGTGTCTGTTAGAGCTTACACCAAAGCAGGTCCTGGACCCTACAGTCAACCTTTGGTATTAGAAACATCAAGTGAGTACAACTCTACTTTGACTGTACGTGAAAATTATAGTTCTCAATGACCAGGGCTGCACATAACGGCCGGTCAATGTCCGGAATTGGGTATTGACCGGACAAATCTTTGGATGGCCGGACATTTTGTCCGGTCACTTACCAACTCGTTAAGAGAAATTTTAGTTTTTAACTATTTGATAATTATGAGGGGCAGCATTCATGTTTCCGAAAGAGAGAAAAATGAATATAAAACTAGACAAACTAGTGGTCGAGAAATTCCCGGTTGTCTCAATTTCCACGATGTCATCAAGTTCTGTCGCGACCGCAAATCATCGCGTCTTCCGTTATTTTATTTATTTTAAGTGTTCCCAATTAGTAGAGGCTTTTACCTTTGGCTAAATACCATTGTCTCTTAAATAAAGTGATTGATTGGTCAAAAAACATCCTGACCTGACAAAGAATAATATAGCTGCAACGAGAATACTCCACGTAGCCGCCATTTTGTTGCAAAGTGCGGAAAGCAAACCATATGTCACTTTCGGCACACCCTGCAAAACATGCTCGGTTACTAAGCTTTCTGGTAATTTCATCACTCGATGCAACTCAAAAATGGAGCGTATAAAACCAAAAGTGGAAGAATAAGGTTGTCGTTAAGGAATTCTAAATAGAAGAAAGATAGCGAGTGCAACAATTGTATTTGGAATAAGAAGCCATACATTTAATACATACTGTGCTGCCTAATTTCGAAACCTTGAGACGGTCCATGTTTATGTTTACATTTAGTTAGCTTCTTTTGTCAAATTAATTACGAGATCGTTCTAACGCTTCGGCTTTCATTTATTCTGCATATTTTACCTTAACTTTACTTGTAGAAACGATATGTCGATTGCCAAAATGTAATATTTAATAACAAGTGATTTAATTTGCCATATGTAAAGTAAACGAACAACTTGCGTAACCGTTCCACGTACATGTAGTATGCGAGGCTGCTTCTGCAGTAAAGAGTAGTAAAACTATTAACTTGTAATTTTTACTGCCAAACCGACTTGGATTCAATTAATTTTTAGTTAAAAAAGGTTTACTGTGCAATCTGGGTTTACTATCGCAAGAGTTACGATTTTTTCAATATGACCGGTCAAAAACACGTCGTGTCCGAGCAAAAACATGTTTGACCGGACAACGTGACCGGCGGCTACCCATTAGTTATTTGCAGCCCTGCAACCAAATTTGAAATAACTGTTGTTTTGATCATGAAATTTATGTTTTAAAGGGAAATGAACTGCAAAATTCCTGGTAAGAAAAAAACAGTATGTCACCCTTTGCAGCATTTCAGAACTCCGTTTTTAGTCTTTTTCTGTCTCTACTGCCACTGATAACATTTTATACACCTTTCTAACAAAGACTACGAAGCACCATGGAACGTAAAAGCAACAAACTACGGAACAACACATGTTACTCTGCAGTGGGAAGGACCAAATCTTGCCACAGAAAAGGACCTCAACTTCACAGTAAGTTTAATGAAAGCGTTGTCAGTTTCCAGTGGGGAAAATGAAAGAAACTTTTCTTAATCGTGTACTTTCTTTCCCTGATATTACCTGATTTCTGCTAAGGGATACAGTTGGGAAATGATTTGCCCTGCAGTGGTGTAAGGATTTAAGGCGGGCCTTTTTATTTTGCACTTCTCCATAACAGGGGAGTAGCAATGTTTCACTTCAGCTAATGGGCAGTGGAACTACTGATGCAGATTTGAAGACTAATGGTCGAAATATTTCGCACAAGAGTACTTGTTCGCGTAAGACTACTCGTGGTTAATTTTTGATTGTGTGAAAAAGCTGTATAGACTGTGTTTTGGCTGAATCAAAGGAGATTTGTCTGGGGATGCTAAAAGCGTTGTTGCGACGATTTTGTTATTAGAACCATGCCAAGAGTGTTTTTTGGTGCCATTTACCACGTAGTTTAAAGATCTTTATAGAGGTGTTTGCTTTTCGTTAGAGATAAAGTCGAACTCAAAGGAAATCTTTTCAGAGATATCTTTTTCAGAAAAATACTGACGTCAGAATTTCATTTGAGATTTTCTTTCTCGTGTACAATACTTGCATGGTGATTTACCTCCAGGGGAAGCCATTTCGATGGTTGAAACCAATTAAGAACGCTAACCTCCCGAGAGCTAAACTTCCTTAATCAAAGGTTAATAGACCCGAAAACAAACCCTGCTCAGAATAATGCCCCATTATCCTTAGGTGAACACAGTTATCCTCCGTATGAGCTCTAGATCCAAGGTTATTTTGATCCTCTTAAAAAAAAAAAAAAAACTGGCCACGAACTGTAACAGACAAACCTACCAGGGATGTTAATGCTTTTTCACGGAGAATGGAAATTGTATTAATTATCTTTATGTAGACGTAGTATCCTTTATTTTCTCTGTATAACAATTAATCCTTCGTGTCAAACTGTTTAGGTGAAGTACTCTGGAACAAAGTCTTACTATAACAGTTTTAAAGACTTAGGTGTGAAAACTGCACAAAATTCGACAACGTGTAAAATGGTGGATTTGGTGCCTGGTTCCAGCTACACGTTCGAAGTTTATGGAACCTCTGTTTGTGGCAAGACTTTATCTGCTTATATTCATATTGAAACAAATTTGAATGGTAGGTGTTCCATGGATACTGTAAACACTATAAACACTGTTCATACCTAGTCACATCAAATGTTCAGACCTAATTACTCTCGTACGACGAGGTACCTTGAAAATTTTCCTAATTTTGTTGTCCACGAGATTTTTTTGTAATTAGACAATTATGGAATTTGTGAAAGATGAATTAGTAAACATGACACGAGCGTGGGACAAAGAAATAACCGAGTCACCGACAAGACTCGAACCCATGACCTCCCGAACATGTTTGGGAGGCCAATTCACCATCTTCATTCACTTATCAATTATGGCATTGCTATTAACTAGCGTGTTTATGTTTAAACTATCTTTCCCGGTTTCATCCATCCTTGTTTCTCACTTCTTGTCATTCGTAGGCTAGTAACCGTTATTTATTGAAATTGAAAAATTCAACCGCTGCACAATAATGATGCTGTTATATGTTTCTCTCTTTGGTAGCTCCAGTTGCACCAGTTGTACTTGATGTCACCGATGTGACTGTGACAGAGTTCGTCGCTGGAATTTATCTGTGGCCCGCGGAACAAAGGAATGGTCCAATAAGGTGATTGTATCGTGCAATAGAGCGATTGTTAACTGGGTGTCGACATTAGTCAGGCAATTACATGTAGTTTGCTTTTAGCTTTGATTTGACTGTGGTTTGAGATTGGACGAGTAGTGAAAATGTTAAGTAATAGGTTTGGTGGAAAACCGCTCAAGGAAAAATGTATGTAGCGACTAGAAATTTCTTTATTTGTTTTTTGGGGTGTCACGTTTTTCCGTGACCCCTGAGTATTACGTAACCATATTCGAATATTTAAACGTTGTTCATTATGCGTGGTGGGTCTCTCTTAGTACTGAACATTATCTACGTTTGCTGCTTCACTTTTGTGTTAGCCTTCGAGTTTTATTGTAATTTACGAGACGCCACAGTTTTGTAAGTTTATTTTGCTTTTTTTTTTAAGTTTTTATGTTATATTTTTTACTTAATAATTTTTGTCTCCTTTATTTTCAGTTGAATCACAATCGCGAATCACAATGTTGCGCCCTTTAGACCTACAACAATGTACATGTAATTAGACAGTGACAGAAATGCTACACTTACCAAAAAAGTGTTGGCATACTATCAATGTGTACAATATGTTTGCCAGTCGGCCATTCCAATTTGATTTTTTTTCTGTTATTTCAGTGCATATCAAGTTATAGTTCTGAAAGTTGTTGATGGAGCAAAACAACTTCCAGATGATTATGATTCAAAACTGAAAGATGCAAATGACACCGACAAAGGCAACTTGAACTTTTACATTGCTGCTGAGATACTAAATGATCCAGTGTATGAGGAATCTTGGAAATTTAATGTTGGTGATGACAACATGTACGGAAGTTTTGTAAATAAGGAACTCGAGAAAGGAGAAGACTATGTCGTCTTCCAAAGGGCTGTGACCCATGACAATGGCGTGAGTAAACAGGAATCAAGCAGCTAACAGTATACAATAAACTAAACTCTATAAAGTAAACTGTATTTTTGGCATTTGCAGATAAGTACGAATTGCAAGAAATGTGCTGATAACGTATCAGTATCGTCTGTGCGACAGTATAAAATTATGATATTTTGAAATCCACGTATTACCACAATTATCAGGCTGACCAACTCCATCTACCAAGTACATAGATGAAACAACGTAAAGTTTTGATACAGCTTAGAATTCTCAAAGAAACTCACCCAAAATATTTCATTATTGTACGGCTTGTTTAAGCAAAAAATCTATTAAGCCAAGGTTGTTGAGTTTGTTTGTTTTTTTTTTCCTTTGGAGTTAACGTCATATATAATGTTTTTTTTTGACAGGAGATTTTAAGAGGAAGTGTGAGCGAAGTTGCCAAAATTTCTGTCACTCCCGAAGGCAAGTGTGTCATCACTTTGGATGTGCTGTAGTTACCAAAAAACTTTCTAGTGTTAATTTCCCGTGGTTAAAGTAATAAGCGGAATTAATAGACGTTAAGTAATGAGTGGCACAGTGCAGTAACATGTCTTTTCGGTGCATATAGAATAAGAAATTTTAGGCAGCCACAACACACTGGCATATCGTTTCATTATATACAGAACGAAAAGTATGCCACAGCTCACTCGCATATAATTTCGTTATGTACAGAACGAAAAGTATGCCACAACACACTGGCATATCGTTTCGTTATATACAGAACGAAAAATATGCCCCAACACACTCGCATATCGTTTCGTTATATACAGAACGAAATGTATGCTACAACTCAGTCGTATTTCGTTTCGTTATATACAGAACGAAAAATATGCCACAACTCACTCGCATGTCGTTTCGTTATACACAGAACGAAATGTATGCTACAACTCAGTCGTATTTCGTTTCGTTATATACAGAACGAAACGTATGCCACAACTCACTCGCATATCGTTTTGTTATACACAGAACGAAATGTATACTACAACTCAGTTGCATATCGTTTCGTTATATACAGAACGAAAAGTATGCTACAACTCACTCGCAAATCGTTTCGTTATATACAGAACGAAAAGTATGCTACAACTCACTCGCAAATCGTTTCGTTATATACAGAACGAAAAATATGTCACAACGCTCTCACATATCGTTTCGCTATATACAGAACGAGAAATATGCCACAACTCACTCGCATATCGTTTCGTTTTATACAGAACGAAAAATATGCCACAGCAAACTGGCATATCGTTTTAGATAAGTACGGAACCTTATACCTCATAAGCTTGTTGTTACATTTGTCATCAGTCTGTTAGCTATTATTGGTTTGGGTTTCTGTTGTTTATTCTTTTGTTCTCTGAAAGGATATCGAGTCATTCATGCGAGACCTTGCGAGAGCTGGCAAAAAGTATGGGAAAACAGACTCGCATATCTACAAAACCAACGAGGGGCTAATGCACCAACCCTTCTGTGCCGAATCTAACTAAGGTGGACTTGGAACGGCTTTGGAGCTACGGCTGATTCATACGGTCTGGTACTTAATGTGGGTAAACCAGTTGTAAACGCAGTTGTTAGCGTGGAAGACAAGGATTATGTAATATCCCTTCGCTTGATTTTGTGCATCTGGTAATTAGAGGCATTGTAAGTTCAGTTCGCAAAGTGCTGCTTACCAGAATCTCCCATTATTATTGTTTTTGCAAAACCCTCATCTAAATGAAAGAGGTTTTTTTTTTTTTTCTGGGATCGAAACTCAGGCGATAAAATTTAATCAATAAAAAAGTAAGCAATTCCCTCCCACAGTACCACCTATCATAAGGCGACATTTCTCCACCTTCAGTGTTACATAAAAAGCAAATCCTATTTTATTTTCTTGATACACAACCAGTGATACGTCCTTTAATTCCCCTTGAACAAAGAATGGTCAGGACCCAGTTGGTGACTACATCAAAATCTCTAACAGCATCATTGTTCTCACCCCTCGTGATGCAGTGCATTATGGCGTAGATTTTGAGATGCTACAAAAAGCTTTGGTTCCACAGCTTACAACAATCACCCTGCTGGAGGGTCGCAAGTCTTCAACATGGGCAGGTAAGATAAGAAGAGATGGCAGTGAATATTGTTAGTGTGTGACATGAGTTGGGACTGGTGACTAACTACGTTCGAGCGGTTTTCAACCGAGTGTCCAAAATCAGAATAATCATTCTGGCCAATCAATAAAAATGAGTATGCGCCACTGAACTCCGGAAGTCAATGATGAACAGATGTTGTATTGTAACGTCATTTCTGAGCTAAGAGACGTAGGCGAGCCATTCAGGCAATTAAAACCCATAACAAACGCAGCAGTGGAAATTTCTTTTGATTTTACTTCTGATTCGATGAAATCATGGCACGGTATTTATAAACCAATCATAAAGCGTAGTGATACAAAACCAAGTCATTGACTAAGTATGACTTAAGTGTTAGTTGATTTCGCATTAACTTGGTGGCTCCAGGTACAAAGAACTGATACCATCGGGTTTTTATTAGCACAATTGCACTTTACAAAGCAAGGATGTTTCACATTCTGGTAAATTAAGTTACATAAAATAGGCCATTTCCGAGTTACCTTGGGCTTCTGTTTGAAAGCGAGTCCTGGTTCGAAAACTTTCATAAGAAAATAACTAATAATTACATGAAAATTTAGTGACAGGAACATATTTTTATATGAACGGTTTCGCAGGAAGACTCGTTTTGACAGAGGTAAAAGGCTACTCGGTAATGGCCTATTCTACTTGTAATTGTAACTTCGTTTACTTGATTCGACTCTGACTTACCAAGTAATAATTGTTTTTCGAATATTAGGTCCGACTACAATGCCTTCTCCGACAACGACAACATAATTCAAGTCCCAATTACCTTGATAGTTGGATGTGTAACATGGCTAAATTATGACTTGAAGTTGATGACTTCGTTAACTTAACCGCTGTTTTAGGAATTAAGTAGTTTTTCCGTGTTTACATAGCCTCATCTAAACACCGGAGGTTTGTAGAAGTCTTCATAGTTATGCAAACCCTCGGCTGCGTGGCGGGTTTACGTAAATGTCCCGAATTCTCCGAATCCCTATAGTTGCTTTTATAAAATATTTCTCAAAAATATGGGCGTTTTAACCGTGTTGCAGACTCTCATCTAATCACAGCTATTGACCAATGAGACCGTGTGTAGTATCCTAGCTATATTATTAAGTTATTAGTAGTTATGTAATAATTAGACGTTTTTATTCAGCTATTTCTGTTACCGCTGTTGTTTTGCGTCTTTACACATTTTGCTGTTCATTCGCGCAAAATATACATTCATTTACGTCGACTGTTGTAAAATATAAGGCAGATGACGTGCTAATGAAGGTATATTTGCCGTATAGTTTCATCAGTTGACGTAAATGAATGTATATTTTTGTGTATTTTTGTCTATACAAAATGAAGCAATCTCATTGGTTGCTATGCTTAGCAAGGAATTGCGTCTGGTCCTGAAAATCACGCCACTGTCAAACTTGACTCCACTTGACTCAACTTGGCTTCTCCAAGAATGAAACCTTACAACGAAAACAGAATTGAACTAAGTAATCTACAAATGTTAAATATAATGCTTAAAAACTCAAACCAGTTTTTGTCATCAGAGCAGCCTTGTGAGCCGAAAAGCTTGGATGCTGGAGTTAAAAGAATACGCTCGGAAAGCTTGCGGTTGCGGTCTGGAGGTCATTTGATTCGAGTTTTAAATGAAAGGAGCGTTAGCGACGGAGGAAATTTGTGTCCTGTGGTTGGTGATTCTCAAATCAGTTTGACATAGTAGCTGCAATAAAGTTGGTCGTGAGCTGTAGTGAGCTATACTTTGCTCGCTGTTGTGCCCTGAAACGGACTGAAACATCCTTGTCGGAAAGCAAGGTTACGTGTTTATTTTAACTTATTTTTAAGAAGTGATGATTTGATGTTTCATTCGCGACTTTAATCAGTGTCAACAGTTATTTTGCGACTGAAAACAATTGAATTTTTTTTAAATAAATTAATGCAACAAGCATTTTGTTTATTGTATTTGTTAAATTCGAAACATAGGAAGCTCCATTTTGTGTTTGGTATGCCCTCGCCCAACTGCTGACTGAGAATGCTCGAGTATTTTCCTGAGTCGTTTTCTAAAAAAATCAAAGAGGTCTATGACCTGCTCGTGAATGCGTTAGATATATTTCAATCGTTCCTTTGAACAGCGTAGTATGGGTGGGAAATATTCATTATAGGGATGATAATAATAATAATAAAAATAATAAACGTTATTTAAAGAGGGTGAAGATATAACAGTAAAAACTGGAAAACTAGTGGCCCTCTAATATAAAATACAATTAAGAACTAACTGAAATATAGCGAGACTACTTAGGAAACAGTGAAATTGGAGAGAGTTATTGATGGCTTCGATGTGCTTGCTGTAGTGCGTTTTGGTAGGGGAGTGCTTTTTATAATTTTGATATTGAGTAGGGCGTGTGTAGTAATTAACAACGAATGATAAATCTTGTCCATAAATTGTAATATTGGAGTTAATTGACTTGATGTCTATAA
>OMLO01001708.1_pt1 | contig 17152 bp, 12 predicted proteins | sample 1674811 | NCBI WGS metagenome assembly OMLO01 (sample SAMN06265003, study PRJEB25207) | coral metagenome | isolation source: Coral host | place: Mexico:La Bocana,Puerto Morelos, Mexico | collected 2008-11-13 | reverse complement strand
ATAATCAATGAATGAGTAGGGTTGAGAGACAAAGGAATTTAATTTTTACCTGAATTTAATTTTTAACTACAACATATATTTGATTGATAGTTCCACCCAGTTTTTAAAGTGATATTTTAGTGTAATCAATTCAATGTAAAGGTCTTGTAAACAAACTTAAATACCCATTGATTATTTCTTTGGCGATTTTAGACAAAGCTTTGGTATATAAGACTTTTACCGAAACTTGTTAACTTTCTTTTCATTTGAAACATATTTTGTAGTTTCCTATTGTTTGAGCTTGAGATCACATGTAGGATTTCAGGAACAAAAAGCCACTTCCTATAGTCTACACATGGTGAGAATTAAGTGACCAATGATGAGTGTTGATTATCTCTTTTAACCTAATAGGAAAGGTCATGTACCAGCACAAGTTCTATCCGTGGTGTATGGATATGTTCAAGTAAGGAATTAATATTTAGATTTAGCCATGCCTAAAACCAGAGCTCCTGGGCCTTGCTATTCAAAGCCCAATTAAGCTTGCCTAGGATAAGCGAAATTTTGATTTGATTTTGTAACTATGCGATGAGGATTTCTGTATGTTGTTTGGCCTTCTGTTTTGGGTTTGAACAGTCTTGAAATACACAAAACAAAAGCAGTGAAGAACATTTGTATGCAAGAAAAATTTGTGTACAAGAAAATTTTCGGTTCATTTTTTATTCTTGGGTTAGGGTTAACCTGTTTCTGAACAACCTGGCCCTGTTTACAACAACAAAAGCAGCACTTGGTCAGCAGTCCATTTTCAAAAACATGTGACCTTAATGAGTTCTCAACTTGAGCTCTATATGATCATGTGATTGGTCAGTGGATACTTTGTTTTGACAGGTGTCAATTGACCAAAGAAGGATGCTATAAACCAAGGTTGTTTGTCTCTGTTATACTAGCTGGAGTATGGCCGCCATCTTGTGACATTGTTATCGCCGTCGTCTTGTGCACGCACCCACGTATGACTATTTATCTGACATCCTTGCTTGAATACTAAAAGTATATTATGTCTTTGTCTCCCTTCTATTTCAGTTCATGTCATTTGAAGCCATTACAGAAGTTATGTGGAGAACATATCCAGCAAGCACAGGTCCAAAATGGAAACCAGGTCATCAAGGCTCTAGTACTCATTTTGAGGCTTGCAAGCCCTTGTTTTTGTATTTTGAAAGGAATGAAGTATGAACTAATTATTAGTTGTGTTGGATGAAGTGCATTAGCCTACTTGTTGTACATTAAACTAAAATAATTTCCAATGTATATAAGATTTGAGCATAAATAATTCAGTGGTTTTCAGATGGTTGCCCTGCCATAAAGGGAAAACTGTATTATAACGTATGCCTGTGCATGATAGAGGAAACAATCACTTTTCTACTTGAATCCAACAAGAAATTTTGTCCCAAGGAACATTTTACTGTCAATGGAAAAGTTGTGCCAATTTCTCATGTTTTCCTTACCTTGCTAATATATTACCACGAAGGAGGTTTGATAATTACTGCCAAAAAGAAAACCTTAATATCTTTTTCTTCTTATAAGGTTGTCAATCTAGTAAAAGAAAAGTAAAAAAATAATTTCTTAGTACAAAGAATGGGTGGAAGCAGTTGTCATTGTTTTAGCTTCTGTACTCCAGCAGACTGAAATCTGATTTTATACTTAGCTTCCATCGAACTGAGTTGCTTTCTTTGTTTTTTTTTTTACAACACAGTGACTCACTTTGTTAGTGGAGGCCTGGCTGGATGCCTCTCTTCCGCAGTAGCGCAGCCTTTAGATGTTTTACGAACAAGGCTTGTTGCACAAGGAGAACCTAAAGTAAGCTTACCTTTGGTGTCTTCTGGTTTATAGCAAACAATTATATGCAATATGTAGTACTTAGTTCCCTTTACTTCCCTCATTTCCCTCTCTCTGGGGTGGAGAGTTCCCCTCTTCACACAAAGAGTGTGTATGGTTTATATGCTACAGCAAGCTCCATGAGTGGGCAATGAGAACCAAATTTTATACTGTGATTGGCTTTTAGCATAGGACTGGTGAGGCCCCCGTGTTTCAGTCTCATTCAGGAGGGGGAGGGTTACTGTACCTAGTTGCAAACTCTGAAGCTATGAAAACCATCTGGAGCAATATGGATCCTTTTGGATCTAAAATACCTGGTCTGGGATTGGAACAAGCTTATCTAGTACTTATCGTTCTCTCCCTGTCTAAGTGTATTTGAAGCTGTATCTTAACATTTCCTCAACAGTAATATAAAGTTAACTTACAACCACAGGCAACACAAAACCTGAATTAACTATTTATCTTGATCTGTTCAGTACTGGTAAGCTTTTGTAAAGTGGGTACAGGAAAATGACTTTTGGAAAAGAATCATCTACAGATTGTTATTGTTTTAAGATGCAACACATTTATTCCAGATTTACAAGAGTCTTTTTGAAGCTTCCAGTAAAATGTATGTTAATGAGGGAATTAGATCATTTTATAAAGGTGAGACTGCCTTGTATGTGCTTCCGCAGGCTTTGTTGTGTATGCAATAATATACTTAAGTGTTGGCCAGTTAACATGCATTCTCAAAACTCTAAAAATTCATTTACAATTGAACTTCTTGAAGCAGGCAACCTGGAGGCAACCTTCTTCGTAAACAGAATGATGATTTAAAGTACCTGATATTAATTTGAAATCAAAGGCGGGCAAAAACAGTCTGTTGTACTTGAATTTTAGTAGTACCAACTTATCTATACTGTCAGTATTTCATTGTTTTCCTCCTTGTTGATGCATGGTCACATATACATATAACCTGAAAGCTTGTTCTTCCAGTGTCTGCATTGTAACAGTAGGTTTAATGACAGAGTAACATAGTCTGTCTGATTGGAAGTTTTAAACATTTAAAAGGAGATTTTTCTGGAATAAAATTGCTAGAGGCAACCCACATGTTTGAATATCTCTTGTTTATGAAAGATTAGCTTCCTGGGTATAATTGAAACAGTTTTGGAAAAAGGAAATTTAACATCATTTGTATATGCTGTATTTGTTTTGAGGGCTGGTGCCTACTTTAGTGCAGATTTTTCCTTATGCTGGGCTACAGTTTGGCTTTTATGCCTTTTTCAAGACTCTGTGGGAAATGTCAATTAGGATTAAGGTATGTTTCAACCACATACAGGTTGGTACTTGCATTTACACCACTAAAAATGCAACTAATGCAGAGTGGAATAATAGAAACTTATAAAACTTTTAACCAGCAAATGAACACACTCATCTAATGCTTGTAGTATCCTGAAATAAAGAAACCCTCACTAAATGTGTCAATTGAATTACATCATGGTGTGTTCAAGGTCATTCTCTGAGGAGATGATTTGTCATTTACACTAGTGCTAGAATTGACATGTAGGCAGTATTGGGTATAATTTTTTAATCTTAACAGCTAGACAAAGGTAATTCCAGCAACTGAGCATTTAATCAAATGAATAACCTGTAGCATGTAACCAGAGATTTAAAAATCATTTTGTTTCAGCAACCAGATCCATATAAGCCAGCTGATGTTGAGGAGAGCCTTGCTTGTGGTGCATTGTCAGGGATATTTAGTAAAGGAATTATTTACCCCCTTGACATGGTGAAGAAGAGACTACAGGTGTGAGATACAATAATTAGAACAGTCACATTATACAGTAACTGTAATGTAGCTGTAACAGTAAATTAGACTACACGCCCAAGGTATCTATTAAGTGAAGAGACAACGCAGCATAGCTGAGTTGACTATCGCTCATGGAAAGCAAGGGCACCTACATCAATATAGTTGACAACTTGTAGATAAGGGAACACTGTTTTTCTACATCTTACATCTTATTTTTGTTTTTCAAAGGTGCAAGGATTTCATGAGGCCAGGGAGTCATTTGGCAAAGTCCAGAAGTATAATGGTATGTTAGACTGCTTCAGGGTTATATTAAAAGAAGAGGGTTCAGCTGGCTTCTTCAAAGGACTTGCTCCAAGCACAATTAAGGTAAGAAGATGGCACAATGATATGTATTGAACCTACTATCACAACTTTAACATTTTTGTAGGTTTTACATTTTCTTTCTCAAAATACCCAAGTGTTATGTACATGTATCACCAAACTGTTACAATTGCTCAGAAATAAGTGGTGAATGGTAAATCAAAATGTAAAACTTAAGGAGAAGGCAAGACTAGCATTTTTCTTTGTGATATTTTGACTTTTGAAATTGCAGGACAGTGACTTCAAAGTGTTTAAAATAAGAGTACGAGATGTTCAGACTCTAAGACATCCAGGTGTCAGTTATAAAACTAAACAATCAAATTGGGACTTCAAGACTTTCTCAGTCTTGTAAAAGCTCGAGATTCTGAGACAGCGTTTTGAAAATGCATGACTGCAAGATGCATATGACCTCTAAAAATGCAAGACTGTGAGACCCCTGAATTTTGGCAAATATTTTGCTAGACCAAGTGTTTTTGAAGAACCATTCACCACTCCTATAACTTTGAGGGACACTCATATATATTGGTCCACTGAGCCCAGCGTGAACTTTTGAGAGTGAACCAGAATTTTGTCCTTGTTTCAGGCTGGTTTGTCAGTTGCCCTCATTTTCTGCACATATGAGCAGTGCCTGATGATAGTAAGAGGCTATATTCATGATGATGATATACCTGTCACCACTTCTACATCACCAAGTTAACAACATCACAAGGTTTAAAGCCCTAGAATTAAACACTTCACTGGTAAAAAGAACTCTTTGGTTATGCAAGTCACTTTTATTATGTAACTTTGACAAGATTGTTACAATGTTAATATTAAATAGTGCTTTGAATGCACTATGCATTAATGTCATATAAGACTAGATTATATGTAAATAATGTTAATTATTATTTATATTGTCTGAGCATAGTTAGTATAAAATATTTGACCATTACGTTTCTAATATTGAAAGTGTAACATAAAACTAATTAAGTGAGGGAATTGAAAGTTTAAGGCTCTAGTTATTCATAGTAAAACTAAGGAACTGTATACAAGCAAATATTTGCAACATTACAGAAATCTATTCTGACATTCTGAATTTTTCACAATTACATTATCTCTATAGTTAATATAGGAAGACATCTGAAAATATAAGTCAGTATTATTTATTTTGATGCACTGAGATCCTTTTTTTCAAAAAAGAGCAATAATTTTACAGATATCAAATAACTTATGATACAAAAACCTTTTTTTTGTTTTGGGAAAATTTTGGGATGCTACAATTTTTGTGTACAAATATGATTCATATAAAACAACATTATTAGGTATGGTGTATTTTTGCAGAAACCTTTGATCTCTTTAAAAAATTGAGTCGCTAACCAAAAAATTATTACCTTTGGGAAAAATGTGAATTCCTGAATACACCTCTCTATTTATGTGGTGAGTGTATAAATATAAAATCAAGGTTGATCAATATGTCACCTCAGTTACCTTGTTATACATGTACTTAGAGTTACTATTAGGTTTGTATGAAATATCAAAATTTATAAAGTACAAGAAATAATCTTAAAATACTGTACTTGTGGCACTTTGATTGGGAGCAGTTCAAGTGATACTACAGAGTGTTCAGATATTTTTACTTTTGATATTCATACTCTTTTTCTGGCCATTTTTAGAATTAAAATGTATCTTGACGAGATTAAAAAGTTACCTACAGAACAAAATAAAATCTTGACAAGCAGTTAACTTCTCTTTAATTGAATTTACTTTTAACCTTTCTTCTTCAGTTTACTTACATCAAATTCAAGAGATGGGTTACAGTCGTCTCAGTAACAAATCCAAAGTTGAACCCAAGCCAGTCAAAAAGTTGACAAATGCTTATAAATTTGCACTCCTTTTTGGCATAAAACTTTAATTAATTGTTCCATTTCATTATCGTCAAATTTGCTCAAGAGAATCAGTGATCGATTGCCTTTAATATTACTCACTCTTTCCGAAAGTTAAGAAAACTCTTGCACAGTTCTAATTAGTACCGGTAACTGCTGAAGGCACCCTTGCCTCCCATACGAGGTGACATATTACACCTTACCTCTCCCCCATAATGGTTATCTCTCTCCAATGCCCACTTTCCTTACTGTATTTGCAACATCAAGAACTTATTAAACTATGAAAGAGAATAAAGAGTCTTTCCTGTCTTTTTTAAATATAGACATCATGGTCCTGTCCATGGAGTTTCAAACTGTAATTTACTTAACATCTACCCAAACACATTTAAAAAATCAAAATATTGGGTAATTTTGATCATGTGACATCTCTTGGAACAAAGAGAGGGGGGCGTGGTAGAAGTGGAATGAATTTTGTCTTCAATTCTGCAGCCATTTTAGCAATTTCTTCATCATCTTCTTCAAATAACTTGATGGCATGTGTGAATGTAAGGGAACCTGTTAAACAATTAAATTATGTAGTCACTTTTACATTTTATAGCAGTATTACCTAATATTATTTAACTTCCCTCAACCAAACCTGTAGCTGTGGAATCAGTTGATTTCTCCTATGCCGAACGTTAAGTGTAGGAGAAACCAACTGCTTTCAGGGTACATCCCTGTGTAAACATCTCTTATAAGTAACCACATTACCAAAACAATGTGCAACAAACGATGTGAGTCCATCAGGAAGTGAGGGATGCATTAAAATCTAAAACGTGAGCTAGGCTAGGGGATAATAGACTGATCTAAAAGGGGATAGGGGGATAAAAGATGATATAAAAAGGCTCTTGTTTCACATGTCACACTCCTGATCATAAACTGGTTCTCAACAGTTGAGGTAGTAAGTGCCATTTTTGGAGATGAATTTTTTTTTTGAAGCATTCATAAAGCTTCTGATTATTATTATCCAATCAGAGAATAGCAAAATCACTCAAGTGCTCCAAAAGTTGCCTTGCTTTTTGTTCAGTTGCTAAGCAACTTTGATTTAAAAACTGCAGGCTCAGTCAGTCTCGGCCAAAATTCACCCATTAACTCTCAACAGAGCTGCTGGAGAATAATTACCTTGGTCCCCATCATCTAAAAAGCCATGACTTTTAATCACCTCTTGCTGAATCTCGGCAGCAAATGGCAGTCGATCTTGAAGAAGTTTTACCAAGTCAGTTCCTGCATCCTGTTCAATTTCCTGTATTTTAGCCTTGTTTTCTGGTTTCTCAAAGGCTTGCAAAATTTCTCGCATGGCAGCTGTTAAACATAAAAACAGACAACCAAAATGTTTGTATTTGAATAAATTGACGTTTTTATTAAGTGGCTAGCCTCATTAAGCAGCTTAACCCTATTAAGCAGCCACCTCCCATTTCCCTTGGGCATGGCCCCTCATTAATAAGAAATTAAAGGTATAATAAATGTTCTTTCAACAGGCCATACCACTGCCAGTTCTAGCCCCTAGAATTTGTAGCTGCAGCTATAGAAAACATTCCCCACCCGTCTATGGAAAAATTTGGTTTTCATGAGAAAACTCCAGCTCAGTCCTCCCCCTCCCCTCCCTCGGCTCAAGAAGCTACTCTCATGGCGAGATTTCGATCAAAACATTGATTCTCCATTATTAAACACAGTATTAACCCCGCTATAGAGTAATAATACTGAGTTCCCGGAATCAATTCCGTGAATTCCCGGAGTGTTCTAGCCCATGAACTTGGCAGTATAATTTCATATTTCACAGAAGATTCGTAGATGACGCGCATTTCTGAGAAGTTCAGCTGTTCACGTTTCATGTAGTTCTGTTTAGCACAGGATCCTTTGGACCGGACAGATTCAACAGATTTTCCACGCCGATTGCAACTTGAAGGGTTAAACAATTTCAGAATGATTTCTCGTCGTAAGTATTAAAAGCAGGGAAGAAAACCAGAAGCCAAAAATTCTGTATGTATGCAATTTCGCAAACAAGAGAACTCCCACCTTTCACTTGCTCCACCGTTACATTTGACAACCTATTTTGAGCCATGACAAAATGAAACGAAACGAAACTTCCAAAGAGCGTCGTAAACAGAACTCCCAATCTTCCCAATCTGTAGTCTTGACTTCCCCCGTTACGTCACTTCCGGTCTGGAAGCTATAAAGAGCGGTGCCTCAGCATTATTTCCTCCAAACTATATTTGACACGAGTGCGTTATGGCGAGCTCTAGTGGGTAAGCATATAGTCACTTTTCCGTCAATGTTTACAATCCGTTCGGCTAATTTATTTAACCCTGCTGTGATCTGATATTCTATAGAGCTGGCCCAACTTATTTTTCTGGTTTCCTCGCATTGTGTTTCAGTTCGCAGAGGATAAAATGTTCGCATCATCCCGAAGCTCCGTTGATCGAAGACTATCGCGCCGGTGATATGATTTGTTCAGAATGCGGTCTTGTTGTCGGAGATAGGTAAGATTCTGGGTATTTGCCTCTCGTATATACTTCTCTAATTTCATAAGAAACCGGCGAGTTCCTTGGCTACTGTTGTTGTGTCTCAAACAGCTTGAGATGAATGAAGTTTAAAACCGTATTTCCACGAGCGCTTAAGCAAATTTCCAAGATCTAATCACTTTTGTATTTGGCTCCTTCCGTGTAAAGTTTTCCTTTTCCTTTCCACATGTATCTAATTTTGACTCCTTGATGAAATAAATTTGCCAACCTGTTGGTTATGAACTTGAAACGCAAACACGTTAGTACCGGTCAGAATTGCATCTACCAGTAAGTTTTCAGCGAGTGAGTCACTGTTCATCACTGCATGTACGTGTGCTGACGTCATCTTTTGATATAACAAGGAACTTGAAGCTGATTAACGGTTGGATAAGTTCTGCTCTGTCACTTGCGAATGGTTGGAAAAATACCTGTACAAGCTGCAGTGGATAATTAAAGATTTATGCTTGGATAAGCTGTGCTCTTCCACTTACTGTATTAACATTTGACAAAAATACTTGTATAACAAGGAACCACAGTTCAACCCCTATTATCCTTATTGCTGTGTTTTATTTTGTGTAAGTGTAATTTTTGGTCTCTTTGTTGCCCATAAATTCTGAAAAAAAGTTTTATTCCTTTTCTTTTTCTTGTCTAATTAGTGTTCTTCCTATTAAATTAAATTAATTTAATTTTAATATAATTCTGCTCAGATAAATTCTTCTTCTCCTCTGTCACTTCTTCAATGGTTGTACTTATTGGAAAAGGTCTGCTTCTTTTAAAAAAATGGCATTTAAGGGGGGTTGCTTTTTAGAAAGTGGCACTTACAAGAAGGAGTGCCTTAACTGGATCATTATAGTTTTCACTTAATAATGGCCATCAGCATAGTCATACTGTATCATTCCGTTCTCCAATCCTTCCAAGCAAGTTGGAATAGTGCTGATTAAGGTTAGAGAAAAGGCTGAATATTTCAATTTTTTTTCTTCCAGCTTTTTTCACTGGTAATGAAATAAAAGGGAACTCCTTGGGAAGGGGACCTTACATCCTAAAAGTGTTCCCCTTCTGTTAGCATACAATGTAGCAGTATTTGCTCCTTTTATTTATCCAGGGTTGTTGATGTTGGCTCAGAATGGCGTACATTTAGTAATGAGAAGTCCAACAGTGATCCATCTCGTGTTGGAGCAGCACAGGTAGGAATGAAGGCTAACAGCATGAGTCATAAAAATCTGGTGTCTCGACCCCACAGTAAATGAGAGTAAAGACATGATCAGCAAGAGTATATTTTGACTGATGTATATGGAAAATCTCGGAATAAGCGTAACAATCAATTTAAAGCAAACTCTAAAAAGAGTTAATGTTTTAAGCTGGGACCTTCAGGGAAAATTACCGGTAATTATCTACACCTACACATTTCCCTATCTCCATCCACATAACTTTTCTAATTTGCTGGTAGCAAAGCAATAGGCCATTTATTTGTAAATTACCTATAGCCTCTTTCTCAAAGCAAGTCTTGGTGCCCATCATTTTATATCATTTTTTTCACATGCAAATTTAACTCATTCTCATATGAATTGGCCTAGCTTTGATAGAGAGGCTTAAGGCTTAAGGCAACTTAGAAATGGGTATCTGTAACTTGTTGGGAAAGTCTGAAAATAAAAACAATGCATGTGGAGGCTAATAAACCTGCAATGTAGACTAATACCCTGTTTCCTCCAACAATTTTGAAGTTGTTCTAGCTAAAGCTAGCTGGTATTGCTGCTTTACTAGCCCAGAGCCTGAGAGCTTTAGCCCAGTATGCATTTGTTATGTCAGCCACTCTTGTGCTATTTAAGTACACATGAAAAAATGTGTATAACTTGTAAATATCAATAATGGAAACTTTATAGCAACAGTCAATTACAATTCACATTCAAGTTGACAAGGTATCTCAAGAATGAAGTTAGAATTTCTTGCAGGAAGATTATTATACAGGAATGCATGTAGATATTTACGAGAGCTTTGAGGTTGATAGACTGTAAATGCCTTTTTGCAGAACCCATTGTTGGGTGGAGGAGACCTCTCTACAATCATTGAGAGGGTGCCACAAGGAAACAGTGAAACAGATGGCTACTCCAAATACCACAATCGAGGCGGGGTTAGTTATTATTGCTGAAAGACATGTTTGTAATGTTTCACCATATTTCTTTATCTGCCACTGAGATGGAAATTTTATGCTTGTAAACCTAATACTCACTTAAATATCTCCTGCAATATAATAATATTATCATTTCATTTTGCAGATTGTAATATTGAATGATATTGATATGACAGTCTACATGTTTTTGTTATTATTGATATTTCATTCATTTAGTTGACTGGCTCAGACAGAAGTCTTATGAATGCTTTTAGAGAGATTGGCATCATGGCTGATAGAATAAATCTTCCTAGGAAAATAGTGGTAAGCTTTTTTATCAGTAAAAATATAGATTAAGCATTTGGTTTATTGTGAACTAGAAGCTTATATAGCAACTCATTATTCAAGAAATGACCAAAAAAAGGACTTGTTGGCCATGAGACATTTTGCTTTAAAGGGGAGAGCCCAAACTCTGTACAGGAATCCTCAGTGGTCTAAATAAACTACAAGCAGTCTTTCTTGTGCTGGAAAAGATGTGGGAAAAATGCCAAAAAATACAATTACATGTGACAAGTGCAGAACACTTATTTTGCGTTCTTTCCCATGGATTTTTAAGCAAAAGTTAAAGAGAGATTGCATCTGATTGTTATGGTGTAACTGATTGTTATGGAGTCATAGTATCTCCATCCCCTTGACAGGGGAATTTTTATATGCTTATTGGCTAAAAGCCTCCTTAATAATTCAGTTGGCTGGTTTGACAGTCTCTAGTCTCTCCAATTAAACCTTCCATCAATATTATCTCAAAAACTGACATATCAGCAAAATAAGTACCTAAATACTGGTACTCACCATATTTTCCACTGTTTTGATTTGGGGAACTGTTTCCTGAAAGACATGGGCCCCTTAAAACTACATACCCAAATCCCATTAATGGCCCACAAACTTGCTTGACTTAATGGTGGATACTAAAAAAAATTAACACTACACCCCTTCTTGATACTCTAATTTGCACATTTCACTCAATCCTGTGTTCTCCATATGCAGTGAAGCAAAGTGACACTGTGGCAAGGAATTTAGTAGACAAGTTTATGTTCATTTATTCTTGTTGACCGAATAAAATCTTGGTCTCCAGTTTTCTATCTGGCAAGAGATTTTTATGTTTTTGTTACTGACAGTGCAAGTGAATTAAGCTATTTGTGGTTGGCTTTATCCTCAGGACCGCGCAAATCAGCTCTTTAAACAAGTTCATGAGCAAAAGAGTTTAAAAGGTCGGAGCAATGATGCCATTGCGTCTGCATGTCTGTACATTGCCTGCAGACAAGAGGGTGTACCAAGAACATTTAAAGGTAACAACAAACAATGCACTACAAATGTGACAGAAAAGCCCATTCTGGCTAAAATTCAGACTAGTTTACCGTGTAAAGATTGCAGACAGATATTTCAAAGCATGTGTTTTAAAGTATGTAGCCGGAGAATGTGTTCGCAGTTTGTTCATTGTTATGCCCCCCTTTTCACAGTGCATTAATATTTTAAACTTAGTCTAGCAAAAAAAGTAAGCTTATTGTTCTGGAATTTGTAGATAGTTGAAGCAGAGAATTAAAAATGATAACAGTAATGAATTATGCTTCAAATTATCTCTCTATATAGCATAAAGCTGGAAAACTAATAAATCTCAAAGATCTCAGATTTACCTGTCTTTTGTCCACAGAAATTTGTGCTATTAGTAAAATCTCCAAAAAAGAAATTGGTCGATGTTTTAAACTAATATTAAAGGCACTCGAAACAAGTGTGGATCTTATAACAACAGCAGATTTCATGGTAAGTAAATAATAGAGCTCTTCCACGTAACCTATTTTGACCAGTCAGGTTGAGAGTTGTTGAATTTTTTCTTGCTTTAGTCGAGGTTTTGTTCCAATCTTGGTCTTCCACCGGATGTTCAGAAGGCTGCTACACACATCGCCCGTAAAGCAGTTGATTTAGATTTAGTACCAGGGTAAGTGTAGTCTTGGTCTTTATCTTGTCAATTAAGCTGCCATATCATAAATAAGCAGCCCACGTGATGTTCTGGCCTTCTCTGTGTCCTGCAATGCTACGTTCTCAGGGACCCTCTCTGTAGAGTGTGACTAGTGATAGACAAGGTCAGAACTACTGTAAAAGTGACCCATCACTTTTGGTGGTGAAATACAGAAGAGCTTAATTTTTTTGCGTTGAGTATGACACACTCTGAGACGTTGGATTGTTTTGTTGTTTAGTCAACCCAACTCGGCACCATTATTTCAATTCTGACTTTCTTTTATCACTAACTTTTGTTGTTTTAATTCTAGTTTGTAAAGAGTATTAAACTTCTCTCGCTGATGTGTCTGTATTTCCTGTTTTCTTTCTTCAGTCGAAGTCCTATCTCAGTTGCTGCAGCTGCAATTTACATGGCTTCTCAAGCATCAGACGAAAAGAGATCACAAAAAGGTTTTTCCCTTGTTACTTAAAAACTTCTCTATCATTGTCTCAATGAACCACTCACTGACTGATTGATTGACTGATTGATTGATTGATTGATTTACAGTGATTTCCTTCGTTTTGACACTCGACGAATAAAATATAATAGGCAAATTCTCACATGCAAGCAAAAACCAAGGCGTGGGTGACTAGGGCCCTTTAACTGGTATTGGCGCTGTTCGTTTGTTTCCTGTTTTTAAAATGGAGCTGGAGGGTGGAGACTGCTGGCAGCTAGTTTTTTCTTTTAGGGTCACTTAGACGTGAATCAAAAAAATGTGGTATGGCCGAATAGGGAACAGGCTAAAGCGTCTCGCTGCGTTCCCCTGCTAAATTTCGAGAGACAAACTGACTTCGAGCAGTCTCGGAGGGAGTGCAATGAAAATGACTCTTTTACTAGTAAGTTCATGGGGAATTTGAGAGAAACAACTTAAAAATTCATCAATCAGTTGACTTTCTCGGTCTTCAAATATATCTTTTTATCCTAAATCAGTTATAATGTTTTTTGTTTTTTGTTTTTTTGGTTACAGACATCGGGGACATCGCTGGCGTAGCTGATGTTACTATTCGTCAATCCTACAGACTTATCTATCTACGAGCTGCAGAACTCTTTCCAACCGACTTTAAATTTACCACACCCGTGGATAAGCTTCCAAATCTTTGATCTGTGTTCTCTCCTGCTTTTTCTCAGTTTAGATATTAATATTTATTGGAAAGAAATATTCTTCGATTACTTTTGACGCGTAAAACGTGATCATTTTGTTTGTTTCTCAATTTATCCACATTTCTTTCAAAGTCTGTGAGTTCTGAGCTCACTTACTTGTAATTCTACGGGCTATTTAAATACGAAGATTCTTGCAGTGTTCAGTGGGTTTGGCCAGCCCTGTACCTTTCAGTTAAGTGCAAACTAAACTCTAGTGAGCAATGTTTAGCCGGGAGAGTTTTGGAACGTGGCTCACAATGTATCTGGATGTGAAATGTGAAATGTATGAAATGAAATGTGTGAAATGTGATGGCGAACAGCTGTATATACGCAGGAAGGCTCGAGGAAATTAAATGTTATAAGATTCATTTTAAGACCAGAATACCTTTTAGTCAAGTCTTGTGGACATGGTTTGCAATAACACAGAAAACAGCTTCGTTTATGTTGTATTTTGACACCTTGAAACTTGACTTTTAATTTTCTGGAAAACGCTCCCTATACACTTGTTTTTAACTGATTTTGCCATCGTTAAGACAACTAGGTCAAGTTCGAGACCCCAATGTCGTATTTCTAAAATTAACCCTGATAGCAAGTTTTTTTTGGTCTTATTTAAGGATGGGGGTATGGCGTCGTTTCATTGCTACATTAACTCAGACGGTCGTAAGACATAGCCTAATTTGACACTTTCGTCTTTCTCTAGCACACCAGTAACGTTCGATGTTCTGTTGGATTGATAATGGTGCTGTTCTAGTCGCTCAAAGTTGAACAGTATCGTTACTCAAATATCCGATCGAGCCACCTAAACAAGGTGTGTTGTTCACTTCACAATTTCTTGCTCGTAGAGGAAGCAGAAAACAAAATAAATTGAAATATGGAATCAGGAGAGCTTCCAGGACGCAACGAAAACGTCGCCAAACAAACATTTCTGATATTTTAGTAAGCCGAGCAATTGTCTCTGCACATGACACACACCGCAAACAACAATGCAAACTATGGACCTGGCGCTGCAGGCTTTGGAATTAATAAATTCGTCGCATTTGGGAGAACTAGATGATACTAGAAAATTACGACATAATAAAAACGATTACCTGCGACCAAGTTACATCGGCTGAGCTTGTTTATTGGAGGATTATCAACAGTTAACAAACTGGTTGGTATTCAGCTGCACAATTATCATTTGATGATACATGAACGACAAAAAGCATACACTGAGCACAAACAACACGCTGTCCATTGTCGCTTTTGAACCTCCTAATCCACATACCAGCGCATAGTTTACTGTAGTTTACATATCTACTTGTCTGTTTGGTTAACTACCGCGGTCTATGACCTTTTACCCCGGGGAAGAGGAGGTACTCAAATAATCGGGTGGTATGCGGCCCGCTACCCAAAACCCTTAGCCTTAAGATAAAAAATCTGGTATTTTACCTACCCAATTTCTGACTAAAACAGTTAAGAAACCATACCCTTTGGGGCCGCACATACTCTATATGGCCTATATAAGTGAGTACCTCCCCATCCCGGGTCACTTATCGACGGTCTCATTACCTAATTACACGTCAATATGTCCTTTGTTTATGCTAAAATGACTCTAAACAAATCGAGCCATCCCCAACCACAACAAAAATGTCAGAGATCGGTTAACCAATTCTGGTTTCGATTCGTCCACCTACCACCAGCTACCGTGACGTCAATGTATGAGAGCAGGAGCTCGTAATTAGAGTCAATATGCAAAATAACCCGGCCCCCAGTAGATTTCAAAAGGACGTGTTTTCAACTAAAGAAATGTAAGAATAAAACAAGTAACCTTAAATTGTTTAAGCATAGTTAAATATGGTTTAAGGCAGACATGTTCACCGCGCAAGGTGCCACGACACACGACCTTGGACTGCTAGCGTTGGTGTTGTTTCCCTTTGCCCAGTCACTAGCTGTAGTCGGGAGAAGGGAATCCGAAAGGAATCGTTTTCGATTTCCTTTGGCGTTCCGTCGTGACAGAATCATTAAAAGCCCCCTCGCCCCCGGATATAAAGGTAGTGTTTCGCAACCTCATTTCTAGAGCTTTTCCCTCCCTTTGAGCGAGGATGGGTGTTTCGGTGACACCCTTCTAAGTAATGGCCAACCTTATTTCCGGGGCTCATCTTATCCACCCTCCCGGAGAGAGAGGGTTGGGGGAGACGAGATACAAGAGAAGTGAGACCCTGGGAATGAAGTTCAGCAATGGCGGATACTTAACAAAGCTTCTAGTGTTGAACAACGACTTCATTTTAAAGGATCTAATTAATGACTAACTCGAGGGGGTGCTGTTAGCGAGTATACTCCAACGATATCCCTCAATATTAGTCAATAGGCCATATTCGTATTCTTTGGTATTGGACATTAAAATGAAGTGTTAGACCAACGGAAATGCAAGGGAAATCCAACCTCTTCCTGGGACTTTTCCCATAATAAACAAGAGGACCGGCCTGGGAGCGAGGTAGGTAGAAATCTGCTTGTCATCTTGGAGGGTAAACAATGGTATGGTAGTAGTCAGTTGTCGTTCTTGCAGACCGCTAAGAATGAAGAATTTTTTCTTCCGTTTACTGTGTAATTCCCACTTTCAAGTGGGCAAAGTATGAGAATACAGAAGCTATTTATCCCAGAAGGGTGAGCTTGGATGCGGTCAATTGAAAGAAAAGCGGTGATGTTTCCTTGTATAGTGTGTTATTGAGTGATAGAAACTGAGAGAGTACCACTAACACCAATTCTTCTCAACTCTCTCAACTGGGACAACTTATCCGTTAGAAGAACGAAGCAAAAGGTAAATTTAATGTACAAATGCGTTAATAAGCTCGCCCTAAATTATCTTTGTAACATGTTCACTCCCAGAACTTTGTCCTTTGATCTTCGTGACGCAAGTCAAAAATTGTACTTGCCGAAACCGAGAACTGACTACCTGAAGCGTAGTTTCAGTTATAGCGGAGCTTCTCTTTGGAACGATCTTCCTGAGGATATCCGCACTACAACATCTCTACGCAACTTCAAGAGAAAAACTGATAAATGGCTCTCCGTATCGGACTCCCACACGGCAAATATGTAAACCAGTAAATAGAAAATTATATTCAAGTTGAACTTCTTCATTTTCTATTATTACACTGATATTTTTATCGTGTTTTAAATAAAGATTTAATTCATTCATTCATTCATTCAAATAGTAAAATAGTAAAATTGAAAGAACGTTAGGCCCCATCAAGGCTGATACTGAAGAATTTGAGTGAGATTAATGTGATATGAGCCAAGGGGGGGAGGGTACTCCCTTTTATGGGCCATATAGGTATGTGCGGCCCCAAAGGGTATGGCTTTTCAGCCCTTTTGGTCATAAATTGGGTAGCGATTTTACCCATTTTGCCGCCATTTTGGTCATAAATAGGGTATCGATTTTTGCACTCTAGTCTTCAATTCGTTTTTTTTTTTAGA
>OMLO01001707.1_pt1 | contig 17157 bp, 12 predicted proteins | sample 1674811 | NCBI WGS metagenome assembly OMLO01 (sample SAMN06265003, study PRJEB25207) | coral metagenome | isolation source: Coral host | place: Mexico:La Bocana,Puerto Morelos, Mexico | collected 2008-11-13 | reverse complement strand
AGCAAATGAGCCTTGTCTCAGCAGGCTTCAACTTGCAAATATGAGAGTTTCAATCAACGATGGAAGTAACTGGGAAACTTTTAGTGTATTATTGAGGCCTGGTCAGAGTCATATTTCCCAGTATGCAATGCGGTCAGATTCCTGCTGGTTGGCTTCTTGGCTGAGGTTGCTGACAAAATGAGCTACTTAAGCCCTTGCTTGACTTTTTTGGCCGAACTTTTCATTTGAGTTGGAAGCAGAAAAGTTGTTTTGCAATGTTTTCCCTGAGATTAAACGACTGAGTTGAAGAAAGATGTGTTTAGATTGTTTGCTTGTGAGGTAAGATTTGCATGAAGTTTTTTCACTGTTTTGGAGCTGGTGTGGTGTTTTGCTGCAATCTCCATTCTCTAAATTTCTTAGAAAAAGCAAAGTGCTGCCATCTATTTTCCTGTAATGTTTTACTGCAGAACAAATGCTTCTGTACTAGAATTTCTTACAGAAATAATAAGACCTAGCTCGAGGATTTTTTTCTCAACTCTATGCAGTTTTGAATGTTCACGCTTGCATGGAAAAGGTAAACGCCAACATTTCTATTTTTCTATGTTTTTATCTTTTCTAGCTTTAGCTGAGCTCAGGCTGAAGGGTAATAAACCGTTAACGCAATGAACCAAAAATATTGCCTTTCTGGTGAATTTTTCTCGCACCCCAGGCAAAACACTGGTGCTGGGTATTGGCCAAAAATGCCTGATTTTGTAAATTTCAACTTTTCAGATTTTTTTCTTTGTGAATAATCAACGCCAGCCAGCCATTTTAGGTTCATTGCATAGACCAATATAAACATGATCTGCAAAATATGGTTTCTTGCCTGAGTGAATTGGTGTTTTTTCTCAGTTATCATTGTAAGAAACCGGCACCCTCTGGGACACCTTACCAAAGTTTGTACCGTTGCCATGGCAACATGAGACCTAAGCATCATTATGTTGGTCATCATTCATGGCAACAAGTTGCATGATGGTGATTATTTCTGATTAAGTCAGATTCTGAGCAAAAGTTGTATCTTGGATACCATTCGACCTTAAAGATTTTGAATACTCATGGAATTACTACGTCATCCATGAGCGAAAGGGGAACTGTCACAAACTGAGCCAAATCTTTGTTTATGGGGGGCTTGGAAACTTCCTCAGATCTTGGCACAGAGAACCTTCCCAGACTTTTATCTTTATGTAAATAAAAGTCTTGTAACATATATTTCGCGTTTTTTAAAGCGATCTTCATAATGAAAATTTTCAGCTCAACTATTCACGATTCAACTCAACCCAATCGAAAATCAATCATAACAACTAAGGTTTTCTCTTTCCTTTACAAAAAACATTCATGCACTATATTCACTGATTTTCGCTACCGGGATTGCTCTTCGCACAGACACCAATGATGATCACTGCAAACTGAAAAAAAAGACATCCGCTTTAAGGCTTCTAGGCCTCTTGTCAAGCAAGAGTCGAGCAAGCGAGTCGTTTGTTCAGTTTTATTTCACCCTGCTCTTCTGTCAAAAGTTGGCTTGTCATTCACCTTATGTATGGTTCCCATGCAATTACTACCTTCTCATTGTTCGCAGAGCCTTCACTTCCATTTGCAAAGAGATTTTGGAGGTGCGCAAGTGGCCGGATCTGATAGGTCACCTCACACACTGTCGATAGTTTTGGATTTCTAAATATAGCGGCATAGAAAAACTGAACGAAGCTGCCCCTGGTTGCGATGTTTGCAATGAGCAAAAGATTATCGATATGTTTATCTTTGGCGTGTCGGTCGATTTTCTTCGCGAACATTGCCATGTCGTAAGACACCAGGGCTAGATTCCGCAGCAAGTATATCCACAGTGTTAGTAAGTAGAAATGATACAAGACCACCGTCCAGTGTTCACTGTCGACTGTTCTACGAATCCATGCTTTTACCGTCGATTTCTCGATAAACTTGAGAGCGAGACACAACAAAATTAGAGTTGCGAATTCTAGAAGCAAACTCACACCAAGTAATTGCAACTTCAACAGACTCGGGAGAAAATCCATGTTGACAATGGTGATAGTCTGGACGCAAAATAAACCTAACCAGAACCAAAATACAGCTAGTCGAGGAGCTGCGAGGAAGAAGTTCACCACGTTGAAATTTCCCCAGCAAAATATCAACAATGTTATCACGAGCGAACTTCCCGCTTCGACGAATGTGCCCGCCATGTTGATGTCGTCTTTCGCCACTTGGGTGAAGACATGATTTCCACACGTTTCAGTGCTCGTTTCATTTGCAAGACAGACAAATGCGGGGACAGCGAACAGAAGGGTAAATGTTATTCTTAATAACCAAAGAACAGCCAAAAGAAAGCTAACCATCCACAATGCCGTCATCTTGTTGAGACACCTAAGATGGCAATCAGTAGTTTCGGGTCTATTAGTCTCAACTGACCTTAGACTTGGTAGCTTCGTGATAAATTACTCTTGGTTACCACAAGTGTATTTTACACGGTGATCAGTATTTCGTTTGGAAAGCGAAAGTTCCATTGTCCAAAACTACTAATTTAGAGGTATACCCTTAGTTGGTACGGTTACACGAAAGGCTCGTAGTTCAATTTAATTCCTCGAAAACGAAAACCCTGGCGTGAACTCAGTGATCCAGAAATAAATACAAACAAAATGTTAGTAGTTCCGGTTTCGGTTTCGCAAAAAACTGGATAAAAGGGCGGACCAATCACCCCACGTTCTCCGGCCGTTATTCCTATAAAGAATTTTTACAGTAGATGTAAGACAACAATAGCCGCATAGTTCCGTTAAGCTGAGCTATTTAGGCGCTCCTTTTGGCGGTCAATGACTGAACATTGACTGTAGACATTTCTCTCGACCCGACCTCTCCCCTCACCGGGAACAAAATAGCCAGTTCCGGGTAACACAGCAGAATCAGAATATATAATTAAACAAATCGAAACCACTGTCGATCGACACAGTGCCAGCCATGTTGTGGATTGCAGGATATTTTCAAGTTTTCTTGGTGGTTTCAAGATTCGTATTGAATTTTTTAAACTTCTTGCCAGCCTCTGTGTGCCTTTACTACTCAGCACCGGTAGAAAATTGCAGGAGTCAAAACCAATCGTACAACATACTCGGCCGGCAAGAGGTCAGCAATACAGTGAACACGATAGGAGCCGTGCTAGAAGATAGCAACTCACTGCTACTTATTTCAGCCATATTCTCTTGGGAACTGTTCAAGGTGAAAAGATATTTTCGTGCAGTCGTTCGCGTTGGACATTTCTGGGTTTGGTGCTTGTTCTGTATCACAAACGCTCTTTCGATTCTATACGTGGATATGGTCTACGGAAAGGACACGACAGGAAACATTAACGTCAACGCGGTAGCGCTTATCACAGAAATGTTTCTTCTCACTTTATTCGCGAGTGCCATCAATTTCATCGCACACGAGACCTACGTGAAGTGGGTTGAGGACCGATTCTGGGACCAGCTGAATGTTCAACGCGTATTCAAACCGCTCTTTCGTGTCGTTTTGTGCGCTTACTTCTTCCGCAACCTTGGCTTGTTTCTTTACGATACGGCCCTCGTCTCCATGAGCATCTCGTTGTTAAAGGGGGAACGAGTGGAAGGTTTGCGTGACTGGGACAGCCTTCTTCTGTTGCTGAGTGCCGCGTTCCGAGGAAGCTTCACAAAGTTCTTCTTCGAAAAGATGTTTCAAGGACAAAATCTTCCCCCGGTAAGCTATATTTTGACATTGAACGCTTTAAGAAAGAGGGAGGGGGGTTGAAGGAGTAGGATGAAGAACTTTTCAGCGTATCTCTGAGCATATCTGCAGTGCATCACGCAGTGCATGGTTGGGAGGGAGTACTCCCGATGCTGGCAGACCTATACTCCCTGTAGTGAGCCATACACCATGACGTGGGCAGCCAGACACCACATTTAGGCTATTACAGCGAGGGAATGAAACGCGACACACATCCCCGCTTTCCGAGGGGGAGGAGGAATTCCCCCTAAAATGGCCTAAACGGGGAGGCTCCACCCAAAATGGGTAGGATAGAGCTTCACAAGTTGAGGTATATAAATGGGAAGGAAAATCTGCCATTTAGGTATTTTAGTAGTCTTTTAATTACACTATTTTGGACAGACGAACCCTATGGTTGTATCGATTAATTTCTTTAGCACTATATGAAAATGACAAAACTTCCTTTACTGTAGATTTTTTTTACTGAGATGGGCCAATTACAGCGTTTGCAGTGTTCTTAAGTTGATATGAGAAAGGGGTACTCTTTCAAACAAAATGTAAGCAAAAGCGTTATGTTTTCTGTCTAAATGGAATAACAAAGGGAAAGTGTTGGACGTCGTAGCGGACTCGCTTATTTACGGACATTCTTGTTTTTCCCTGTGAAAATCTTACTTATGTTCTCTTAAATCATAAGGACACCGGTGAGTACGGACACATTTGTGTGACCCGAGTAAAACTCTGTCACGCATACCTCGCTTTACGGACATTGGGCGACTATGTCGGTGCTAACTGCACACTGTTATAAAAACTGGCTTTCTACAGGTCAATGCGAACTTTTATGAAGTCAAGGACTATACTGTACGGTTAAATAACTACTTTGTCGCGATTGAAACAAATGAGAAAATTAATTTTATTGCGAGATACAGTCGAACCTGTATAAAACGGCCCTGTATTAAGCGGCCACCCTCTTTTTAGCGGCCAGTTTTCAAAGTCCCGATTTTTCGCTTTTGCAAACGCTGTATTTGTTACCGATATAAGGCGGCCACCCTTTTGCAGTCCTATGTTTGTCTTTCTTTGGTATTTGCACCTGTATTAAGCGGCCACCCTGGATGGAAACTAAGCCACGTGTCATTTTATGTGCTATTTTATTTTATTATATAAACATCAGTGTTTTACAGGGATTTCTGCCACTGAGAAAAGCCATATATTTTCACATGTAAAAATACGATATTTTTCCGTGTAAAAATAGCAGCCGATGAGAAGTCTTCTTTTGTTGCTATGTTTTCGTGTTTGGGAATGGATAATAGTAGTGTTTATATAATAAACAGAATAATACATGGACGCTTGGAGATATAGAATTTATCTTCTCGTGTTGACATTTGATATCTAACTCGTTACCTGCGCTCACTCGTTCGATATCAATGTGAACACTCGAAGATAAATTCCAAATCTCCGCGCGCCCACGTGTTATTCTCTCTATGTTTGAAATGTGATCATCCATCATTATAAAGAAATAACAAGTACAAAGCTACTGCAGGTTGATAATCGGCCGTTTAGAATCAGCAGATCAGTAGCACTTTCCAGATGTCCGCAATGTGGTCATTCGACCACGCCCAGTGAGTATTTTGAGTGATTCTGTATTAAGCGGCCAGTTCCTAAGTCCCGAGGGTGACCCCTATATATATAGGTTCAACTGTATTTCAGCCAGAAGTTGAATGAGTACAAGATTTCATCGATCATTACTTAAACACACATTCACAGCTTTCTACCAACGATGGACGACAAGGCCCGGCCAGACATCCAGCTTAGACTGAACTAAATTGATCAGAACCTAACTACTCCAAAGGAATTGTAGAACATAAATATGAAATAGTAAGGAGAATTCAGATGCTTATCCTAACACCCTTTTTTGACAGGTGTGTGAGAAAGAAGCAGTGGAGACCTTACTGGGGCCCGAGTTACAAAGAGATCAGCATGGTGGCTATCGATGGATAAACGCGTCATCCGAATATAGCTTAACGTAGTCATTATTTCCAAAGGCAGTATATGCTGTGGATATCGGATAATACAATAAACAAAGTATAACCAAACATTAAAGGGTTGGCACGGCTCAACGTTTTTGGTAATTCTGCTGATTAGTAGACAAGTAAGGCTTAGACGTATATTTGATGGTTTCGGAGCCTTTAGGTAAGAGGGGGATGGGGACTACAGGGCGCAGAAAAGCGGAAACAACTTGGGAGAATACTCAACCAACAAAAAACAAGACATCCAGAATGTAAGAAAAAGTTGGCTCAAAGAGCGCTTTGTTTTGTGCTGATTGTACACATTTCGTGAATAGTAATATATTTTTACTCAACGCAATTATGTTCTACTTCATTGAGGTTAACTGCTATTGATACGTTACAATGTACGTTGCATGAAAAAAACCTTGGACTATTTACATTTTTAAGTGTTTTTCCTGTCATTAGCATACTCGTTACAAAAGTTTAGGTCCCAAAGTTATTTAGCTTTCCTAAAAATGCAGTTTAAATAAAGTTTGGCCCACCTGTCCAGTTTGAGGTCAAACTCTTTACAATGGAAATTGGACAAATGGGAGTGGAGACCAGTGGAGGCTGAAAGATCTCGGCGGAGTATTTTTGAAAGTAATGATACAAGCACATGTATTATACTTGGAAGGAACAAGAGCTGATGTCCACAAAAACTCGTAAAAGCTCTCAGCTAGTCTCACAGATTCTTTTTTGTCCAGTCGTAAACATGATCGACCGATGGAGGCCGATGATAAAATAACACGGTCACTCAGTTTGTGGTCATCATTTGACATGTTACTTGGCAACAGTTACAGCGGAAAACAGCAAGCTAAAGCCAGCTTGTGATGAAAGACGTTACTTGAAATTGCAGTTTGGTCTAGAAAATATCTTTACAAAAGAGGTCGATCTACGGGGCTGGAGTCTTGACACGCTTACTGAATCTGTGTGTGAGAGGACTTCTTAGTTTGGGCTCTCTTTTCTTGTAATGTTCATTGAAGTCCAGCCTGAAGCTAAGGAATCTTAAACTGACATCCTGATGACTAGTGAGCATCATAAGAAACTGTTGAACCATGTCCTGCAAGGAAAAGCAAAAACCAACATCAAAGAGGAGTGCTACTGTTACACGAAAAGCGAGTCTACGCTTACATCTGGTTTTAAACACACGATTCTGCAGCATGATGCGAATAGAAGTTGCTACTTTCCTTCAAGTAAAAGCGTCACATCCAGGGGTTTTCCACATGCAGGTGACCGACCTCCCCCCTCTTCGTCATTATTTTGTGCAGTTATTTGGTAGCACCCATTCACATTTCTTACATCGAATAACCACTAGTACGACTACTCCCCCCTGGATGGGATGTTAGTTCGTCTTAGGTTACTTGGTTGAACAACAGCTTTCTTACAAAATATATTAATATAATAAATTAATATTTTACGATAAGGCTTCCAGTCACCAAGAGGTGGTTTTCAGGAGAGTCCTCTAAAAATAAAGGTCTAAAAAATAAATCGAATGTCTAAAATACAGAAGTGTCCTCTTGTGTTCATTTTGAAGCCGCCTAATGAAAGTGAATGTCACAAAGATAACTGAAGATAATTTTCATACATGATAATTTTCAGGATTAAAGCTTTACCTGGTAGGAATTGGACAGCACTTTCAACTGAGCACGGGTATCTGGAATAACATGGTCCACAAAGTTTACCGATCGTCTTCTTTCTTCTTCCTCGTCCCAATCAGTCATGCCCCACTCCCCCTGACCAAACAATAAGAATAACAAAAACATTTATCAGCGATCTACATCAGACATTGAGGCAGTTACACTGTAACTCCCATACGACCTACACTTACTTTGTTTTAAAAAGATTTCATCTTTGGTTAGTTTCTGGAAGATGTGCTTACCGAATATTACCAGAAGAAACGGAAATATTGTTAAGACACCAACAACTCCAACTATAGGGGCTTTATAATCTGATTAAAATTTATTCGTCTTTAGAACTTGAAGCTCAATATATGCTCTATTCAATACATCAATACAAACATGCGGTCTAATATGCAAAAGAACTTTTTCTTCGGAAAGACTATTGTGTGCAAAGTTTGGAAGCCATTTATTTCGTAGGAAGGGCTGGGAGAGAGAAATCGTTACCACAGTGTTTTCACTAAGTAAGGTAGAAGAATAGAGAATTTATATTCTTCATAATATATCCATAGATTAGTTTTTGTTCAAACTACATCAGAGAAATATGAAAACGCAGCTCTATCTCTCTGGTTAGGCCCACCATCCACGCTAATTCGTCACGAAATCGGAGCTTTTCGAAAACGCTCGTCTAAGCGGAAGAATTTGAGAACGCCGGCTTTTCGGAGAAAAATTCGAAAACGGGGCTTTTCGAAAACAATGGCGTCACGATAGTCAATTGGTTTTCCTCAAACACAAATACAAAATGACCAGTGATTGTTCTTTTTTTAAATTCCCCCGGTGGAGTATGGACGCCGCCTTAGAGTCAAACAATCCAATCGTCATTCCCCAGTATTGTACTGCGCATCCCCTATTGCGCACAAATTCAAGAGTGATTAGCGCGCGTGCATTAGAAAATGGCGGCTTTCTCTTTACGGCGGGACCCCGTCATAGAAGTAAATCGTCATTTCTTCGAAAACGATTGTGGTGACCTATAATTTTTTCTGTTGTTTTGAATTGAATACTATATTTCTCAGTGTAGAACAAGAACCAATCGTTGGAAACGGGAATTAAGCAAGTAATCGTGACAATAATTATGGTTCTATTATAAGGAGTTATAGGGTACAAACACGGCTCTGTTGCTCCTAAACGAACATGGGGACCCTTAATGTTCATTTCAAAATTTAAGTTCCCATAATATAAACAAATGATAGGCAAAATTTGACAAAACTCTCAGTGCAGGTTTTATTTCAGTAAAATGACGTTAGAGTAACTACATACTAACCTCGTCCGTTCGAACTTCAACGGCCTTTTCAAGCCTGAGCCTCGACTGCAGCTCAGTGGTTGCAGCAGAAAAGAATGTGTCTTGAGCATTTTGGAACTGGATGATCAGGTCAAAAATGGTTCGCAGCTGGGTCAGCATTTGCTGAGGAAGATTTATAAAATCACAAATTTAACATACACGCTCTGAAAATGGTTTGAATCCAGGGTATCAGTAGTTCGTATAGTGTGATCGTCCGAGTAAGAGTAGTTCTGAAAAGAACTGTTGTTGGTGACGGGTCCAGACTGACAAACACTATTCACTTGACTCTGAAGATGACTTTCACTGAAGTTGTTGAAACGTCAGTCACCAACACCACTCGGACGATCACATAATACATACTGTGATTGGACAGTTTGTCCTAAATAACAAATGCATGAATAAAGAACACTTGTGATACGGAATGAACAATTGGGTGAGAAATGAGGGAACCACGTATGTACACCTACAAACACAGTCGCAACTATTAAACTTGACTCAGTGGATTACAAAGAACACATGATATTATTGTAGTTATTTTCTGTTTTTTCTTCAGCAGCGGTACTGTATGACTGAACTACTGTAACAATAATAGGAAGAGTTATTTAGACCCCACAAAGACAAAAAAAATTAAATAATTTTCACGGCATAATAACGCTCTGCCCGATACCTCAGAGCATGAATTTTCTTATGAAACTCAATACCCTCATTTATTAAGTTCTCCATCTAAATGTAGCCCAGCAAAGGCGAGAGACACCAACTGTACCAATATAACCAATCTATATTTGACCAAATAAGAAAATCAAGTGGCAAAGGCCTGGGGAGGGACAAGTGGTCACAGTTGATGCTGCTCACCTCAAGGGGGAGGGGGGAGGGCAATTCCTGCACAGCATAAAAACGTCGTGCAATGGAAACCACAGGGAAAGAATCGAGGAAGGGCTTTATGCTATCCTGTTTCTGTGGTGGACTTGTAAAAAAATTCTCGTGCAAGCTATTGTTCATCAAATAAAATCATGCATAACCTTAAGGTGAGAAAAAAATTTCTCTGCCTTAGAAATTTGCCCAACCTCCCCACCCCCCCCCCACCTTAACCAAAAGTAATGGTCCATCCCTAAACTGGATGGATGGAAGTAAAAGCACAGTTCAACAAGGTCTGACTGTTATAACAAGGTTGGTTTTCCATTTTTGTTTATCCACGCTCCGTACAAAGCAGTTGCATAGTCCATAGAGACAGCGACTTACTCGTGACTCAGCATCTAACAGGCAGCGGTTAAGCACCTGGTCCAGGAACGTTTCATGTGCTGCTATAATGTGATCCAGGTCACTGGCCTCTGCTACTTGTTTCTTCAGATCTGCCCAACAACATTCCAAAACCTGACACCAATGAAAGAAAACAGATCAATGACATTTATATCAACATGGTAGCACAACAAATCAGTTCAAGCTGGGAAAGTGGGCTGCAGAGAGATGGGTCCCCTATCCCCACTGAAGCTTGATGATCGGTTCTACCAGTGAAGCTTCGTCACTCAAACCTCTCACAAATGGCTCTTCTAGAAGTCACAAACTTTTCAAAAGTTAATGACTAACAATAAAAGCAATCCAAATTTATTACGTGAGGTAAATTATAAATAATCACCAGTATAAAAAAAAAAAACAGATCTCAAGATATTTAGATAGGGACTGGGCCCACGTAATCACCCAAATATAGCGCACGGATTGTAATCACAACTCCTCATAAGACTATTTTAACCTTTTTCGATAGTTCACCTACCCATGAATTGTAATTTATATGCCTGGCACAGTTTCAGGGATAAAAAGGTAACGCCCACTGTATTTGTTGCCAACAACTTACTAACAGGTGACATACACATCACTCTTTGTTGGTCAACTGTTGGCCGCCAATCGAACAAGAATTGTTAATAAACTTGACGGATGTCTGTTGACCGACAATCGGCTGATAGTTTCATCGAGGGGTAAAGCTGTTCTTCACTTTCCACCTCATTCAACATCAGGGCTAATATCTTAAAGGGGGGGGGGGAAGAAGTTTTCTCTGCTGCAGAAAGGGGGAGGGGGTCAGTAGTAAGCAGCCAAATTCAGCGCCTCATAATCCAACAATGATCACGCACAGCTTTGCTTGTGATTAGGTGCTGCCTTCCTTACCTCAAATGTGATGTAGTACTGCATCTGATGAATAAAATGTATCATCTCTGTTCCCAGCATGTGGCACATATGAAGTATAGGGGACACCTCTGCCAAAGTTAAAACAACATTAATTTTAAACCCATATAACCACATGGATATCTTAGATTTAGAAAATATATAGATGGACTATAAAATTAAGTTTAAAATGACACCACGGTCAACCTTGTTAAAGATGGGGCTATTGTTCAAACTGTGTTGTACTGAAGACTAGTGGAGTCACTTAAGGTGGTTATTGCCGCATTTCAATTGCAGGTGAAACACTAATTTTTGTCAGGCAATGAGGTCCATTGCAACACGATGGTTTGCTTCCACTGGTGCATTTCAATCCGCAATCTTATTCAAAATGTTAGCTGTTCTTCCAACACCTCAATGCGACTCCATCGTGAAACAAATGAATAAATATTTATCTTCTTGATCGGAAAATTTTGGCAATTTCTGAGGATACTTGAAAGTTTTCTGAAGATCACCAAAAGGACCAAAGACTTTCATGGACATATGGAGATTTTACTTTGAATGCCTTTTAGTGAAAAAATTAAGAAACTGCATTATTTCCCATAAAATTAGAATTAAAATATGTTGTATTTTAAGTATTTGAAAATTGATGCGATATTTATCCTTAACTTTGTGCCATCGGACAACTTATTTTTCTTGTTACTTATGAGAGAATTAAGGGCACACCATCACACTTTCGGAAACTGATTGTTAATAATGTTTATTTCAACCTGGCAATGATTTCAACATTCTGCGATTTGTCATTTGTTGCTTCCACATTTCAGTCAGGCAGTACTCAATTCTCTTCGCCCTCCACAGGAAATTAAAGATCCTCAGGTAGTGGATCATGCATTCTGGTGTAAAAACCTGCAAAGAACATTAGCAACATAAAATCATAATGGTCAGAGGGCTAGGAAACTACAGGTCTTTGCACGAATTACGGGTCTATCCTGTGAGCATCGCTTGCTCAGCATCATAGGCCAGCAATGAGTGCAGAGGGATATGTAGCTGAGGCCATTTTTTACAGATTCTAGTTTTGTCCATATAGCCTGTTACAGGATAACTGTAAAAAGATGGCAGAAATACATGTATAAAAAAGTTTAAAGGTAACTGGATTCTTAACCATGGGTTGTAAGATTTCAAATCCAAAAAGGTACCATACATAGGAATGTTTAAGTCTCATAATAATTGCTGATAGTGTCAAGACACTATCCCCTTGTTCGCAATGTTCTTCATTCATGTCACGGCCTGTGTAACCAAGATTCATGAATCAATTTCCAACCTTGACAAAACTTCACTTCAACAATGGATGCTCTTTGTGTGTAATTCTGTAGAGTTAAGTTTGTGCCTCTAAATTACTATTTGGAAAATTATGAATCTTAAGTACTCGCCTGAGTAGTGCATTTGAGCCCATGTACCCAATAACTATTCATAAATACATGTAACAGTACTTACGGTACTAATTGGGCCATCAACATGATAATCCAAGCTAAAAACATCCCAGCCAGCATCTCCAGGAGAAACCTGCTCAAACCCAACATGAGATTACTGTAAGTACAGGTGCTATTGCAAGTCGCTGATGTCATTATAAAGTAGGTACTAAATTTGTTAAGGGTGCAAAGATCAAGGCTCCAGATAAATCAAAACTTGACGACAGTCCTGGATTGTATAAGCACGTACCTCAAGCAGTCGACAGTCCAATCTTTCAATGATCTCAGGGTCTGCGTACTGTGCATTGGTGGCCCTTATAGCAGTCTCCAAAACACCAGTCAAATTGTGCATGTAGAGAGTACTGGCTGGCTTGGCTAAGTCAGACCTACAGTGAAAAGAGATAACAATATTATCAGCAGGGCTAAAAAAATACTTGAATTCCAGCCTTCCCTTTGGACAAATAGCTCTCAAATGTTGCTTGCCATTTTACGACTTGACTGGCAAACAACTTACCATAACCCTTTGTCCATTAGACAAGTGATAAGAAAAAGCTCCTTGCCACACAGGAAAATCTGATAGTCTTTGAGGGCTGAGCCCTGAATTCAGGAGTGATTGGCATATAAATTCTCATTAAAATAGTGTCAGCAAACTGAGCAAACATATCTTGTAAATGTTGTGGTTTAGCATTGCTTTCGGAATGAAATAATTACAGTTTGAGATGATTTTCCTTTGTTTCCCTCCTTGTGGAAGATCTTGTTATACATAATTTCCAATACTTGGATAACCAACAACTTACTCAAGAAGATCCATGAGATGCCTGATGAAATCTCCTTGTCCCAGAAGAAGATAGAGTCGCAGTGCCTACGAGAAAATAATAATAACATTTCTCAAACACTGAATGTCATTTGTCTGTCACATCACAACGATAACAGAACAACAGGAAAAAACTAGGCAAGAATTGATGATTTTGCCCAGCATGTTTGACCATCTAGAGGGAAGGTTTTTCTTTACTTATACAGAGGTTCAGTTTAGTTTGCCCCTCTGTGAAAACCAGTTGCCCTTCTGCTGAAAACATTAATGAAAATCCTGGATCAAGAAATGACGTATTCAAAATTATATCTTACAATAACTACCTGAGGAACTATTGATTCATATTCCGAAGTCCATCACTGCAAGTAACCATTTCTACCATAATTCAGTTAATACATTTAATGTTTAACTTACTCTCAAATGGTCAAGGAACTTGTACTTAGAGAAGAAAATCTCCAGTAGCCGTTTACTTGTTAGCCTATAGGTAGTGTCTATTGTTTCCTCAAGCGCTGTACCACCAAACTCTTCATCAGCTGTCAACTGGGCGGCAGCTAACATGAATCATTTTAGAAATTAGACCCAAGTAGAGCAATATTATTGCAGGGACCTCAGACATCTTCAAATGTGAGGCAAATAGCAGGCAATTGGATGAAGAGGACACACAATAAAGCAACTTGAAAAATACACTTCTAAGTTTAACTCTGGTGTTAATTATCCTAACTGTGCCATATTTGCTTTTTCAAAGTGTGCATCTTCCTACCAGTACTTATAGGCCACCTAGAAATATCTCCAAGTGCTAAAACACAGTTCCCCTTACAGCGTACAACACATTTCAGTTACTGTTACAGTTCAGCAAGAACATAATTTTTCAAAGTTCTCATCACCGGTTTACAAAAAAGTGTATGATACAGTGGAGAGAAATTAGAATTAGATCACTCTCACGGTACACAAAACATGTACCTGATGCTTCTTGTGATCTACTGTACTCTAGAGCCTTTTCATCTCCACCTCTAATTGGGCTACGATCTTGACAAACACGGCGGATAAAGTTGATGGACTTTCCAATGTTTAAAATCTTTAAGAAAGTAAACAGAAGAATTTATTTTGATCAGGTGATTAAAATAATAGTGACACATAATATTACACAGCAATAGAGCTAAGAAAAACTATCACCTTTAAGTATTTACCTTGATTTCTGAGAAAAACAATGTTAAATGTACATGAAGGTTTTTGTCTCACTAAAGTTGTATAAATTTATTTATAAAGTACATTGTATATACATGTATAATTTTTATGTACTTTGCTATACTTACCTTTGTCCCAAGTTCCATGGAGATAAATGATGGCAACATTGGTTTTCTTATACTGTATTTTTCGTACCACAAGCGATCATCTTTAGTGTCATAGTCGACAGCAACAAAAAACTGAAAAATGTAGACAGGAAGTAACAAGGAAGTCTGCACATTACTTATCAACTACCAACAGAAATACAAATGTAGTTGCAAAGAAATGCCCCATAAAACATAGCAAACTTGAGAACTGTCATGTTGTTTGGATGAAACCCAGAGTATGACAATACAACTAAAACCTCAGAATTTTGAAATTAACAAATTCTCCATGGTCAGTTAGCAAAAAAGTTAAGTATAAGTAAGACAAGAATATCAAGTAATTGATCAAAATTGTCAGTTGAAAAAGGGCTTTAACATCACGTTTAATAGTGATACCACGAAATGACACACTGTAAAGTAATCAATGAGTACCACTGTAGGTCTATCATTTTCTGAACTACGACTGTAGTGGACAGAAAAACTGGACAGAAAGTCATGTTTTTGAAGATTGATCTGGTGAGACACCTTGTTGCTTGACCTGATAACTTCCTGTGGCTAGATTCACAACTTCTTATGGTTTATTGTGGCTAGATTTTTAACTTCTTGCATTAGGAACACTCTTAGGAGTAAACCGCATAAAACATTTCCACATCTTGATGCAGTTTGTTCTTAGAGTGCAAAAATGTCACTTCATATTACATGTAACTTAATATTACACAATTAGAAAAACATGGATGCTAAGACTATTTATCATATTTAGGACATTTAGGAGTAATACCACAATCTACTTTATGGTTATTTAGCTTCCAGGCTCAATATTTGAACTTTATTTTAGTATGTGTGTGTTACTTACATGGATATTACGAGCGAATGAAGGAATATAATTTTATGATATGTAATGTACAGTACACTGTAGGTTGGGTTATATTACTGTACATCATTTTACAACACACTTATACCTCGTTATATAAATCATCCAGTTCACCCTCATAAATCCATCTATCAAGAATGAGGCGGATTGGATGAGCAACCTGCAAAAAGAAAATGTTTTATACATGTATGTATGGCTAGTTCCGCAAGTGAGCAAGATACAATTGTTAAACATCCTGTGCTTGATGAACTGCTCAAGCAGGTAAGATGGAGCTGTCTTGCCTGAAGCCTTTTCTGATTTAAATTTCAGGGATCTTTGCCCAGTAATCAAATGGAAAAAGATTGGTAACAAGAAATTTTTGCGTCAAGATGTCATGCCTGATTTGAACAAAAAAAGAGAAATTACAAAAGAATGGAGAAGGAAACTAAACAAACTTACAATACTAAATCAAATGAATACATATAATAATTATATGAAAGATCATATAAAATTATTCGAAAGGCAGTGAAATGATTGATCATCGCAGTTATACACACAACTTGCAATTGTGAAATTAAAGCCTGAAAAAAATTCATCCCATTCAGGCCTGAATTTGTTTTCAGGCTTAAATTTCACAACTGCTTTAGTTGTTTTTTTTATAACTGCAATAATCAAACATGTCTTCATTTCTCTGCAGTTCAAATATATGGTCTTTCATAATCATTTGCATTCTTCACCCCTGACGAACTCACAATGTGACCAGCTCTAAAATGACTTGATAGCTCAGTTTGTACTGCCCCAGTATCACAGAGGTCACCCTGTTCAGGTCTGAATTTTTTCAGGCTTCAATATCACAATTGCTTAAGTTGTGTAATATAACTGAGATGATCAATCATGTCTACACAATACTAACATAAAATAGCACACATCATGCAACTTGCCCAGTAAGCATAAGCTTATATTAAGCATACATGTATGTCTGACCCTACATTTTACTACTATAAAATAGGTTGGCGATTTCAAAATTTGGTCGGAAATTGATCAACAATTGACTGTCATTTCTAGCACTGTCAATACTCCCACCTGCTCCCTACTAGGGAACTGGAAGTCAAGCACTAACAGTGCTTGAACAAGTAACTCCTCCAACTGATTGGGAAGGACATGAATCCTTAATAACCTTTAGCACTTACCAAATTTAGAGTATGCCTGACTAATGACTTGACAAATGGATCACCATGTTGCATATTGGAATGAAGGGCTGACAACAGAGCTCCACCTTTCTTTCCTGTGAAGTAAAAGTTAACCATTTTTTACATTTTCCATAATTTTCCTACAGACAATTTGGATTCAGTAAAGCCTTCCATCCTGAGATGAATGACCTACCCAGTAACAAGGGCATCTTACATATATGTACGTTATTACAGAAAAGCAGCATTTTTCTTGGAAAAGCATGATGGCCCAGGCTGGAGCTGATGACTGTGGTTAAATTATTTAGAAGGGGACTTCATTCATTACCATCTGACGAGGAGGACACTACCTTACCTTTACAGGCATCAACCAGTGCAGCAAGAGTCCTCAGTCTCATAAGCGGATCATAAGTCCATACTATCAGTCTGCGCAGTGTAAGACTTCCACTAGCTCCTTCCCCCACAAATCCTGCATCTCCAACTTGGTGCTGCCCCTCAAGGACAGCCAGCAACCTGTAGTATTCAGTGAGTTCTTGTTGAAGTGCAGCGCAAAAACTCTGACCCACAAGTCCCATAGCCTTGTCACCTGCATGTGCATCTAAGTACTTGCGTATCTTGCGGAAGAGCCA
>OMLO01001706.1_pt1 | contig 17159 bp, 7 predicted proteins | sample 1674811 | NCBI WGS metagenome assembly OMLO01 (sample SAMN06265003, study PRJEB25207) | coral metagenome | isolation source: Coral host | place: Mexico:La Bocana,Puerto Morelos, Mexico | collected 2008-11-13 | reverse complement strand
TTGCTTCTGGCGACTATATTTCTCCAGCTGGTCGCCAAAAGGCGACCTAGCGATTTTTTTAATTTCGAGCCCTGCATAAGCATGAAGCTAAGTGTCTATTTTTCATTTGTTAAAGAGCTGCTTAGCTGCTTTTAGCGTTGCTTTAAAACTATTATAATTAATTAGGCTTTAAACAACCTGGCCCAGGAGCTCTGCTTTTAGGCTTGGCTAAATCTATATATTAGCATAAGCATCACAACCAACAAGTTGAGATTCCATTGTTTTGCAATGGATATTTGATTGACTGGATTTGAAAATGTTGGAATCTCTCGTTTCAGTTCTGCCAACTGATTGGTTTTCATTGCCTGGATGGCTCTAGTCTTAGTAAATGCACTGCAACAAGCATAGATTTTTATGATTTACTCTGTTTTCTCCTGAGGTACAGTCTTGACTGAGGATATATTGCTCGTCAATCAAATAACATAAATTTGCAAAGAGAATTTAAAGAAACGTGAATCAGCAGTTTTCATTCATCTATCAACATAACAGTTCAGAATGTTTTCTAAATACAAAACTGGAAAAAATTACATAAAGCGTTCTATATTAATAAATTATAAAAAAGTCAGCACGTCATTCATTATTCACTTGAGCATTTCCTTATGTACGAATGTACAGAAAGAAAAAGCGTGCAAATCATGCTCTTTCTCTTATCTTTCAGACTTACTTAACAACTTTAGTTACTTAAGGCTGTGTTTGGAACAAGCTTACTCCTCACCAGACTAATCAGGGGTGTCAAAAAGCAATCTGCTCACCTTGAAAGACCAGTCGGTTACTTGTCAATTCTACAGCAGGATACTTGTTAATAGAAACAAAACAATTTTTAGCGAAAAATATATCACCAGTTGAGAAAAAAATAGCATTTTTCAATGTTTTAGGTATCAAACCTGGACATCTGTAAGCTCAAGCGTTAAAAACAACCTTTCCTTGCTTTGAGCCCAACGAATTATTGGTTTCAAAGCCGCCGCCATCTTAAAACACCGGTTTCTCCCATGAGGCAATGCAACATAGGTACTCTTCCCCAGATTCCTCATCCCAGTGTTCCTCAGGGTTCCCCAGGGTTTATTTTAATCACGTGGTCATATTTTCAAACAGTAGTAGTAGTATAGTATAGTATAGTAGTACCGTTAAAAGTAGTAGTCCTGTTGTTAGACATTCCAATTACATGAAAGTTGGGTTTTAGGTTATTATGTTTACGAAATCGGCTTTACCAGAAGCACCATATCATAGTATCCGTCCGGCTACCACCAGATTGGGGTAGCTAATGAAGATAAGAGCGTTTAGATTGTTAATATTTTATGGGAGAATCTTGACCGGGGTCGTGAGGTCTGTACACCCGATCGACCGAGGTCAAGATTCACCCATGCAGTCCGACTTAGCTCGGTTAATAAGATGAGTATTATATGGAAAAGAAGAAAACTTTAATTTGTTTAATGTAAACTGGCTTGCTGACATTTTGCTTGCGAACGGAGATGTGCTTAAACCTGCCGAAATTTACTCGTCCTCTTTACTTTTTTTTTGTTATCAGGCTTTGTGGCACTTCCACTTTTTGCACAGTGCTGGCGACATCAGAAAGTCAGGCTAATCAGCGAAATCAAGCTGAAGTTTTGCCTGCAACAGCAACAATTAAAAATTGAGAAATAACTTCATCGGAACAAACGAAGAAAACAAACGTTAGTTCGTTAATGTGCGTGCTTTGCGACCGCGCGTTCGGACCTCAACTCGTATCCCCGAGGCTGGCTGTATGTAAGTACCCACCTCCCTTGGTCCCACGCGTCCATGTGTATACGCCCTCAGGTAATCTGGGTCTCAGTTATCAGGTAAGTGTTTGCTGTATGATTTGTCAAGTTCCTTCGTCGTGTCATTGAATAAGATGTTACAAGGCCGTAAACAGAGAAGTTAAACAGAATCCCAGAGTGGAAGTCCCCCTCAAAATGATGATGTCTCCGTCCGTTTCTCGATATTTGGGCATTTTAGGGAAGGTTTGTGAAAAAATTTTCCGTTCCGTTTCATGACCTCTTAATCGAAACAGGATTTGTATGGACACCTCAATGCGACAGTGCTCTCAAACACTTTCATACTCTTTTACAATTCACGTTATTTTCTTACTTGTTTTTTTTTATGATTTAGCTGGTGCGATGTCTCGATGATTTTACCGACTTAATAAATGTAGATGATTTAGTTGAAAAAAGAAAAACAGCATTAAGAGATCCTGTGCTCTTTGGTGCTCTCAGTTAGACAGGGGCGTTTTGTTTCTCGTGATGCTCCTGACAACAAAGTTGGTTTTGTGCTAGAACGGTGGATGTCAGTGGGGATAGAAGAAAAGCGGTGGATGAGGCCCAAAACCTAAACAAGGCAGAATGCAATTATTCAACCACTGGAAAAGAATGTCTTGCGGCTTGAAACCCCGAATTTGAGTTTGACTATTTCACAATTCACGAGTTCCTGAAATGCGGGCTGATCACTCGGACCAAGGAAGAGTGGTCGGTCATGGAGATGTTCGACTAATTCGAAGAGTTTCAATGAAAAGTTCTTTACATTGCAAGCAGCAAGAATGCTGTAAGAAGAGTCCTTTGACCTAGTTAGAATACAACAGGACAGGTGGCCAATACTTTCTGAATTAAACCCTTGCTGGTGTCTTGCTAAGTAATCCTCCCACAGGATCTGGATGATACGAAGTTCAGGGTGTATCATTATAAGGATATATCCAACCTGACTGACTAGGCCATTAAGAATTTTGGTTTGGGGTAAAGTCATTCCTCGAAATTGTACATCGGGGGTTATGTGGATGATGCACTGTGACCCAGGTCATTTCTACTGCAACGGTTAAAGGGGAATTCAGTTGACTCTCGATAACTCGACCCTTCAAGGTAATTAAAAAAGTGCCGAGTTTTAGGGAATTTAGAAGAAATGTCCGGAAAAGTAGGAAAAAAAACGGTGTCTATAATTACATGTACTGTATATCTCCTCCTACAGTGCACATTTAAATCAAATTTAATTGTAGAGAATCGAGTGAAAATGGAACATTACATTTGTAAATTACTGCATAAATCAAAACGTGACAACGCACAGGAGAAGTCTAGGCACTGCGATTTTTGCAGGTTTCAAAGAAAACAACGACAAAGAAAGTCCAAGAATGCTGAGCTGTCGAAATGAGACGCCATATTCTCTTGAGTCACATTCTTGATTACGAAAAAAGCGACACGTGTCAATAGGGGGTTACAACTAACTGCTATTACAAGTGAGATCTATTCATGAGGTTAGAAGTAAGATCACTAGAAATAACAATGAAAAATTCGAGATTACATAAAACCAACTCCTCCTAAAAGTTACATGGATTTTATATGCAATCATCACGATAAAAGAGAAACTTTTCTTTTCAGGGGTAAAATGAGTTACTTAACCTGGGTACACGCACGAAACTGGACAAGCATTGTGAGAAAAATATACAGCTTAAATTAACACCCAACTATAAAAATCATACAACATAAGAAATGGCCTTTAGCAGAACAAAAAATGATACTCGTCTGGCTATGTTGTATAACTGTGCTTGAAAATTTATGTTGGCATACTTAACTTAATGACTGGATCCGGAGAAAGACTAACTATTACGAACAGCACGTCAGCACGAACAGTCCGCCAACAACACGACTGTTTGTAATGAAATAGAAGGTTGGAGAGACAATAGTCTGAGAATAAGAGAAACTTGGTTTCTTCAAATAATTTAAACCATCTTAAAATGACTTGAGCAACATATTTCTTATACCCTAATCTGTTCAAAGCGCAAACATCCTGACCTTGGAACCTCAAAACTTCGAATGCGATAGTTCAATCCTATGATCTTAAAGCTTTAAAATGATCGAAAAGGCTCAAAATGCGTGGATCCAGATCAGATGTGAACAAAAGAGTCTCAAGAGAGTTCAAGTACTGAAAAACTTGGCTGTGATTCTGAAATTAAATAAAAAAGGACAAATGTTAGAGAGCAAAACAGTGAAAATTTCTTTAAATGGTTTTAGTTGGCAAGGTGGTATCTGTAACAACACCTGTAACATGTTTCACGTAACTGTAGTGACACATGGCGACGCGAGTCTTCTAATCTCCAAGATATCAAACTGTCTAAATCATCATTTAATTGTATTCCAATTCCTTCTCTTTTTCATATTTTGTTCCGTATTATAAGACTGTCAGACTTGGTTCACTGTGACTTGGCTGAGGGCAGCCAAATTCGTTGCTATTCTTATTCCATATGATTGCAAAGATCGCAAAATATTTAGTAGTATATTCTTACCATGATCAGAACTTCTCGAAGTCTCTCTGTTGTATACTTGAACCACGGAGTGTCGACATCCAGTTGATGCTGTTCCGAACGCACAATGTGTTCTGTCAGGATCATAATGAAACGCTGAAACAACAAATAAACAACAAGAGTATAAGGTTGAACAGCTGTGGTATTACTTCATTACTTCTCAGTTATTTCACAAATTATACAGACACGAGTGCTTTACTAGAAAATACACCACTCGTAAAATTCATACGAATTTACATCCGGCATATTTTCCGTATCCATTTAGTGCAAGAAAAATTTACTGAAGCTGACATAAAACATTTCACTGATAGTAAAATGCTGAAAACGCAAAAAGGAGGAAAAAACGTTATGTGGCTCAAAACTATTCAGTTTCATCAAAGTAAACCAAAGGAGAGAAATCCCAGTCGCCGAGCTGCACTTCATATTACATCTGTGCCCTCGATTCGCCTCTGTAGTTTATATATGTTATTTGCTGGCCGGGAGGTCCGTGTTGGGAAAAACTTTGCCCGAGGTCTTATTTTTTTCTGTGGGAAATTACTTTATAAGAAATATTTGTATTGATTTTTTATTGAAGCAGTTTCACACCATGCGCGTGCGTTTGAAGTATGTTTTCTTCGTCTGGATAATAAAATTCACTTTCGCTATGATAGCTGTCATTATCCGAATCCATAATTGATTAACCTTTTGTCCAATGTTTACAGTTCATGTAGATTTTCAGTGTTACAAAAAGGTGCTAAAATAGCCGCAATTCTGGAAAACTCGAGGTCCGTACGCGGGGTCCAGAAGGGAAAATCTTGACCGCTGGAGTGCGCGGAATTAGCCAATCAGATTCAAGGATTTGGGATTCCGGACCACTGAGATGCTTCAGAAAAAAATAATTAACTATACGCCTACAATAAAACATTACACGATAGCTTAAATATATGAATTTTACGTTCTCATGGGAAAACAATATCTAGACATCAAGATATAGCTATTGTTTTGCCACTCGAAGATAAAATACATATCTTCTCGGTAATGTCTTTTATGTAATAAGTTGCTAGGTGGTGAACTTTCTTGTGCTTGCGCCATTGAAGGTAATGAGCACATATAGCAGCATGGCAAAGAACGGTATAGAAATCACATCCCTTCAAACAAAGTCGACGTAAAACGTTGTTAGGTTTGTAAAACGTTTTCTTTTCCCATACAGAAAAAAATAATTTGATGAGCCATATCTTTGCCTGCCACACCTCGGAAAATAACTATCTTGCAGTTTTTTTGCGGCGGGACACAGACCAGTTGGCTTTTTACAAGTATGACCTAGGATATGACCCACGATCTACCGAGAAACAACTTCAGTGGTCAGAGCGGGACCTCGACCCGCAACCTCCGGCGCCCCAACCACTTGGCCACACTGCCTCGATTAGCAACTTATTGGACAAATAAGCAAAACAAAACATTGCATTGATTTAGGACTTTGTCGCACATTGATAGGAGACTCGTTCCTCTATAGTTCTTACATTTTTTTCTTTCACTCAAATCTCTTCCAGAGGGAAATATCATTTCCACTTTTGCTGGAATGTTATCAGGAAGTAACGCTTTCCCTCCTCCCAAAAGTTAGTGAAAAAATCTATAGAGTCTATCCAGGTTGACGTGAAGTTATTACAGAGGTTAAGCATGACATTTACGGCTGTCTATCTGCCCATACAGTTGAGTGAGAATATCTACATTTGCGGCGAACAGTAGAGGCGTTTGTCTTTTGTGTGTGATTTACTTAGGTATTAGATAAAAAGAAACAAAATCAAACGCAATTTTTGCCGTTTGCCGTAAACGTCATGATAAAGGACTCAACGCCGTGAGACGTGCAGTTATTAATCACGGAGACTGAGGTAAGATTTATTGATCAAATTTCATACATTGTTGTATGCCAATGAATATATGAAAAGTCATATCATCAATGAAAAATCATATATCATTTGAACGGCGGAGAAAGATATGAAGACATGATTGATCATCGAAGTTATACATACAACTTAAGCAGTGGTGAAATTACGATGATCAACTATTCCTTCATACATTGTGTACTCCAAATGTCTTAAGACGAGGTGCACAGGCACATGTGCATGGAAAAGGAACTCCTATTCCTATAAAGAATGCCTTCTTACCTGAAAAACAATAAGGAAGAGTTGTTTTTGAGTTCTCTGAGCATTTTCTAATTTTTCGGTAAGTTCTTCTACTTGTTGCTGCTTTTTATCCAATTCTTCCTCTAGACTTGGGTCAGGTTTTGATTCGCCATTTGCTTCTCCAGGCTGAAAACAACAAAGCAAATTACTTCACTACCAAGAGACTGTTGGACTGATCCTAGAGGTTACCTTACTACCAAGAGACTGTTGGACTGATCCTGGAGGTTACCTTACTACCAAGAGACTGTTATGGGCTGATCCTAGAGGTTACCTTACTAACGGCACACGACACTGACTGTTTAGCTTCGCCTTACTGCTATGGTCTACGATCTCTCAAGAGTTGGTAATTGAATGCCATTTTCCAAGTAAGGAGTTGAGCCGAATCCAAGGCAATCATGACGCACCAGTGAATTATGTTATTACTTATAGAAACATTTCATTCATTATAGGGACGATAAAAAAGCCTTGCACGAGTAGCTGCAGAGGAGCTGATGTGTGCACTGACTATCACCTTGTGACTGCACGCGCGAGACTGAAACTCAGAGGAAGCCGTGGAAATCACCCGGCAGAAGCATCTACTCCAACGTTCTACAGTACACGGTTGTTGTTTGTTTGTGCGATACTCTTTTGGAGAATTTTTACGTCTGGTGTGACAACAGCACTGACCTGTTTTTTAGCTTTTTCTTCTAATTTTGTCAGCTTTTCTTTGACTTCTTGTACTTCGCTCAACACCTGTTCATAATAAAAAACATTATGACATCCAAACTTTAACTTTGGTACGCAATAATATCAACTAGACTTAAACACACATTGTATTACCATTGCACGTACCTTATTGGTGTGTTTACTCATTTTCTTTAAGGTGCCTGTCATTATTTCCCACGCATATAACCTAACAGGAATGAACGAGCGAGAAATACTGAGAAACAGAAATGAAGCCTTCATTTCTGTTTAAGCAGCTTAAGATGGTTACATAGCTACAATTCAGTCCTACAATTCATGTACCAATGATTACAATTGATTCCACTAGCTGTACTACACCTTGGTGCTGTCACCTTTTAAACAAAAATCTCGGGTAAATCCAGTTCACAATTTGAATTACGAAGCATATTCCGTAAAAAACATACATAACAACCAAACCAAATAACGAAGGCCGACAACCACACAGAATAAGCCACCGCACTAACCATACGACTGTGCTTTTCTCAACATGGGCAACTGAAGGGATCTAATCAAAGAACCACGGTTTTGTCTCACCATGACAGAAACAGAGACTCATCAAGAGTAATGTTTTAAGGAAAGGCAAGTAGAAGCGTAAAGAAACCTAAGATTGAAAGGTGAAATTCTAACTGCGTTTAGCTTCTTAATGAGATTTCCTAAATGACTGCAACGGAATATGCATACAATAACATCAATTCTAGTATCATTATCAGGACAATAACCAATAATTAACCAATGCAACTGTGAATTTATACTCTACAACAGCAGCAACTGTTGTAGCCGACTTTCACTACATGAATGGACAGTTACAAAACCATGAAGTATGGAAAAGGGTGCGCATTGCATGTTGTGTTACTCTACTAAAACAGTCCCTTGTTATACGAATCAAAATGCTTCAGCACTATGATTGGTCTATACAAGAAACGTTTGGCAAATTCCACAAAAGAAGTAGACAGCTCCTACATAGAAGTTTATTGTGTTGGTACTGATGATTCTTATCAGTACAGTTAACAATGTGAACATACTTTGTGAAGTTATCCTTCATGCCTTTAGAAAAAAGCCAGTTGATTACTGCTGAGCAATCAGTGAGTTGCATGCGTACCAGTTTATCTACCAACACCACCAACATCTGTCGACAGAAAGCAGTTTAGAAAAGACTCAATTCTTAAGAACCTATCCAACTATCCAACTTTTGTGTACATTTCTTTACAGTACTAACCTCACTTAGATAACTAACAGTAGAAACAACAGCTAGAATTCTCACAATACGAATGTTACTTACAGTATTACAATAAACTAACCAACTTGGGAATCAAGAACCGCAGTACATACCACGTTTTCTTCTGTACAATTTTAATGTGATTTTTCCTATGATTGACACTAAAAAGGCCAATATATGGTAGTGGGGTGTGGAGGGGGTTTAATTTTCATTGTCACGCACATTACAACAATCCATTAGGCTAGGTGGTGTAATCCGGTGTCATGAATCATCACTAGGTTATGAGATAAACGTAAATTTAACTACAACTTTAAAGGAATGATAGGGAAGCAGTGTTCAATCTTGATTTCCGCTTTAAAATACTACACGACCGTACGTTCAACGCTCTTCAAGGTAGATTGTTTAAAGTTACGCACAAACGCTACGAATTTTCCAAATTTTCACATAATCATGACTGAAAGTGTTCAACTGCAGTTTTGAAAGTACAAACACGATAACTTTTAAGGTTCTTAAATAATGTGTTGTTTCCGCCCTGACGGATTACAAACCTGAGGATTTGTTGACCAAAACTCATTCACAATCTTCAGACAATGAATCTGACTTTCTTCATTGACAATGACATTTTTAAGAAGTTTGTGGAACCTGAAAATTGATGTTGACCTATTAGTTTCAAAGATTAGAAATGAAATTCTCCAAATAAGTTCTAACTTATATCTTAAATGGTCTTAAATATCAGCCCGTGATAATACGGGAGGACAGGAAATCTGTGAAGGATATTTTAGATCACAGCAGGCTTCTGTGAGTCAAGTTGTAGATAGATTGCTGCAGTTAGAGTCCCTTTGTTTCTGGCATTTCATGATTGCTTTCCTAGTTAAATGATCAGTAACAGAGATTAGATTACGCCGCTGGGATCAAAATCTTTTCTTCGTTCCATTAAAGCACAATTAGACACATGCAGGTGCTTCATGTGTTTGCACCTCAGTAATCTCTTTTTTTGTCTTTTAATTTTCCAAGTCATTTGGTGTGAAGAGAGAGCTTTCTCTTCTGGGTCACTGAGACCTGTCTCTGATTAAAGTAAACAGATCAGAGACAGGTCTCAGTGACTCAGAAGAGAAAGCTCTGAGTCTCTCCCTCGCACCAAATGACATGGAAAATTAAAAGAAGAAAATGGAGATTACTGAGGTGCAAATACACCTGCATGTCTTTTGATGTGTTTTTGTGTGTTGCGGCCTTAAAGATTAATTCAAGTCAGAATAACCCTTGGCTAACAGCACCACTTTCTATCTTGTGATCGAAGAACCGTTGCGCAAACCAGTACATAAATTTCGTTCCCCTATTCTTTCTCTAGCCCGGCAATCTTAAACATAATTTCACTATTCTTCAAATATTACGTCACATGACATTGTTGACTCCCAGACTAATCTAATACCAGGTATCATCAACAATCAAGACACCATTGTCACGTACCTCGTCAGAGCACTGAAAGAATGACTGAACGATTTGGAACCAAGTTGGAGCACAACCTGAAGCAAGACCTCTAGTCTTAATTGCGGGAAAGTGTGGTCCATCACCGGAACTAAACAAATGGGAAAAGCAGATTTCATAACTCATTCTCCATTACAATACAATTACAGAACTGAAAACCCAACGAATTAGAGGAAATGCAGATTTGAGATATCCACTAGTATGGGCAATGTGATATAATGAGGCTAATCCAGTTCAAAACTGGTGGTTGTTGTAGTTTCTGCAATCCTTCATCATGGAGCATTTAAATACCAGATTTTTGCTTAGAGATGGTAATTTAAGTCATTGCAGCTCTTGCATCAAGAGATGGAAATGGTTTGAGCCCTTGATAATCAGTAGTTCATCTAGTGTGATTGTATGGGAAAGGAACTCCTGATGGTGACTGAAATTAGATAACCTGAGCGGACGTCATCATCGGAGTCAAATAAAAAGTGTTTGCCAGTCAATGTTGTTATAATTCTAGCTTGTTTAAACTGATAAGCCAGTTTAGACACAATCATATTGGCTGTAACAGTCATGTACAGTTTGTGAACAGTGATTGGTCTGTTCTACCTGCCTGTAATTCTCGGGCACAGTTTTTCCCAATACAGAACGACCTAGGCCGGCAAACAACGTGATTTTTTTTCCTCTCTGGAAAATTACTTTATAAGAAATATTGTGTTGATTTTTTCACTGAAGCAGTTTCACACCATGGGCGTGCGTTTGACGTTTCGGTCAAGCAAACCCGTGTTGTTTACAGAAGTATTTAAAAGAAGAGATTCAGTTTTCGCTCATTTTAGAACTGAGCAATGAAGGATTTACATTTCATGGAGATTTTTAGTGTTGCAAAAAGCTGCTAAAATAGCCGCAATGTTGGAAAACTCGGAGCGGTGCGTACGCGGGGTCCGGACGGGAAAATCCGGACCTCTGGAGCGCGCGGAATTAGCCAATCAGATTCAAGGATTTAGGGTTCCGGACCGTTGAGATGCTTCAGAAAAAAATAGATAATGCTATCTCGCAAATTGTTCCCCAGGTTGTTCTTAAAACTGTAGAAAGATTCAACAGATACATGTACTACTATCTCAGAGGGGAGACTATTCCACTCTCTGAGTGTTCTTGGGAAATAAGAAAACTTATGTCGTTACTTGGAAATTCAATAAAGTACTTAAAATCACGAGTTGCACTCACATTGAGTCTACACTCACATTCAAAGGCTTACTGTTAAGATGAGTTTTTGATCAAGCCCTCTTTGCTACACCCCTGCTATGAACAAAAACTGTTACTCATACCATCAGTATTTAAGTCTTCATGACCAGTTGCATTTGCTGGTATGTTGTTTAAAATGGTCTGAAGTTGATCTACATCTTTCTTAGCTCTGATGGCTTCCAGTAGGTTTTTCGCGACATCTGCACCTGGTAACTCTCCTAACAGAAAATTAGAAGCAATACAAAAGAAATCATGACAGCTGCACCTTCAGTCATGATTTGATCTTAGTGTGGGTCATCACCATATTCATTTCAGAATAGCCAAATCTCTGATAACATATGACAGTTACTGTGTAGAAGTTATTTCCCACATATGTGATTCAGTGTTGGTGGTGTGGGGTCGTGCGGCTTTAACAACTGCAATCTTGGACAAAATGAATGGCGCATCTGGACCACCCCTACCCTCCATTTCAATGATGCCAAAATGGCGCGTTTTTGCTCCTTCACGCCTTCATAGTTGCTTTGGGGGGGGGGGGTGGGGGTTAATTGTTTCTTTTTATTCTGTTCAAGATTGTGGGTCTCTCACCCACAGAAAGTACTTTAGACTCAATCCCAGGTTCTGCATGCAGAATGGAATGATGGAATTACAGAGTTATTTGTCACCCTGATTTTCTGCCATCCCCTGACTTATCTGAATTTCAGTGGATGTGTGTGAACTTGGTGCATATTAGTGTTTTATCCTGCCATTCTTGGTGAATGTTTAATGCAGTAGTGTCTCATTCAACTATTTTTGCCCACATGGGCTCACATACAGAAAAGGAGGTAAGTCAGCTTGCATTGCAGAAAGTCAAAGCTTGTTCAATGACCAAAGTACTGGAGATTTGAAATTAATACCTTGTTCCTCTGTGAATCTGTAGTTTGGTGCAGGGGCAACAGGAAGGAGGGTATGCAATCCTTCAGGAATGTTCTCAATGAGAAATTGATGGTATGATAATCTGAAGCAATAGAAAGCAACAGTTGAGAAATTTACAATGAAAAGGTACGGACACTGAGATAACTATGCTCTGTGAAAGAAAGGCAACAATCATAAGGGTGGATACAAAGGAAATGTGTGGGTAGATCTGTGCAAAAAACCAAGGCTAGCTGGTACTCACTTCAAACAAAAACCAAACTAAGTTTGTTCATACAAAATCTATGACCAATAATCTGTCTTTCAGCTTTACCCTTTCCCACTTGACACTTTTTTTGTTTTAAACAACCTTTCTAATTCATTTAGTTAATGGTCTCCATTTTAACAGTCCAAGCAATTAAAAAAAAAAAAGAGATAGACATTTTCCTAAAATGCAAAATCTAATAATTGCATTGTGTCATCCCCAATCCACATTTCAAAATGTCATAAACAGCATTTGCCCACATCCTTACCTTTTTATCCTTTCAAACAGCTCACTCAGGAAAACACATTTAGGTGAATCCAATCCATCATCAGTGGCAGAAACCCTTCAAAACATTATAGACTGAGGTAATTAAATAAAATTTAATTCAATTTCATGACTATGGCTTAAGTTTGAGAATTATCTGGAATTTTTTTAATGATTTACAACACTTGTAAATAAAAAAAGAAAATAAAGAGACTAAAGTGAAAAAGACAAAGATTCACAGAGTATAATCTACAAATTAGCATTAAGTTTTATTTCATTTCAAATGGAAGAATTTGGGACTGATTATTTATTAATATATTGGTGGGATCAACAGAGTGATAGCTCTAAATGATGTTTGAGAATCACACTATGTCAGGGAGCAATGGAGGTTGAAGCCACATAATTAGGGGTGTTCAATGAAAATTGCAGTTCAAACTTACCATTCATCCCAGCCCCATTTAAACTGAAAGTTGCTCAGGTGATATGACAACCAGTAGGCAAACCTGAAAAATGTTTAAGATCTTCATATCATGAACAAAGAATTCACTGACATAACAGGACAACCTAACAGGACAACCTTATTAAGCCTTCCAAAGTTAGACAGGGAGTAACTAGTTGCTTTTTAAATGACCATTTAACTAAATAGAGGCTTTTGCAAATGTTTGAATGTATGGGAAGAGCTATAAGTATTGTGGAGAGATACTAGAGAATAGAACATAAAAGTTACCAGTGAGTACAAGTAAACATGTAACAAGTATAGACTTGCAAACTCTCACGCCTTACACATGAGCCTAAGAAAACTTTAATTTCATATCAACTAACACCTGTCAGTTAAGGTTGCTGAACACCTGACTAAACCACAGAAAGATCTGATTCTGCATTTACTTTTGCCAGATGGTAAATATGGCGGTCACAGTCCATCACATGTATCAAATGCTAACTCTTAATGTACAGCTGCATAAACTGTGTTATGCAAAACAATGCTTTACTACTAACACTTGTTCACATAAAACAGCCTTGAGTTAAGACCTTCCTACAAAGACCATAATGCCAGAGTCATAGATGCCACAGAACAATACTTCTGGTTACAGACCCAAAAAAATTCTACCCTCAATAATCTGTGACAAAGCATCACAAATGGCTGGTCCAGAGGTAAATCTCAACCCCACTCCCACCCTAACCCATACTCCCCATACTGGAGTTTTAGAGAGGAACTAACAAGTGAACATAAAATAACATTAACAAAGCACAGCAGCCCTTGAAGATCCTTGGTGAGAAGGGAAAATCAGTAAGGTTTCACTGAAGTTCAATTCAGCAGAGAACAAGAAAGGCAAGATAAAAAATATATGATGCCTGGAGCATGGGCCCCAATATGGCCAAATCACAACAAAGGAACTCATGAAATCAATAAAAGAAATACAAAATTACATAAAAGTACATTACAACATTGGTTCATATAAGAAGGGCTTTATCTCATAACCATTTGCCACTACTCTGACTGGAATGAAGTTGACAGGCTTCCAGATACTCTCAACAAGGTATACATCGTTCATTCTAGAGGTTCATTGTTTACATGTATACTGACAAAGGCTCACATTTTGTTATCAACAAATACAAGAATACTCCTAGTTCCTTAATTCCATCACTGCTCTGTACCAGAATAGAATCCCAGAATCGACTTTTCATACATTTTTGTATATGAGGTTAGCAATTTATATAGAATGACACTATCCAATTGTCTCACTAATTTATTATGTTGAACGAAAGCAAGGACAACAAAACATCAGTCAGGTTTTGAGGAGCCTTAACTTCCTTTTATAAAATGTAACACATGTTTAAAGAACATACCTTTCAGTGCAAGTTGTGTTCATTGAGTTTAATCTCTCGTACAATAGTTCAGTTGCTTGGGCAACCTGTTGTTGCCGAGTCAAGGAAAATGAATAGGCAGTTAAATAAGAAGTGAAACATTCATTTGGTAAGCTTAGAGAGGGTTTTTTTACTATTGGTGTAGAGATTGAAACTGTATGAATTGAGCATAAAATATGTGATGAATGATGACTGGTAAGTAAGTACATGCATGTAAGTACCAGGGCATTGGAACAATGGAGCATGGGAAGAATAGCAAAACCAAAACTTCAGCCAATTCCATATAAACATATTTTCAAAATGGAGAGCTTACTTTTTGAATGGCTAACTTAAATAACAGGCTGAATGCAACTTCTTGGTCTTTTTTCTTTCTTAACATTTTCCTGTAATGTCTATTGTAATACTTTTACTGCTTCAAGTAGGTTCATAGCCCTCCAACTACTAAAATGGCAGATATGTCTTTTGGGATGGTGACACTAAAAAGGATACAATGCCAGGTATTGAATTTGGTTGTAATTTGCACAGTTCAATAATTAAAGAACCATAGAATATTTGAGGATGATGTGAGTTTGGAAGTTTAAACATCTCTGAAAAGATCACCTGAAAGATAAAAAAGAAAGAGTGAGTCTTATTAACTACACTGTATTTCTACAATGATGATATGCTACTTTTATACAAGAAAACATGTACTACCATACATGATGGAAAGATTGTGATTAGCAGTGGTAAACCAACAAACATTAAGGGCTGAGAGTACTATTTTTTAATGAAATTAAAATGCAGTGTAGACCAATGTGAAGGAGGTTAAAAAGGGGACAGAGGGGGATGAAATCATTTTGCACAACAAAAGGCTTATACAATGCTGATTTCTTTGGTAACATTCATCTTTGAATTTCAGTTGCAGTATGTACAAATTAGATATGTTGGAACTTGGAAACAAGAGTTATCAAAGCAAGACACAGACAGTTTTCAAAAAGATTCCATCCTGCATGAAACAATATTTGTTTTCATTTATAAATATCTCAATCTTAATAACCTTCAACATTATGCAATGTTTGGTTGCACATTCATTTCACTCACTCAGAATGCACATTGTATATGTTTGAGAAAACAAAGTACTGACACAAATAGACGTACCTCAATAATGCAGTAATGCATTGGCACTTTGGACTTTCCAGGTAAGTTTAATAGCTGGTTTGCACTAACAAATAATCTTTCAGTTAATCTTGAGTTATTATTCAATAGAGTGCATGAAAAAAATTACACATAGCAGGCTTATATTTTGCAACATTATTCATTCTAGACTTGAAAATGTTGTAGTAACCACACAGAATATTGAGATAATAAAATGGTGCATAGTCACCAGCTAAAAAGAGAAAACGTCTACTGCAACTTTATTCAGCCAAATGAGATTGCATTGCATACATAGTACTGCAGCTACAGTAAATGTAACGATTACAGTAAGAATAGTCAACATGCAGTTAAACTTTATAACCCATCTCCTTCCCAACAGACCTGTGTTCAGTCTCCTTTGAGCTCCATGTTGTTACTTTCTACAACAAGACTGTCACTCCACTACCTTATGTTACAACAACTACTACGGAAAAGTGAAGAGTAAAGAACATTGTTCTACAAATATAAGTGCCACAAGGTTCGTGAGAAAAAATATATAGTGTATTACTTGTGCAAAATATACGACATGGTATGATATATGGTGTAGACATATGTAGTGGATCCCTAATGTCACTCTCACCATTCTTTTCTATCCTTAGAATGTGCAGATATTGTTCTCACGATACTCTCCTCTACTAAGTATCTTTCAATTGCATGGGCTCCTGGCATGGAAGGGCCCTAGGAAAACCAGAGAATTTGTCTTTGCAATTGGCTGACAAAAATTAAATGTAACATTAACCAGTACAAAAATATATATGCAAGTTGATGGACAACTGAGAGCAAGAAGGCTTTATGGGGTTACTATTCATGTTGGGCAAGAAACATTTCTGGACACATCTTTAGGAATGGATGGAAGGAAGTAGTTAAGAAGTGGAGTGAACAATTCGGCATGTAAGCCAATTCAATGACAAAGTCATGTAAACAAACCCACTTGTAAACCAATTTACTGCAGGAAAAAATAAATATGTCATTTGCCATCTTAGGGTTGGCCTGTATAGTGAAAAACTGTGACCTCAGACTTGAATATGTCACAGTTTTTTGATGATACAGACCTCCCATTTGGCAAATAACACATATATTTTTGAATATGTATTTTATTCAAGTTAATATTCCAATTACCCTGCACAATACAACCTCTCCCAGAACAATTTGAATTTTGAAGAAAAAAAGAACAAACAGTATCTATCTACCGTACATGAACTTACCTCAGGTACATCAGTGTAATCAAACATTCTATAAACTACTTTTGGCAGAGGGTATATAATGCCATCCTTAAGAATCGGAAGCATAAATGATGGAAGGGTATGCTAAGAAGGAAATACAAAACAATTATTTGTGGGATTAGAATCAGCTCCTAGTCTAACTGTTCTACCAGACAAAAAAACATAGATTACAATTTGATGAAAAAAATCCTGGTAGACAGGGCTAGAAAAAACCCCCGTCCGGTCGTCCGGGACAAGTACATTTTCCCTTTGGGCAAGTAACTTTCTCTCCTTACTTGCCCCATGGGCAAGGACCCAGGCAAGCCGTTCGCCGGCTTAATTGTTCATA
>OMLO01001705.1_pt1 | contig 17167 bp, 16 predicted proteins | sample 1674811 | NCBI WGS metagenome assembly OMLO01 (sample SAMN06265003, study PRJEB25207) | coral metagenome | isolation source: Coral host | place: Mexico:La Bocana,Puerto Morelos, Mexico | collected 2008-11-13 | reverse complement strand
TGCTACAACATTGTTCAATGTTCGAAATGATGTGAAAAGCAATCCGAATTGGGAAGAAAATGTAGGTCAAACTCAAGGGAAATTAGCAACAACACGGACAAGAAGGAATCAAATGCACTAGGGCAAAACGTAGAACTTATGAAAATAAATAAAAAATATACCTATATGCATGTCTGTGTGATAATAAGTATTATCTAATAAGTATGATAATAATTTTATCATGAAGGCATTACAAAGGTAAACCTAGCAGGGTAGCAGCACAAAAATCAGCCAGTGGAAATGAAGGGGCAAAAAAGGACAAAGGATGCCCAGTAAGAGCAGAAAAAACCGACAAACAAACAGCGCCAAAAGCAGAGGAGCACCCAGTGAGGACGCACAGGGAACCCACAGCCAGCCGCGAGGAAACAACGAAAGCCAAACCCTGAAACGAAGAGGAGAGGAAGGCACCGGCCCGAGGCAGAAAGCAACCTGAAAGACCTCAGCCCAAGAAAGCAAAGCGCCAAAGCGGCAAAGAAACAGGAACTAGATGAAGGACAAAAAGCCTTACCAAAAACACCGTTTCGTTTTGCGCTTCCACTGACATGTCGGTTTCTCGGAAAGAAAAGTTAAAGCTGGATTAGTGCCAAATTAGTGCGCAACTTCACCTCGCCAAGATAGGCACCACCGCAAACCGCAAACCTATCGAACATGATACGAGTATGACTTTCCACGTATGGTTTCAATGACGGAGGAGGAATTGAACCACGGCCGGCATCAAGCATAAGCCATTGAAAAGGTCAGGAGGAATTTTGCGGATGCCCTGAACCTTACTTCAGTTTTCTTTTTGTGGAAGCTCACTCTAAAACATAATTAAAAAACGCTCTTGAGTCCAGAGATGTCTAGAGTGCATGAACATGTTTCAGTACTAGAATTAGAAGTGGAAACAACAGCTTGACATCAGGAGCAAAAGGTGAATAGTTTGAGCATGTAAGTTTACAGGGAGATTTAGAAGTGTGGGCCTGTGTCTTTGTTGGCAACAATCGGTTCAGGCAAAATGAGTCCAACAAGGGTGCATCTTTGGTTGTTGATGATTGTTGTTGGTTGTTGGGTGTTGTTGGTTGCTTGTGTGTTGTGTGTTGTTTGCTTTTTTGTTATTCAATTCGTTGGTGTTTGTTCTCTGTTCTCTGTTCTAATTCTAGTTCTCATACTAATAGTAGTAATAGTGGTCACAGGATCGCGGTCAGGTCCCCAGAAGCCAACAGCCCAGCCCTGCCCGTAACTAAAGAGGCAAATGACGAGGAGGAGAAAAAAGAGAAGGAGAAAAAGGAGGAGGATAAGGAATATCCCTTTCCCAAATCTGGTATATAACCCCACTTGGTCAGGTGGGAAATAATCCAGTCAGTCAAGATTGCAATGACTTATTCGTGTTTGTGGGCAGAGTGGGGTGTTTGGTGCATGGGGGAGTTCAAATGTTTACCCGATTGCTTTTTGGAAAAATGCATGGGAAACAAGTTTTTGGATATACTTCCTCCTTTAAATGCAAAACGACACAAACAGCTATGTGCCAAATGATCTGTGTGACTTCAAGTTTTCCAACCCAAAACAACAATCACGCCGAACAAAAAAAATATATCCTGAATTCTTTAATTCATATATAAATTCATTATAGTTGCGGACAACTACTTAGAACCTCGTTTCGAAAAAAAATCGAAAAAAAATCGGGGTTCTAAGTGCGAACTTAGAACCCGAAACCAAAACGACGGGGTTCTAAGTTCGCACTTAGAACCCAGAAACCAAAGAAAGGAGGTTCTAAGTACTAGGTACTTAGAACCTCCCCCTTGCTGCAACGGATATCAAAGTAAAGACCATATATATATATATATATTTAATTCATCATATTTCATCATGTTTCGTTTGAATCAAGTATATATATATAATCATGTTTATTTGTTTGTTTCATCAAATTTCGAAAAAAATAGAGGTTCTAAGTATGAGGTTCAGCAAGGAATGGTCCCATTTTGGGGTATATAGTCGACTATAAGTCCTGAGGTTCTAAGTATATACTTTCAGGTTCTAAGTATATATTTAGAACCTCTCAAAAAAAAATCGAAAAAAATGAGGTTCTAAGTAGTTGGCCGCGACTATAAATATTAACTAAACTATCGTAGGACATCGCAAATCACGAAGTCTCATCATGTCTCATCTCTCATCTTGTCCTCCAAATCTCAAATGCCGAGACACAGAGTTGAAGGTGATCCAGTTGGTCTCCTTCTCGATCTGATTCGTCTGAACTAGAACCAGGGCTGACATGGAAGGAGCGACCACCTTCAATCACTCAAGTCGTTTCGTGGATTCGTGGAGATTGCCGGACCAAATTGACAACGTGCCTATCAAAATCTAAACTCGATAGATATAAAGTTCCCCATTAACCTCGTCTATCTTGTATTGATTCATTTACAGTATCTAGTATGACATAACTGTGATCTGATCCTGTTCCCTTCTGCCATCCAAGGTGCCATCTTTTGAAACGAAAAGGTCCAACTCGGGAGACATGAACTCTTGGGCTGCCAAACCTGCAACTGCTGCAGGAAGCCGATGCTTGGAGATAAAGTGAGATGAAATCAGTTGAGGCCACACTGAAAGTCAACCCCCCAAATCTGGCAACGAGACTTCTCGGCCGACAACCCTCCCTTCCAGGAATTGTTTCTGTTTCTGTCTTCTCCTTGCCATGACACGGAAGAATTCCTGACGATTTTCGGCGGTGTGATCTTTGGCACCATCGTGATCCTCCATCTCTTCATCCTCGCCCTCTGTAAAGCTCCTCAAAGATTTTAAACCATACATTGAATAAAGGTCACCAAATCAAACCCCTTAAAACTTTCTTGAAACACAAAGTCACAAAGGTGACATGGGTGCTCCGTTTCCTTTCCACTTGCTTTTCAGCTATACCATCCAAGGCACACATCAATACCCCAACGAAGTTGGTCGGTGCATTGAGCCAAACCGCTGCACAGGCTGTCCTGGGTATGGCATATTTCGTGGCAGAATCGCCTGGCAGCTCCTCACTTAAAGTGACACGCAGGAAAGGGAATGGCTCCCTTGAAGCTCTATTCAAAATTGTGCAAAGTGGAACAAATTCTTTCGTTGAGGACATGCATTTGGCAGTTTCAACCAACAAGAGAATTTACTGCCATCCAGCAAACCGCCCGTTGGCTTCCTTTCTCAAATATATCCGCCATTATCCGCATATGGCATATGCATGCATATATGTTACCCCGTTCACATTGCCGTTCGCCAAGATTCCAATAAGTGTTCCCTTTGCACTTCCAGCTGCACAGGTGTGGGCTGTTGATTTCCACCATGGAGCTGATCCACCATCCAACGACGCTTGAAATGCAATGGCACCTTTGAGGCAAGTCATCATAGTGTTATCAGGCTGGTCATATTGTGGGCAGGATCTGACCACCAACAAAAACGTCCCCAAAGCTTGCGGCCTTTTTGGTAAAGGCTGCTGACTTTTTGGATGAGGTTGCTATAAATCATGCAGAATGGTAAAGGTGGAGTAGAAAACCAGCATGTACACCCTGTTGATCCTAATAGTAATGACGGGGTAGTGAGGATAAGAAAAGATATGAGGAGGATCATGATGGTGCTGGTGCTGGTGGTGTTCTGAAGGTCTGGACTTGTAGCTGTACGGTCCATCGGTCCATAGCCATGCTTTCTGAGGTGCGACGACGTCCGCTGTTGGTGATCTCAGTGATTGGCGTTCAAAGCAGTGGCAAAAGTACGTTGATGAACTACCTCTTCGGCTGCTCCTTCGCTACCCACGTGGGTCGATGCACCAAGGACAGCTTTTGAAACAAAGTTGAGTCTAGGGAGCAGATGAATCGGATGTGGTGCTTCAATTGCAACTGTGTAGGTTCTGTAGCTACAGTGAAAGCAAAGCTGGGTTCACAATCTCTCGAGGTTGGCAAAAACGTCTTTCATATCATGTTCCACTATGGTTTCGCTATGATTTCGGCCTTGCAGGGTCTCTACATCTCTTTGCTGGAAACTCGCCATGCCTTGTTGGTGATCTTGGATACAGAGGGTCTTTTATCTGTGGAAGCTCGGGATGATGTCTTTGATAAGCAGGTGGCTCTCATGACCATGGCATGCTCAGATCTGGTGATTGTGAACAATCGAGGAGAACTGGGCAGGAAACTTGGCAGAATCTTGACACTGACTCTTCGGACAGGATTGTCCTCAAAGAGGTGTTTGTTACGCCTTGTGTGTTTTTAAAAGGCTTTTGTGTGGTACGCCATGGACTCTTCATGACTGACCCGTTAGTAAGTTGTTTTTTTGTTTCGAATATATTTCCATGTCTTTCCATCGTGTTGACGTCGGTCCAAGGCATGTGGGCGATTTGTTCCAAGTTTGCCTCTTCGCTTTGTATCATTTGAAGTTGGCTCGGATCAGCCCAGCAATCGGTTTCGTCTTACAGTGCTTAAGCATGGTGAATCAACAACAGCAGTACGAATGGGTTGCTACTGTAAAGCGATCTCTTGAAGATTCTGTTCAAGAATTGCAACAGAAGGAGACCAAACACAGCTTCAAGTTGCAGGACCGACACACCGACAGACAAACCTTTTGAATTTTTGCTTCAAAACATTTTTAATGGGGTTTTCTGGAAGACCTTCGATCACATTCATAGTTGCATGCCTATCCCAACACATTTTGGTTTCTTGTCTCATTTTGCAAAACTGGAACTGGAAGCACAGCATCATATCGCATATATTTCCACACTTAGTAGCCTTAGGACTTGGTGTTCTTGGACTCGGAGAGCATTTTCGTGATGCCGTCGGCCTTCAACGACGATGTCCAGTTTGGTCTCCAAGTGTCTCGACCGACGAATCTCTATGCGCTCAAGGCTCTACAGCTTCGGGAGAAAGTCTTCCAGTGGATTGCCAGGCACAGTTTTTGAGTCATGATATTTGATGATTTTTGATGATATTCCTCGTACATTGATTTCCATTGATGCCAAGTTATCTAAGTGGTTTAATGAAATCCATGATTTCAGATATGCATTGTGCATCATTGTGCATCAATGCATTGTGCCAGCAATAAATCGTCGTCTTTTTCAGGGCCAAAGCATCTCAGAAGTATCGCTTCGATGGAGATGCTGATGCTACGCCGAGCTCTTCAGGTTCTGTCTTTGCATCTTTATCTCAGTGGTATGACCATGCGAGAACGGTCTGGCAAACGCTCTCGATGTGTGGTACAGATTTGCTTCAATTCCGCACTATGAGGTGCCAGAGATGCATTTTGTTGAAGACTATTAGAAATGTTAGCAGATAGATATCACTTCTACCTCTACTTGTGCAAAATCAAAGGGCAGTTTCTTCTTTTTTGGTACAGACAACAGCACTGACATGTTTTTCTGTGTTTTCTGCCGTTTTCTGCTCCAGGCAAGTGCTAATGGCTCAACAGTTGCAGGAATTCTGTGATGCCCTGGTGCAGAAACATGTCGACGGCAAGATGAATCAAGAGAGCGAACATTTGATTCAGCGCTACACCAAGGCTTGGAGTCGAGACAAAACTGTCTCAGTGTTATGTTGATTACAGATATCAGGGATATCAGATTAAAATTGGAGATGAGAAGTAAAACATGATAAAAACGCTGCCAGGAGCTGCGGTTGGCCACGGGTAGCAGTGAGGTTCATGGCAGCGACAATGCCTTCCGTGGCCAGTTGGATGCCTTACGCGATGCCGTGCTGCAAGAGATGCAACACGACTTCGACGAATTCGTCCGATCTCATGATTCCAAATTCACAGCAACTTGACGAAAGGAACCCGGAACGGCCCGGAACCTGCTTTTCTTTTTGTTCTCTTCCACATGTTTTTCCACTTTTTGCATGGCTCGTTGACTTCATGTGCTTTGAAAAGTTTTGTAGATGATAAAGTCTGAACATCTGTGTCAACGGTTTGGTCCATGAGGATGAGCAAGTCAAGAGCGACAAACGCTTTTCTCTGATGGGTCCAATGAGACGTAAATATGCTTCAGTGGACAGTCTGTGGCGATCTGCTGTGCATTTGGTCTTAGAGCAGAACCTCAGATTGTGATACTGCAGACAGATGCAATCCGCAAACCTGTTGTTAAGAAGTAAACTTGGTAGAGAGATCTCTTGCATTGCATTGGTCTGAAGACTATCACTGATCAATCTGAGTTTGCCCATGTTCAGAAGCTCTTTGAATTGAAGAACTAGAATTGACTAAAGATATATACTATACATGTATATACATGTATTATGTAAATCGACAAAAGAGGTGTCAAATTGAATGTCAAAAAGGTTGTTGGCATTTCTTCTTGACGATGTGACGAGACGCAAGGAACTCAATGGACCACCTCTTCGAGGAGATTTCCGCACGTGTCAATGACCTTCTCCTTGACCAAGGTCTCTCGGTGACAATGGTGACAATGGTCCACTTCCTACAATTTCCACAGTGTTTGCCAACTTCATGGGTTTCATCATAATGCTGTCGATTTTGTCCTGATGTTAATGTTTTCATCTTTGTTTCATCTGTGTTTCTTTGGTTTATTTCCACAAGATTGCAGCAGTGGAAAAGGAAATAGTCTCCATATATGGACTTTTCATGCATTTCCCATAAGGTTCTCACATCAATGTCCAGAACGTGGAGCGTGTCTTCGAGGAGAAGTGGAGTCAAGTGATGGCCGAAGCATTGCGAAAGCAGCGGCCAAGTCTTGAACGTGTCATCCAAGAAGTTGTATCACACTTCAATGCGGCTCTGCTAAATCTCAAGTCGCAATTTCGCAAGGCTTGGAGCTTGGGGCAACGAAACGAAGTGAAATGAACATGAAGGTTTAAGTTTAATTGTTTATTATGTTACAGATGTTATAGATGTTGATCATGTTTTGGATTTGGAAGCAGGATGAAAGTGAAGCACATCGCCCCTTCGGTTGTTGTGACCACAGGCACATATCTTCCATGGTGTGAAGACATTAACAAGTGACCTCCGAGAGATGTCAGAGGTGTCTTCATCTTTTCTGTTGGCCAAGAAGGGTATTGGTGCAGCCTTGGTACCTTTAATGCCTTCTCAAGGAAGCCAAGGAAGTGCAACCACACAAGTCGATAATCTTTGGATTAAACTGGTGGACACCATGAGATTGGAGGTGTGGTGCTGCTTACCATTCCGCATGAGATATATGATCAAAAAAACACGAGAATAGCTTGAATGTGGATTTTGTATTTCTCATATCCTCGTTGCAATTTCCAGGCCGCACATGCCATGTTGTTGAAGTCGTTAACAAAAATCCGGTGCCAGGTCGATCAGCAAGGTCAAATGTCTGATGCTGCTGCTTTGAAGATCCTGAATCGCTTGAACACGGAGATGGAGGCAAGCCATACAGACAACGAAACACAGAAGTGCACAGAAGTGGCTAAACAAAGCAATGAAAGGCAGTGAAAATTAATGTGTAGATGTGTTTTTCCATCTATGTGTAAATAAAGTAGATGCATATTATACAGTATATACATTACATGTGCTATAACTCCACACCTATAGTTGAATTTTCAGGCCGCCGATCAGTTGCGACAGCTTCTGCATCGCTTGGGTTCTCCCTTCGTCCAGAAGTTGGTCTATGAAATGGCCAAAGCCACCATCCACTACCGATTCCAGGCTCGAAAAAAAACGAAAAAAATATGTCAAGAAAACTGGTAGCTGGTTGAAATTAGATTTTTGTTATTGGGGGGATGATGTTCTCTCCAACTTGATACATTCTGCATATTTGCACATTTTCTGATCTCGATCTTCCTCAGATTGAGCAGCAGAACTTCCAGAGCCGCGTGAATGAGATCATGAGCAAAAAGAAGCAAAAACTTTGGGAGATCCAGGCCCGAGTGGACAGCGGCAAGCGTGAAGTGCACTGTGCTAAAGTTTGGGCCAAGATCCTAGACAATTCATTTGCAATGTGTTCGTTTCTTTTGTCAAAGGCTATTTTGCAAGGGGAAAAAAGTGTCGATCGTGATTTTTTTTCGTGACTTTTTCTGATGCTCAGTGGTTTGCAGTTTGATCCAAGGACCTTCGTGGACACCCTTGACCAACACTTCCGCAATGCAGTGGGCCGCATGGCTCAGGAGGCCAATCATGGAGGTTAACAAATGTAACAACGAAAAAAAGGACATGATACATACATATAAATACTGTGTAAATGCAGTGTAAGTTCACTCTGAGGATTTTGACTTGGACACTTTGACCAGATTGCCACTATAGTCACTATGTGTTTGGCTTGGCTAATGTAATCTGCACCTACTTGGCTGCTCACCTGGTTTGCAACCATCTGCGCTTCACTGCTTCGATGGTGGCCAGGTGGTGTCGCACATGTCGAAGATTTTGACGAACCCTGGGAGTGCTTGTGAACAAGCCATTGAGCGCTCCTTTACTCGTCGCAATTGGCGGCATGTGGTGATGTATGCCATCGATCCGACTCAGTGCTTCATTTGAATTTCATCTTGATGTGAACTTAATTTGAATGTTTAATGTTTGTGAAGCCTTGTGCAGATCGAAAGTCTTTGAAAGGTACCTCTTCATGGAATTTCACAAAGAGTGGGAGTCCTTCAAACAGGGTTTGGTGGATAAGTACTGTCAAGAGTTGAAGAACAACTTTGGCAGCTGCCTCCGTGTGGCGGAAGAACGCATGCAAGACCTGCTGCAAGATCATACCTTGGAAAGTACCGTGATCAAATTTATTCTGTCTCTCTGTTTTCTTATTTTTCTTCTTTGTCATTCTCTGTGTTGTTTTAATTGGCCCTTTCGGTTTTTGTTGATCTTTTCTTGTTTTAGTTCTCTCCTGGCATCTCTTTGCATCGTCTTATCATGGTTTGGTCGGAGACACGGAGCCTGTAGATAGACTCTAACGGATGGACCGGCATCAGGTGTGGCTGACCTCACTATGAACAAGTTATCACAGGTGTTGAAGGAAGCTTGTTCCCAGTTGGCAGACGACTCGCTGTCATCTGTGCTCTGTTCTTGTTTGCCATCTTTTCAAAGCGATGCTGATTGGACTTTGAATCTTGGCAGAAAGCGGCGAAAAAGAGGCAACATGGCATGTAAGCTGACTGATTGGAAGAATGGCATTATGATCATAAAGCTATAGAAAAACGCATAGAAAAGCATAGAAAGACATGGCGCACCAATAGAAAAACGAAAACACGTTTCTTCCAGGAACAACTTCACTCAATTCGTGCGCTTCTGCTCCGTGGAGCTCCAACGCTATCGTTCCAACATGCGTCAGACGGAGCTCACCGTGGAGCGACGGATGGAAGGAGAGCTCACGCGGCAGAAATCCGACTTCTGGAAGTGCATCTCGGGGTGTCCCGCCAGGCGAGGGCATAGATGAAAAAGAAGTCGAGCAAAAATGTTATTGGAAATTTGAAATGATATAATCGGATATGATATGACCATTATGACCCCCTTTTGTTGTGATTCATTTTGATTTCCGCCAGATGTTCCAAGCGCGGCCTCGCTTGGCAGGTGCCCTGGTTGTGGAACCAAATGCAATCTCGAGTCCGAAAACCACTGGCCCGATCGGCCTCACGAGTGCCGTAGGTCCCTTGGCTAAGTAAGGTCTTAACTTAAAACCATCCAACATCAAGTTGAAAGGGCAGAGTGTTAAAACATTTACAGTAGTATTCGTTTCGTGTTGTTGTCATTTTGGACATCTGTTTTTTTGGGTGGCTTTTGTTGTATTTTTTTCTTTGTTTTCGTTTTCAGGCACGTGTATCCGGCCTTCAACGGTTGGCAGAAGCAAGAAGGTCGAAAGCCGTTTCTGCTGCACTGCAGAGCCTCGGCTCAGTGGCGGATTGCACGAACGCGGCCACCGATCGAAGCGGGTGGACCTGAACGTTACTGGGATAACTTCCAGGCGAAACGTTGGAAAATGCTGAAACTGTTGAACTATTTGAACTCATTCTGGATCCCATTTTGAAAAGTGTTTGAGAGATATTTGAGGGATATGTTTACATATTGATGATTGCGATTATAGACGTGTGAACAATGAAATCTGAAATATGATCACATGATGCCACTCGACTTTGTAGCTGTTCTAAGCTGATTGTATCAGTTTGCTTAGTTTGCTTCATGGCTTGAGCCTACAATTCGACATTTCTTCTCACAGGCAATGTTGGAAGATGAGCATCCTGATTGGCTGGATCCAATCTCACACTGCCCGTTAGCAACCATGGAACCCTTGGAAGACTATGAAGAGGACTGTGAAAACGCACCAGAAGAGATCCAGAAAGAGATTGATGAAAACCGCCGTGCTTGGGCGAACTGCAAGGACAGTTGACTGGTCTGAGTTGTGCTATAGCTGCTAATGTGTAGTTGAATTTGGAATTTCACCTGATTTTCCAATCTTTTCAGAGTAAGATTCATTCGGATTGGTTTGATGCAGGGCGTAAGTTTGTGTAGGTATTGACATGCCTTTAGATGCAAAAGTCGCTTCAAATGATCCTCTTTGGCAAGGCTGAGATTGTTCACGGGACTGGGTCGAGATCACAAACAAGTGCTGGCCCAGTTTGTTTTCCCTGAACAATGTTTATGAACTTAATAGATCGACACCGTTTTCCAAAATCACTGTTACAAATGGCAAATGCGAGCCAATCGCAAGTGACAGGATGCCTTGTTGGAGCATTTCACCTCCATGGCAGACGATCCTGATATCCCGTGGCTGGAAAAGTACAAGAGAGAAGGAGAGGTCAAAATAGCTCATGTGAGCCGTGAAGATGTCAGATTTGTCAGATTCCGAGCATCCGCCTTCACATGGATCATCCATGATTCGGATCATTCGGATCATCCTCAATCCACAGTTGAGTAGGGGACTCTTTATGACACGAGATGAGTGCAACTTCAACATTTTGTGTGGCAAGAACTCTTTCGTTTACTGATTTTTGTGTGTTTGAAGGCTGAAGTCCAATATGTTTCCAATATTTTTGTTCATTAATATTTCCATTTTTTTACTTGTGGTTTTTGATGTATGTTGATTCTTGTTTGAGGAGGCGCTTTGAAGAGGGAAGATTTTGTGTCAATTCGCGATGAGCTGTTTGCTGTAACTCCCTTGGAGTCTTTGGATGCCATGGATAGCATGATGCCAGAGATGCCCGACGGATTAGATGATACCTTGGATGAGTCCGTTTATTGAATCTGAATCCACTGAATCCACCTGATCTACGGCGTTCAAGTGCTGAAAAGCGCTTTATGCCGCTTGCGCTCACATTGCAACGCAATGTTTGGCTGTACAGTAGGGGCTGAGCAAAGCTTAGCAGCTATACATAGTACAAAGACCGTCCCATCAATGAAGTGTTGATTCAGCATTCACATGCAAGTTGCATGTTCGTTGTGTTGTTTTGGAGAGTTCTTTACTGCAGCCCACTGGAAGTCTCACTGGGCTTGCAGAATTGAAGGGACTTACAGTAAATCTTTGAATCTTAATGGTTTTGCCCGTTATCCCAGTCCACAAAGCACCTTTCGTCTTATTAGAAGGGTTTTTTTTCAGCTTATACTTTGGTCGTAGAGATCACGAAGGTACTTTAAGGAATGCTTTGGATACCCGGCAAATTTCAGATACACAAAGCATATAGATTCCAAACGAGGCCAGCAGAACAGGCCGGCTCAATGCCAACCAAAAAGAACTCTTGCCAGCTGGACTGCACATCTCTGATTTCTCTGGAACAGGGAAGACTCAGAGTTCTACCTAGACAAGTTTGAAGATATAAACATAATCGTTGAAAAAACAGATATCATTTTGAAATACACTGTGCGGCAATGTATCCTTTGATTATCCTTTGATCATCCACTCCAAAACATACAACCTCCACATTGTCGACATCCCAGGAGATTCACAAACGCCTGGAGGTTATGGGGACCTTGAGAGCAACCCTATCAGGAGAGGTGCTGGAGGCTAGGAGCCAAAGATTCAAAAAGACCATGGTGAAACACAGAAATGGATTCTTGCTCCAAATTGCTTCATCAAAAGCATGGATTCTTTGCAGAACTCCAACATGTTCTGATGTTGCCGCAGGCAGCTGGGCGTTTGATCGATTGCACAAGCGGCGAGGCCAAAAAATCCGTTATCCTACTTCATAGTTTTGGGGAAACTTCATACTTTGAAGTATACTTTTTTTTTTCTAGATCTTGTTTAATTTTTAATGCACCAAACTCTGGTAACTGCTGTCACTTCCAGGCGATGCGAGCTGGAATAATGGAGTTTGGAGGCGTTCACGAAGAAGAGGAAGAGGCGGATTTCGTTGCAGCATTCGGCACTCATTCGGCACTCATTCTGCGATGGCAATACGCAGGTTCAATTCAGTGTTTCGTTGCTCAGGAATGTGTCGCTCCAGTGATCTCCTGCCAGAAAGACTTGGAAGTCTGGCAAAATCTATGGTCACTCGCCACGGTTTGTTTTGAATCCATGAGCAGTTCGATGATATTTGATGAAATGAAGATCAGTGCGTTTCAAAACCTGAACTTGAGGGATATTGTGCAGCAAAAGGTTTTAGATCGCACTTGTAAGAAAGTATATGAATGGATGTCTACACTATATCGTGCTGGAAGTGCTAGTGCCGATTTGGTTTGCTGGGCTTCCATTCGCATTTCCCAAACCCAAACTTGGCGAAATAGGCCGCACTTGTGCTTTCCAGTGAGAAAGGGCAGCACGGCACGACTCTAAGTTTGACATGCCAGAAGTCGCTTATGAAGTCCTAACAACTTCCTTGGAACAATGAACATTTGAAACATTTGTGACTTTCAGATGATTCGATGCTTCAGATGCTTCTGGGTTAGGAGAAGCGACGTCTATTTTTGGGCTTGAGTCCGTGGGCCTCCACACTACCAGAAGCTAAGGAGACACGACATAGCTTCATGATAGGCATTGCACAAATTTTGCATTTCAACGTTCGGTTTGATGGGTGTATGGTTTACAGTTTACAACACTTGCAGTACATCTCCAGAATTCCACATTTTCTGGGAATTTAGAACCGTCAAGCTCCTTACATCAAATTCGATTCAGGTTTTTACTGATCTAAGCGAATCTGTTTGCAGATGTCCATGACACGCATGACAGGACTTGGTTGGTTCCGACTTTCAGTTGGAGCACGTGGATCAGGTTGGGATGTTGAGGTTGAAACCAAACATTTCCGTCAGAAATCCCTGGTTGATAGGACCATCATGACTATATATAATATGAATATGAATACAATGAACACTGTATTCATAAATGATTAGAAGAAGTAAACATGGATTCAGTCATCTTTTGGATGCAATTAGTGCACCTCGCTTCAAATGTTTCCGCGTTTCAGGCAGCAGAGGCAGCACGTTTGGCCGCTTTGGCGGAACTGAACTTGGAAGAAATCGATCAGGAAGTCTTCGCATCACGCGTTCGCGGAACTCAACTTGAAATTGCAACTTGAAAACAAAAAAATGCCACCTCGGCTCCAGGACGAACTTCCGGAACCTGAGCCACACGAGTGCCGAGCTACAAGTCAACTCGTGTTGGGTCCACGTGTTCGAAAACTCACTCAAAAACATGTTTTTTTGGAGCACTCCAAACATTGAAGATCTATAAATCTATAAAGATCTTATCTTTTTTTTCACAAAACTTGTGTCCATTTTGATGCCTTCCTTTGGTGTCAAACAGGTATTGTCCTCCACTGAATTGCTTGGAGCTGACTTGTCGTTTTGGTTCGATCCTCAGCCGTTGATTGAAAGAGAGCTGCCCACAGCCTCCGTAGACTCAGGACATGCCCTCGGAGACAAGGCGCATTGCGCATCCAGTTAGTCTATTGCATATCCGGATATTCGTTGCTAAAAGACGCTGAGACAAAGACGAAATGGCGACATCAGCAATCTTATCTCAATTAAGATATATTAAACATTTGAAGCCAGATATTATCACAATAATCGTTCCGTTCTCTTTTACGGAACCCGGGAAAGTGGCTTCTAAGGGTCGCTGATCGTGTGCATCAGGCAGGTGCTGGTAGCCTCGAGGACTTCGGAGCTTCCGTCAAAGAATTGAGGCTTTGCATAGACTCCGTGCTGCCTCTCTATGCTCGGGCGGCCCAAAAAAACGTGGACTTAGCTTTGATATGCTTTGGCTGGTTTTTTTTATCGTGTTTCAATCGTTTTTCAATCGTTTGGTCTTAGTCTCAAGTCTTTGATATGTTCGATGCTTTACTCTGTCACATCCCACAAGAGTTAGTGCCAAGAAGCGGATGAGTGCAATGTGGCAATGTGCACAACTGGTGCAGATGAAATGACTGGTCTGTGATGATTTGTGCAGGCTTTTGTCTTTCCCGCAATTCAGAAATCTTGATATCCGAGGTCCAGAATGAACAGAAGCTTGCCGAGCTCCAATCAGAAGGCGCTGAATTGTGTGCCTTCACCAGTTTTTGGCCACTCTAGACTCCTTCATGGCTGCAGAAAGAGTGCAATTATAGAGACTATTGTACCACCTATGCACCTTCACACATCTTCACAGACATGGTCTTGCTGCCAGATTATAAAGCCCAGAAGCAAGCTGCAGCTGATGCACGTTTCAAGGCCCTCTCTCTGGCAACCCTTGTCATCCTGGTTTTGAATCCAGTTCTCTTTCCATTTTTGAGCACCTTTAAGGCAGGGCAGCAAGATTCCGATGATGTCCGGCAGCCCATGGAGATCTCACATGATGGCCTTGGACCATTTGACCAACCAAGGAGTCAGCGTCAGAAGAGTCAGAGAAAGAGCCTATTGTATTGCTACAGGAGGAGCAACAGATGCAGAAATGCAATCAAGAATTGACGATTCTAAGTATTCTGATTCCATAAAGTCCACAATTTTCCAGTCGCTGCTCGTTTCATTTTACTTTCATGAGCCACCAGTGAGCGCAGCCTGCAAGCTTTTAGGAGCAGCAGCAGTCCTCTGTTTACTTCGTCCTGTACCATTGGCAGACTTGAACCTGAAGTTGCCTGCAAGGAACTTGATGACAACATGGTAGGAAAGTATAGTAAAGTCATACGTCATGAAAGTCTTTAAACATACTGCAAAAATCATGAGATTTGTTTCTTAGCTTCTTGAATGCCAGGCATGCAGATGCAGATGCGGCCTTTCAAGATGGATCCTACACCTTCAATGAAACTCCCATGCAGCAGGCGGAAATATGGATCCACAACATGCATCAATGCATCAATGCATGAAACATCTCAGCATCACAGGCAGAGCTCCTGCAGTACTACGAACAGTTGGGGATCCTGGAGCGTCGGTTTAGATGGGACGTGAGATATGACAAGAAATTAGATTACAGTAGATGTGAGTCTTAGGAGTACAAGGCAAGGTATGTTTTAACACGTTCTAAATTTAAGATGTTTTGCAATAATCTCCTGTATAAGATGATCTATATTCGCCCTGCAAGCATTTCTTGAACCCATTGTATTCACTCTGTTTCCTGTAGCTTCTGCTTTTGGCAAGGCTCTGCAAGGACGAGCCACTTTTGCGGTGCATCATTGCATGAGATCTCAGGGAGGTTTCAGGTTGTTTCGGGTTGTTTCACGCGGCAGAGAGCATGGGAGCGCAGTTTTCCAACCAAGGCACCTTTGGCACAAAGTGATCCACAGCTGCAAGATGGTCTCAAGGCCAGAATGCAGACATGACTCCCAAAAAACTTGTACCAAAGATGGTGTCATGATGTCATGTTCTTTTTTGGAAGTTTTTGAAAACAAAAGCCCTCCATTGTCACATTGTCCAGCCAAAAAAGTGACAGGCCTTACGAGAGAAGCTGCCTGCCTCAGTGTCTCTCATTGACGACTTTTGCGCGCAACCTGCGCAGGCGAGTGAGATCACTTTCGGTTTCGGTTTCGAGATCACCCAAAAAAACTAAAGTGTTTGTATGTGTTTGTATGTCATTTGTGAAATTTGTTACGCCATGTCATCTCCCAAGCCAGGAAGAAGAGTCCTGTGATGAGGGCGAACCACCTGTCAATTACCGAGCCAAAAAGCAAAGTGCAAATCAGGTGACCACCTGATTTGGAAAGCTACGTGCCAAGGTGCGACGCGAGGGCATTGGTCGACTCTTAGATCTCAGGCCCGAGTCGACATGCCGAGACATGCCGATGTCCTGTGATCCGTAAGCGTTGTGGCGTTGTGTTCGTTTTCCACGCCTACGTTTCTCAGGTTAACGTCCTTGGGCTTGGCTACACAACGCATCCAATTCTTGAAGGCAACAAAAACCTAAAAACGGAGGAAGGTCAAAGTGAAGGTCAAAGACAACAACCATTCCTACACGAGTCACGAGTCAATCATCTTGCCATCTTGTGGCTTGTGACATTTTGTGACCAAACATTCCCGTGAAACGACTGCCCCAGGCAGAACAAGGACATCACAACTTGGCCACAGCAGAACTTGGAAGGCAGGGCTTGGATTGGAGGGAGCATGCTATCCAGGAAATTAATGGAAATTATGGAGTAATAACAGTATTGAGTCATTGAGTATTGTTTGACAAGTGTGTATGATATGAATCATATGAATGATGCATGGATTGTTGTAGATTTTATCGATTCTATCCATGTATCATGTTGAAACCAAACTGACCAAGAACTTAAACAACACAATCAACTCACAATGAACTAACCATAAAGATATAACCACAAGCTCACTTTTTCAGTTTGACTGTGTAGCTCGAAGACTGAGGGATTCTGTGTTGGACTTCGGCGCCCAGGAGGAGTGGAGTCAGTGGAGTGACGGAAAAGGGGGGAATCTTGGGAACCTTGCGATGCCTTTGATCCAATTGATTCATTGTCATGAATTTTTTGATTGATCATATATTAATATTTAAACAGGCTAGCGCCTGTCAGCCGCCGAATTGGGGGATTTGTTGCATTGGACCAGGGATTATGGATAGCAGAGAAAAGGAACTGTATATAATGCTGGATATAATGTATTATATATATGTATATCTAAATATGGTTATGTATATTTTGAAGGCTTAGATAAAAACCACGTGATGTTGACATCCTTTGCCCTTACACGCATGGTCGGCGCCGCGCGAAGTTAACCCAACGTTTCGAACAGCGCCTCCTGGCTTGCAGTTTCTCCGGAAATTGGGCCCCAATTTCCAGAACACGGGGCTGGAAATCGAGCCCCGATTTCCGGCAAAACCCCTCCG
>OMLO01001704.1_pt1 | contig 17170 bp, 9 predicted proteins | sample 1674811 | NCBI WGS metagenome assembly OMLO01 (sample SAMN06265003, study PRJEB25207) | coral metagenome | isolation source: Coral host | place: Mexico:La Bocana,Puerto Morelos, Mexico | collected 2008-11-13 | reverse complement strand
GTTGGAAAGGAGCAATGACGAATTCTTCACGATAAACAACATTGAATCGGGGGGAGGGGGATGAACTAATAAATTTCCCAGACGGATGCTGCAAAAGTGGACAAGCGTGCCAAGACTTTTGTCGGGGATTGTAGGTCTAGGAGCGGAATTTCCCATTAACTCCTGAAACTTCTCTTATTATTAATATTTTGCTTTATATCAGATTTATGAACATAAGAGTCTCTACGACCTACTGCACTTTCTGCTTTGTCTTTTCCGTTAACGGCTTTCGAAAGTTCATCTAAAATCTTAGCCGAAACTTCCTTAGGATCAAATTCCGCACGCTTCGCCGAACTAGTCAAAACAGACTCTTTTAATTTGCAAAATTTTCTGCTGCCTCTAAATTTTCTGTTTGTTACAAAACTACATAATCGCGGATTTCAGGGAGAAGACCCTGTACAAGATACTGAGTCCACTCGCTCCTAGCTAAATTCAATTTCGCACAATGTGTCCGGAGACTGTAGGAATATTCAGCAACCGTTTGTTTCAGTCTAACGGGTGGCGTCGACTGAGAGCTTGTCTAATGCGCCACTCTCTAGCACCAGAGGCGAAATGCATTATCAATTTCTGCGATAATTCATTAAAATTCATTTCGTCCGGTGTAGGCAAAGTCTTAAGGTCATTCCCCAGTATTGCACTGCGCATTCCCTACTGCGCACAATTTCACACGTGATTAGCGCGCGCATTAGAAAATGGCGGCTTTTTCTTTACGGCTGTACCACGCCATAGAAGTAAATCGTCATTTCTTCGAAAACGAGTGTGGTGACCTATAATTTTTTTCTGTTGTTTCGAATTGAACAATAAATTTCTCTATGTAAAATAAATATGGCCCAGTTCTCAGTGTAGAACAAGAAGCAATCGTGGGAAACAGGAATTAAGCAAGTAATCGTGCTATAATCATGGCGCTACTATAAGGATTTATAGGGTACAAACAAGGTGCTGTTGCTCCTAGACGAACATGGGAACCCTTCATTATTATTTCAAAATTTAAGTTTCTATAATATAAACAATCAATAGGTAATGTTTGACAAATATCTCAGTGCAGGTTCTATTTCAGTGGAATGACCTCAAACCACGCACTCGCGTGACCCTTCAAATAAAGCCGGAAGAAGCCCTCATGCCAAATTCTCTTCAGTCTGAGCCATTTAACAGAGCAGCTCTCTTATAATTGCTAATAAATTCATGTATGTCCTCGCACTCATCTCCACGGAAAATTGGAAAAATAACCGACGACTTAATATTAAAAGTTCTGCCAGGCTGTGAATTTAGCGATGTACGCATTCGCTCAAACGCGTCGCGTAATTGACTGACTTCGATTTGCATCGTGGCCAAAACAGGTTCAACCAGAATTGTCTTCACTTATTGAATTGATATTCTCTTCACGATTTTCACGACTTACCCTCGGCGCCACGTCCTCATAAATTGTTTCTTCCTCAGAATCGGAGCTATCATTACCAGCCCAAAAAGAAAAAGAACTCTCACTTGCCTCACTTGGGGTGGGAATAGCGCTATATGCATGTGCTTGAAACCCGGCCCTAGGAGACCTAACTGATCTCAACAAAGACAAAAATAAGGTTCCCCTAGAATGCTGGATGGGAGGAGGAGGTGGAGGCCATTCATTCGGTACAGATCGACCTGCAGAATTTTCCTTGGCCAGCCTGTTCGGTCAGGGCGCGCGCCCTTCGCCTAATAATTGAACCAAATTTCGCCACTGAACACTAAAACGATTGTGCTGTCGCATTTGATCGCTCACTGCACTACATCTTAATTGGAGTGTAATAGCAGTTTTTTTTAACCTTCCCGATAATTTGAACTAATTTGCGTTTCCCTCTGAGCCTAGAGGAATGATGATCGCACTATTGTCTAATCTGAGGATATCTACACTCTATACATTTACACTTGACTAAGCTCGCAATGGAAAGGAGCCTAGAATATCGTGAAAGACGTCATTGTTCACTTACAAGGCTACCTTGACAGAAGTGGAACGCAAATGTGCACTTTCCGTTGACAACCAAAGCGGGCCCTCCACCAATTATGTCAGATACTCCACCAAGTATGTTAGACAGCAAGAGGTAAGGTCGCACGAGAGGTACCAAGACTCTGTTCTTCTTATTTGGCTTCTTTAACGTGTCTTCTTGGAATCTAGAGCAAACTCTCTGAAAACTCTCTCTAATCTGTCTTCTAAACTCTGATAGCTAGTAAGTTATATATCTTAATTGTAGACATATCATGAATAAACCAATTCGGGGAACCAACGCAGAGCGAGAACTGCCAACAACAAATGAGCACGAACGAAAACTAGACTAAAACAGAAACCTTCAAAATACAAACACTAGACAAGATAACCAAGACAACCTAAACTTAGAAACTCCTAGTGTGTTCTAAACCTTGAATAACCTTGGACTATAAACCTGACTAACAAAAACAACCAAAGCTTCAAGGCACTAACCCAAACATGTCCACTGACGAAGACTATAGAGGCCCCAATAAACTAAGATAAATAACTTAAAACATCGGTGTGGGCAAACAGGTCCTTACATCAAAAGACTTGCACGGAAGCAACAAATAACTAACAGAGAATCAAAATAACTACATTCTTAAATACAACGTTTTCGAATCACAATACAATACGATTTCTTACGTCACGCAGAATACTTACAATACTTGTGTTACAACGTGACGATACGACTACTTATGCTACTTATAATACTAACTATTTAGAACAGAATATAATTGCTCAGAGGGTCCCACTTTCTTATAGCGACTTGTTTTTTCTTCTTTATTTTTTTCCCCTGTTTATATATTGTTAATTTATGTTCTATAGACTGTAAGGACTTCTTTTAGTTTTAAAGAATGCATTGTTTTTTCTGTCCTCATAACCAAAGATATACTATGCTCCATTTTAGTAGCAGAAGTTGATTTGTAGTTCATATTTGAGTTCTATCTGGCCCTTGGACCCAGCGCTGTAGCAGGCTCCCGGTAGTTCTCTTTTGCGATGACCCGCAAGACTGTAAAAATACTTTCAAATTAGTAAAAAACATTTGAGTTTTTTTAGCAAATTCAAATAGATGCGCTAGTTTCCGTGTTTCTCTCTCACAGAAAGTGCATTTCTTGCTATGGGCAACTCCATCTTTTTATTACAAATAAAAAATGGTTTGTTGATATTCCTCTATGTAGGAATTTGAATTGGGATGTTACAAGTTTTGTGTTCTTCGATAAGTCTCTTTTAAGATGAGCTCTTGTTTTATCGTCGCAATGAAATATAAACGATCAAAGTAATCAAAGAAATTTGTTCTAAAAACAAATCAAAATTCAATTTAAGGAATACAGAAGCTAAATTTTTAAAAATTAAAAAATCAGCTTTGAAACCTTGATATCAAAATCTACCATGCGGTATTAAATTTTTTCGGGTTCAATTTTTTGCAGATTTAACGGGTCTTGTTCACTCGCAATCCTCAGACAAAAAAATAGTCCTGCAAAAATATTATCCACAAAAATTTACTTACCTGAGGAAAAGTTATATGCAAACCTCATATATAGAGTCCTGTAAACATCTCCCTAAATAAAACGATGCCGGAAAATTAAAAATGCTAAAACATTTTTGAAATAAACACACACACTGGGTAACACGTCACTGATTACCACGGTGGTGCTATAAAAAAAGCCGAAAATGATGTATTTGAAATAAACGTGCATGACTTTCTGAAAATCGCAAAAATTGACACCCAGCTCGAAAAATTAGTGATCACAAAAATTAGTTTCCACGAAAACTAGACGCCCACACGATATATCTGTAGCCGGAAGAAAATAAAACAAGAATCAAAACAACTTATGTTTTGTAATACTCCCCGAGCAACGTTTTGTTGTAATGTGTCCAGCGGGTTATCAACACTACCTTTCTGCTTTATTTATTTCACCTGCTTGCGCTCTGGCATCTTTTGCTTTCTTTAAAAAAGCCAGCATTTTGAGTTGTTTCTAGCTAAAAGAGGAATCGTTAATCATTTTAAAAAGCCGCGAGGGAGAAACTTGGGCTTAAAAACAATGAACTCGTTTCGAAGTTCTCTTAAAGTCAATATCAAGTCACAGTTGAGTGAATAAAATGGTTTTAAATTTAAATATAAACTAAGGACTCCTTAGAGTCAAGAATGCGAAGAAAACAATGATAAAAAGATAAAAACATATAATTCAATAACTATTTACAAGCAAAGAGTCAAGTAAAATGTTTGGCACGAGTTGAGTCTTTCTATGTATTTCAACATAGGGTTCAGTTCCTTAATGAAAAGCAGATCAAAAGCTATAGAATCAAAACTTCGATCTGCATTCGTTTGCCCGGCAAAATGGAGATTGTTTACAATCTAAAGCATACTTCATTAGTAATCATCATTTATCGATCTTGCTAATACCAGAATTTATCAGACCTCCGTAACCATGCTTGCATATGTGATCTTGTCTAATTTAATTTAATTTAGCTGTGCCTGTTATCCGACTGATCATGAGTATCGGACAAAAAATTAAAGTAAAAATGAAATCATATAACTTTCCCTGATCACTCGAAATTGCCCATATTCCGGTTGCAGTTTTCGATTACGATGTTCGCCATAAGCAGCTCTACGAATTCTCTCAATAGAGAGCAGTTCAAAAGGAACAGTGGAGAAAATGTGAAGTGTTTCTTTTTCACGTATTAAAATATGCGGTTACTTATGCGCATGTTAAATCCAAATTATCAGGATGGGCCGTATAATACCAGTCATGGTAGTTTCAGATCTCCTGTTCTCCATAGCACACTTTCCTCGTGAGATTGCGATCATAGACTTGACGACTTTTCTTGTCCACGGATGGATTGGGCATGTCCTTTGTAAGATCTGTGCCTTTGTCACGAATGTTGCCAATGCAGTGTTTTACCTTGTCCTGTATTTTGGTTGCTGCTGACAATTGGTCGCAGTCGTATTCCCAGTAGATAGATATTTATTTAAACACGATAATATTTAAAGCTATAAAGCTTATGGGGTCGTGTGTTTACAAAAGACGCTTAAATGAATAAAATAAGATTTCCCTTAAATTACATGCTATTATGCGCTTAAACTAAAAATCCCTAGAGTGTAAAAGGGCTAAAAACTAAATAGGTAATACAGATTAAATCAGTGTCTGTCAATTCACTGTCACTGATTCTCATTCTTGGACTTTAGCAATGACAATTCATTCTCCTTATTTCTGTACTTTCCGTTTGGACGCAATCAATAGCGTATCACAAACTGGGAGCCTGCCTTCAATCATGAGACATCATAGATCCGCTGCTACACTGCGTTACTGTTCTGATTGTGCCGCTGATAACAGTGTGCATACTTCAGTCTATAACGCTGTTGAAACTACGAGACGACGAAATGGAGCCTTTTCGTACTTCCATTGCCAATCACAAGAAAAGGACAAAAATGCCTCTGATTGTGTCCGTCTGTACATTCCTTTTGCCTTTTGCATTGTGCTGGCTGCTTTTGTATTGCCTTTAAGGTTCTTTTTCTTTAGTTTCCGAGTTCTATTCCAGAGTGCAATTTAGTTTTAGTTCACAATATTTACTCGGCTTGTGTTTCTCTTTGGAAGAGTTTCACCTTTATGGAAACAAGGTGGAAAATAGTATCTCAGAAGAATCTAGAATGCATCAAAATAGTCGCGGATGCGAAATATTGGGTTCTTACGAAGCCATCTGAGAGTCTTGGCGACACTATAAAATTTCAGAGAGCTTTAGCCAATCGGATACACGCGCATTCGAACTTAAAATTGATCGAGATAACTAGAAGATATATGAGGATTGTATGTCAAAGAGTTCTTCAGGAAATCCAATTTATGGTAATGCAGGACCATTACAAAATAAAAAACCATAAATGTTAAGATAGATCCACGATGTTCCATGATAAACGGAACAAAATAAATCTCGCTATAGCCTGTGAAGAAAGAAAACTTTGATCATCTAAAGTAACTAGAGGTAAGCAAAATACTTACGTGTGCGGCAAAAAGGGCGCTAGCTACCATGCCTCAGACGAGCAGCTAACAGATTGTACGTTTTTATGTGTAAATCCATCTTATAAATTACTATCAGCACTAATATATATCTGACCGAATTCGCAAAAAGGTGCCCGCAGTGGACTCAGTCTTACTAAGTAGAGGTATCAGTACAAAACAGCCTTCCCTCCCCCCTGCTTTTGACAGCAAGCCCCCAGCAAACAACCAGCAGAGAGACCACTGACTGGGCCATGTCCCCAACCCGGCCTTGACGGAAACCCCCCTGGGTTTAGAGTCGCGGGCTCAGCCGGGCGGATGCCTTTTTGCGAAATCGCTTAGATATCTCTGGGTTAAGACTTTGTTAAAGGCATCATGCCCTACTCAAGAGTGCTTTTCTCGCCAGAGACTCCAAAGTATACGACATGACAATGGTCTTGGTCTTCAGGTCTTTTTTTGTGCTCTCTTATCTAGTGTTTGCTCGTTACTCAATTTTATTTCCTTTTTGACATCTTTTGGAGTGATTTTAAGGCCCTTAGCAGTTGTGAAATCAAAGTGCATATGGTGATTTGGTGTAAAGTACTAGCACGGTTTTCATATATGTGATTATATGTGATTATAAAAATTTAACATAAGTTTAAAATCTCATTTACTAATTTTTAAATTTTATAACTGAAATCATGTAATACGTGCAGAAAGTCTTATGATAATTTTACTTCTACGATAATAATCCAAAAACATACTTTGCCAACTGAATGAGAAAGGAGTTCAAGTTAAAATGCTAGACAATTTCTCTCACTCGAGCAACAACAATGGAAGAGTTTTATTATGAGTAGTCAGTCATGTCGATATGATTTTTTATCAATCGTATGCAATTATACTGCTCAGCTTTATAAATTAGGTATAGTGTTACATGACACTACATTGTTAGCCATCTTGTTCAACGAAATTTAGCTGTACTTTGCTTCAATTGCGTGGAAGTGCGGTACGTGGATGCACGGTGGCCTCATGGTTAGTGTGTTCGTATCATAGTTCGAGCTCTGACCGGAGACAGTATTGTGTTTTTGGGCAAGACTTGTTACTCTCACAGTGCGTCTCTCTATCCATGTGTATAAATGGGCACCGACCAATTCTATGCTGGAGGTAAACCTACGATGAAGTAGCATTCAGGGTGGAGTACAAATATTCCTAGTCGCTTCCTTTAAATTCGCCATTTAAGACAAACGTAGCAGGTGTCTTAAATAAACTTGTTTCAAGTTTACTTAAACAAAGCAACGAGCCGAGATGTACACAGTCAGCCATTTGGCTAAAGCACATGGTTAACTCCTTGTTACTACTACGCATGTTCTAGTGTTACTTAGCAACAACAACATAGGTCCGCACAATATCAATACAGCAGGGAACAGAAATAATTTACAGATAAATGTCGTAGAAAATATTTTAAGAGAGGTCTAAAAAAATCTAAGGCTCAGTAAACTAAGTAAACTAAGTAAACTAAATTTCACAAAAACACTCTGTATACAAAGCATTTCAGTACTTAGATTCAACATTTTGAACCATGAAATAGTGATTATATTACTGCGGAAAAAAAACTTATCAGAGCTATAATTCATGTAAATTCTGTAAACTCAAGATAAATAGGAGAAGTTGTTTCAACCTTAAAGCGTATTTTCGTCCAGAGAGGGAAAAGGGGGCAAAAAATTAATTAATTCTTAGGAGATAGCACATTCATGTATGACGTCACATTACAAAGAAGTCCAAAATCTTAAGCAAAAAATCGAAATAAAAAAGTCAAATCTTAAGCTTGTAAAGTGTTCAAAAAAGAATTGCGAAAATCGCCGTAACTGATTGTAGATTGGTGTTACATAAGAATTTTAAACCTGTAGAAAGAATGGAACTATCGTCAAAGCCAAATACTGACAGAGCAGCCTTGCAAAATATGGTCGCCATGAAAGCGTAAAATAACGATAAAAAGTGCTAATACAGAAATGTTAATTTCCTACGATACCTTTTGGTATTGTAACCATTACAGGGCAAAATGTTATGACAAGGAAGTCTTGAAATGAATCCATGGCCGTGGGTTCTGATTGGTACGTACGTTTTCATATAAGAATGTATTTAACATTCAGAAAAGGCCGCAACCAAGTGCATCCACCCATTTCAACAAAGGCGATCCTAAAAAGTTATCTTTAATAGCATTTATTTTTTTTATAATTACAAGGAGTGGCTGATCCGCTAACAGCAAAACTAATCGAGGCGGATCAGCCTTACCAGGAATTTTTATTATTCTATTTACATAACTTCCGTGATTTAGAGTTAAGTTTTTTTTTTTTACACTAAAAGTAAGAAGAGAAAAAAGGGAGAATTATTTCATTCGTTTGCTAATGCTCACTCTGATTACTCTGCACATTTAAAAGCACAGGTATAAATGAGCGAAACAGAAATTTCAAATATAAGTTTCTACAGACCTTTAAAACCCGCACCTACAAATCTCAAACAACGCAAGCAAGTTTCTACAAAATTTCGAAAATATCCCTACAAGAGAATTTCAAAACGACATAATTTACCATAAGGGGCATGAAACAAACGGGTTAAGGCTTCACAACAATAACTTCAGCTCTCAAACCTGTGTGTAATGTTTAAAAAGATAATCTACAAATTTCAAAACCTTGCTGAGTCGCAAGTGCAAAGTTACAAAACGAAGCAGGATTTGACCTGCATCGTTGTTCTGGTTAATAATCACATAATAATTGTTCTTTTCCCCCAAAGCCGAAAGTACTAAATGCATTGTGTACTTCCTGGTAACACTGGTTTCTTATCATGACTTCTCAAAATTCACGCAACCTGCTATCTGGTTATTATTTTAACTCATAGCTGAGAAAACGTCGGAAAAAAAAACCCGATAATTGAGATATCAGCATCCCCTGCCAGACACACTTTTTACTACTCCACTGTATTGACCTAAATAAGGTAATCAAACCTTCCTATAATATAATTTTCACCATTTTCTTGAAGAATGGGGCAGGGTTCTCCCGTCTAAGCCGTTGCCTCACACTGCTGATAAAGTTTTGACGTTTGCGTTTATTTCCCAGCATTTTCTGCAATACATTTATCACCTTCAGGAAAACATGCACATATGCAATGTGCTGCACGTTAGCGTTTGTCCTCCATTCAGTTCCTTTCAGCTTGTATTGGTGTGTCGTTTTACCGTAAATCTGCGTGCGTGTTACTCTTTCATATCGCCTAGCACGTGACTTGCACTTTAACTCTGGTTGGCGACTGCGTCGCATTTTCAAATTGTTTTTGTCAAATTCTCACAATGTCAGATTTGTTTGTCAAACAGTCTGGTTCAAGTGCTTTGAAGCTACGTTGCAGCTACTTTATAGTTTTTTTTTTTTTTACTCATGCGCAGTATGGCGCATGAGTTAAGGATTGGGCTCCGTTTCTCCGTTTTGGTGTCACATTTGTGCATGCAAATTTATGCTTACATATATTAGCCCCGAGCTCTTTAGGGTGGGAGGGTGGGTAGGGGATTATTTGAAATATTCTCCAGTAGCTGCAAAAATTCTTTTGTGGTGTTGGAAAACGTGTGGAAAGATTTGAGAAAAGAACTTTTTTCTTTAAATGTATATACACAAGAAGCATCAATTTTTTTTGGTATGACAAAAATACCGTGCGTACTACCAGTAATCGTCCCATGTTAAGACGTCCCATGTTAAGACGTGAAGGTTACCCCCGAACCATCGCTTGTTGTTACCTGTCGCGCTCTCGCGCTGGGATTTTTCAACTTTTACGTGGTTGTACGTGAATGTCCTCACAGAAATTGTACTCATTTGTAGAAGTCTTTTCGATATTGTGGAGCCAGAGGTAAGTTTTCGACATTAAAAATCATAGCTATACTTTAATTAAGTTGTTTTACACACAAATGGACAGTATACGAGAGCGGATATCCGCACAAGCCCGTCATGTCCTAGTGATCTTTGTGCATTTTGAGAGCAAAACTGAATCTTCCCTGAGCAAATCTGACGTTTTCGTAGAACTACCGTTAATTATATTAATGTCACGTACGCGTGCAACGAAGTGAAAATGGAAAATAGTCTACAACTAGTTGATTATGAGAGTGCGGTCGACTCGGTCACTTTAATAAATATACCTTAGATAATTTCACCAAGTTGACTTTCAACCTCTGTCTGTTGCTAAAATAAACATTTTTCATTAACAACTGAGGTTTTACAGACAGATATGCATAGCTGGTCAAAGTCCTTGCGAGTGGCGATTTGTTGATACGTTGCGTGACGGCAGCCTTCAAATTTCGTGGTTAATATTCTTACAGCGTGAAAACTACTTAAAGGTATATACTTTTTACGTACATTATTCTAAGCTTGAAGCACGAATATAGGAAAACATTTGCAATCGCGTGCTCGTTTATCCTCAGCAAGCAATTTCCCCTGATGAATACAGCAGACGGTATTTTTCTGATTTGCCGTTCCTTGGTTCAGGTTCACTCTAATGGATCTTGCCTTCGGACTACTTTTCCACCGATTCAAAACAATAGTCGACCGGATAAAGACAGTTTATTGTCACGACAGGAATCAACAAATGCAATCAAAATATAGGCATAACAGTTCCCGCAAGAATCACATGGTCGATGGAAATGACGTCATTTGGCCCTAAAAAAATTTTCGGGGGTGGGGGTCGGGCAAATTGGTGTCGATGAATGGTCCAAAAATCTCGATTTCGACTGCATTATGAAAGCATTCCTTATCGAATGCAACAATACAGGCAATCGTCGATGGCGTATGGAAAACGTAGAATCCGGAACCGGAACCAGAAGCAGAACGAGTGAATTAAAGTAGAGATAGTGTGTTACTGACAATAGTTGCCAAATTAAGACTTTTCATCTTGATATGTTGTATTCATTTTCTTATTATAGCTTGTTGTTCGACCGGGGCAAAATTTGCACTCGTGAATGATGCAACTTGGGATCAAATAAGAATAACATGCACTAGTACTCAAGCCCACTCTAATGAAAATGGATGATATTCAGAGTCACTTACAAGAAAAGGTGCCGAAGGTACTTTCCAGATTTAATTTACTTAATGATATCCTTGTAATACCAACAACTAAATGCACTACAACACTTGTCTTCTCTCCCGCATCGTTATCATTTATATCTTAGTTCTAGGATACACTTTTTCGATTAACCCTTTCTCCTATGTCATTCCATGTTGTCGGATAAAAGACGTTCAATTTCATTTCCTACTATGTACGTATTGCCTACCTATTTTATACAAGTCTAACCTGCGCATGAGTATAGGCTGAGGAGCCTCTTGTTTTACATAAATGTAATTTCGCGAACTTGGACTCGGAAGAAACATGTTTCGTAGAAATCCTAGAAAAGGAACTAAATTTCGTAGTTTCGTTTTTAATAGACCTCATGGGCATTATCAAACAAATGGTCTACGAATATACATATTTTAATGTTTACATAGCCACATAATACAACGACACAGAACGCTGAGGACCACAATAAAACAGAATAAAAAGCAGGTTAACATGTTCCTTTGTGACAGAAAACAACTCTAGGGATTGTAGTTTTTTTCTGTTGCATGATTACAAGGAAGAGTTTATCAACACGGAAGGCAGGACGAAGGCACGCTATCCATAATCATGAAACAGTGACATAAGGTTTGGCGTCGTTTTTAATTTCGGACACCTTTTATTTTTGTTCACGCAAAACGAAAAACTATAAACACCGCGGATTTTTCTGATACTGAAGGCAAAGAAAATAAGAGAAGGGCCTTAGCATATTTTACCAGTCGCACAAGGGACCCCTGAAGGCAGACTTTGGAATCAGTCTTAGATGAAAAACAATCAGTGAAAGAACTGTTTGATTTACGTCTGTCATTTGATTTATTTTAATAGTAAAGAGTTCTGTGAATTAGCCGTCCCAATCTCTACAACTTTATATGTGGCGCGTCACAAAGGTTGGTCAACGGAATTCTCCTTAAAGGTGAATCCTTTGGGCTAAATTTGAAAACTATTCTACCTTAATTTGATCGATGAATTAAAATGCCATCTATTCATCCAACGATTTACTCAAAGACAAGCGTACGTCAAGAGAAGGAAGTTATTATATTCAGCTTAAAATTTACATTTTAAATCCATACTAAATATCCATTAAATTGAAAATGATTTTTTCCAGATGTCGCCATTGGAATAAAGGAGCATGGAAAGGAATATTTTTCGTCTCGCTCTTTGAAAAGTAACGCCAGATTATTTAGTTAAATGCAGCATTTTTCTGAAGCTGTTGAAATAGATCTTGTTGGATATTAAACAGATGCAAGGATTCACAGCACTCCACAAGTGCAACATAAAGATTGCTATGAATGGAATAACCGTGCGAAAACTACAAATGGCTGGTTCTTCCCAATTCCACAGAAAAATTCGAGCGAACAAGAAACAAAGCTGTGGAATCATACAAGCTGCGAAAGCAATTATTAAGACCACAGACATTCGTACAATCTTCCTGAGCTGGTGTTCTTGACAGCGTTGGCGATAAGATAGCTGTCGCTTAAGTTGCTTATTTCTCTTTTTCAAAACACGTGCAATAGTGCCATAAACGATGGCAAAGACACAGATGGGCAACAAGATAAAAGCAATGAAAGTTGCCGTTACAAATCTCTTGTTTGTTTCCACATGGTCAAATTCCGGGTCCCAAGATGATATACAATACGTTTTATTGTCGTATGGGTTCGTTCTCAGTTTAAAAGTGTAAAAATAAGGTGCATGGACTGCAATGGCGATGATCCATATAAACAGAATGCTGGTTAAGCGCGCTTTCAATGACTCGAGTTTGGTACACAATGGAAAGATGGCAGCGACGAACCTGTCCATTGACATCAAAAGGAGACTTTCTATGGAAACAACAAGAGAGACATCGGGCAGAAAGTAACAAAGTTTACATAAGATATTTCCCAGCATCCACGGATTGTCGACATGCCAAGAAGAACCTGAAATTATGTGAACGATTTGGATAGGCATGATGGTCAACGGGTTGAACAAGTCGGAAACTGCCATGTTGAAAATAAAGAAGTTGATCGACTTTCTCAGCTGTTTGTTCCTGTAAGTTATTGATACAATCAAGAGATTTCCAACTAAAGAAACCAGGAGAATGACGAAATAGGCCAAAGCCTTGAACACAATTTCGGCTTGAGGAGTTGACTCTCTTGTAAGGCAGTCTTGATTGGTGTTGTTGTGATTAGCAGTGTTCCTGGTAGGCATTTGTGAGGTAGAATTAGGAAACATGTTGGTCTTTTGTCTTGTGGGAGTTAATGAAGGTTACTCCCGTCTCTCGACGTTTGTTGTATGATAAGACTTTGTGAATTGAAAATTTGGCACAGGTTTCCTGATAAAGAAGGTTTGCCTACACACTTTATGGCACAAAAAAAGCATCATTTGCATGTAGATCACTTTAAGTCATCTGTTTTTCTGACGCACGTAAGCAATCACCTTGAACGAGTCAGATTAAATAATTATACCAGAAGACATATAACCCTTGTGAAGACAGTGACATTCTTTTTATTTGTGGCGTCACATACCCTAAGATTTCAATGTATATTTGTCTCACTGCTTTCTGACGGTTCTGATCTTGTCTATGCAAATATAATTTTCTTTTGATTGGCGACGTTTTTGGAAAGTAAGGATGGAACTTAACCTAACCTGTTTTCTTTTTTTTCCAGCAGATAATTAAGCATTCTTTCCTCTGAAAATCTTCTTAACTGTAAAATGTTGCTATTCACATTTTGTATTTGATGTCCATCGAGAAATATTCTGGATATACTCAGCGTGAAATTGCCTAGAGCTGTTTAGATCCTTCCATTTCCCTCTATCTTGGTGATCTGGCGTAAAAATAGCCGGCAAAGATGAAACATGCTAACCTTTCCGTTGGGAAACGAATGAAAAAAAAATTGGCAGAGAAGACACCAAACTAAAAACTAAAACACTAATATACTAAAAACTAATACGAGTATGTTAATTTAGATTAAGAGTTAGATCACCTCAAACGTAGAACTAGCAGGTGTTTTTTTTTCAATTACTTAACTCAGTTACTGATCATAGTTTCTTTTGTTATTTTAATCTCTTGCATATTCTCATTTAAGGTATACATATGCATCTGATGCCAGCTCTTCATTTATGACATTTATTATATGGCTAGCTCCACAAGCGGTCAAGATAAGCCAAATCCTGCGCTGTGATGGTGATTCCTTGACCATCGTTCGTATGGTCAAGGAATGACCACACTCATCAGGCAATATCAACGAATGACCGTTAAATTACACGAACTGGCAATTAAGAGCGAATGTCCACTAAGACAGAGCGAAATCGAAAATAAGTGGCGCATGATGAAAAATCAAAATTCTTTATATTTCGCCCAGAGATGGCCTATGGTAGGCCTAGAAACGTGGTGGGATTTTTGTCTTGAAAAATCTTTTAAACCGGCCAAAACGTTACAAAACCGTTGTGGCCCCACGTGTCTTCAAAAACACGCAAAATAAACGTGACTCGTAGCTTGTCAGAAACTTCGCACTGATTCATTCGCATTATATAAAACCCCGATTTTGGGCCTGGAAATGTGCCGTTGACGTGTTTACAAGTCATTTGAGTCAAAGTATCCTTCTCTAATAAGTTAATTTTTAAGATCACGGCGAGTCGCTGAAAATCACTAAAATTCGGCTATTCGAAATCCTTATTTTGGCGGTCTTTTTCGAGAAACAATTCTAGGTATTTGGATGTAAACTACAGCAGAAAGTTTCTGTTTAGCTCATCCTGAATACCATATTATCCAAATATCCAGTATTAGGTGTATTTAGAATCCTAAACGATAGCATCGATCTTGAAGCGTGCCTAGTAGATCAAGTGACATGTTGACATTCAGCTTAATCTGCCATCACATTCACATCTCATAAATAAACCCTTCTTGCATCAGCTGTTTGCTCTCTCCGGCAAACGAAATTCCCAGGAAATTCCTATCCGCTGTTCTCTACGGTGTTTACTACATTTGTCTGTCACGCAAGTCACTCGATAGGTTTTTGTTATACGATTTCAATAAATGGAAAAAAAAAATTATAAAGCGAAGGAATGGGGCGTCTATAGCCTGCGTAGAAGTCTTTTCCGTTTCCTCTTAGCAGTAAAAAGCGAGAGCCAAGGGGAAGTCGCGCGAATGCATGGGACAAGAGCAAAAAGAGGAACGGGGGTGGGGGAGGGGATGGGGAGGAAAGGAAAAGCCTGCAGCTGAGCTCTTACATTTTACCAAACGCCGTTCGCCCACGAACGGGAGGCAATTAGGAATAACGATTGGTCAATCGCGCGTCAGTCAAAACGATCAATGTCAACAGCTTTTCAATAGATTATGGCCGTAGTCGAAGATAATTCTTTAGAATTTGCTCTGCAGGAACCTGCTAAAGGTTTCTCGCAGAGTGGGAATCAATTAATCTAAAACCAGAACCAGTCGTTGCTTTCCTCAACGGAAACGTTACCAACTGGTTTCGGCAAAAGTGCCATATTTCAATTGTTCGTTCGTGTCAAAGAGTATACATTGAAAGACTCGTATAAAGCGGGATCAGAGTCAAACTTCAGTTTGTAGGAGCAACAGGCACAACGAAAAGCCAGTCACCGTAATGGGAACAGGCACAGCATATCACGAACAGGCACAACGTATCGGGAACAGGCACAGCGTATCACAACAGGCACAGCGTATCGGGAACAGCCACAGCGTATCGCGAACAGGCGCAGCGTATCACGAACAGGCACAGCGTATCACAAACAGGCACAGCGTATCGGGAACAGCCACAGCGTATCATGAACAGGCACAGCGTATCGCGAACAGGCACAGCGTATCATGAACAGGCACAGCGTATCGGGAACAGCCACAGCGTATCATGAACAGGCACAGCGTATCGGGAACAGCCACAGCATATCATAAACAGGCACAGCGTATCGCGAACAGGCACAGCGTATCGGAACAAGCACATATCACGAACAGGCACAGCGCATTGCGAAGGACTGAGAACCAAGATTCCCACAAGGCCTTTAGAGAAGAAATTTAAAATGGCGAGCAGAGTACAGGTGAGAGGCAACTAATCTCTATAAAGTCTATAAAGCGGGATCAGGGTCAAAATTCACAGTTTGTAGGAGCAACAGGCACAACGAAAAGCCAGTCAACCGTAATGGGAACAGGCACAGCGTATCACGAACAGGCACAGCGTATCGGGAACAGCCACAGCATATCATAAACAGGCACAGCGTATCGCGAACAGACACAGCGTATTGGGAACAAACACAGCGTATCACGAACAGGCACAGCACATTGCGAAGGACTGAGAACCAAGATTCCCACAAGACCTTTAGAGAGGAAATTCAAAATGGCGAGCAGAGTACAGGTGAGAGGCAACTAATCTCTTAATTTTTTCCATTCCAATCTTCCCAAGTCAAAGTATCAAAGTATACAGACTGCCCAAATTGCAGATATTCCTTGCGCAAGGATTGCAAACGCGATCTGAAAAATTTCGGTCACGTTCGATGGAAATGCCAGTCTTTTTCAAAACTTCGGCTAAAATGACTCCACGACAATTTTTTCTGTTGGAAAGCTTGAATAGATTTTCTTTAGATAAATATCCTTCCTTTTGAGAGCACTGAGCAACTCTCGGACGCCTGCTGACTTTACCCGACTAATTTTAGCGCTATTTTCGTCGTTTTAATTTTACCGGAAGTCAATATGATTGGGTCTCGTGTGACAGTTGACGCCCCTAGGGAGCGAAAGCAATTAGGGGCGTTTGGTAAAATGTCTGGGCTCAGTAGCAGGCTTTTCCTTTCCTTTCCTGCCCCTCCCCCTGCCACTAATTTTTTGTCACCTCTGTCCCGGGCCCTCGCGCGACGCCCGTTTGCCTGAAAGGAAACGGAAAAGACTGCTACGCAGGCTAAGGCGTCTATAAAATCAAATTTTGTATTGAATAAAAGCTGCCCAACATGCCTTTGTCGAAAACTGGGACTATATACGACCGTAAACTTACTTCAATTCCACAGCACTTGGTTTCACACCGTAAATAAATTCATATTGTTCATGATTTAGTCGTTTTAC
>OMLO01001703.1_pt1 | contig 17171 bp, 8 predicted proteins | sample 1674811 | NCBI WGS metagenome assembly OMLO01 (sample SAMN06265003, study PRJEB25207) | coral metagenome | isolation source: Coral host | place: Mexico:La Bocana,Puerto Morelos, Mexico | collected 2008-11-13 | reverse complement strand
CAGACATGAGCTGAGTATCAACCAGTGTCAGAAGCATGCCTTAGCCAAGATGCACACTGCTGTCATGTTTCTGGACCATCTTTGCTAAATTTTCAAGAGACTCTAACCTTGTGATACTTTTCCCAAACAACCAAACACCCATGTAATTTTTCCCCCCAAAATGGCTGCCATTTGGATTCCTTCTAAAAATATCACTAGTATTTCAATGGTAATTAATTGCGTTCCTTCCACGGGAAATGCAGTTTCTTCCTTTCCCTAGGTAAAACACCAATCCTCAATTATTGCAAGACAGCTTTACTGTCAATTTTAAGAGGTGAATGAAAAACTGTTACAGCATAGCTGCAATCGTGCAGTCTGTTAGCGATAACCTCATCCAGAGTACTAAAGAGTGTAACTCTGATGTAAATGCAACATGCCAAACAACAGTGACAAAAATGTGGCTCTGCATTTGTAGCTGTGTTGGTCAATAGTTCATTTAATGCCATTTTGGTGAAATGAGATAATTTTCTAATACACTCACTGAGTATTCATTATCAAAAAGGGAGCAATGATATAAGCTCATCAGAAATTATTATGGCCATATCATGTTGCAACATTTTCTAGGTCTAATCCCAGCATCAGCAGGATCAAGATTGTAATACTAATCTTCACAATTGGACTTGCATTTCCTGCTTCCTCATATCATCAGCAGGACTTTATCACCTGAAGAAAAAAAAGAGTGTTGATTTAAAGAAATGTTTCGCATCTCTTCATTTAACCCATTAACTCCTGCGCCAGCTGTAATCAGCTGTGATGAGCGTTGGCCAACATTAGTATCATCTATACTTAAATTCTGCAGGAGGAAAGATCTTTCCAATGGTCGGAGTGATTGGTTCATTAAAACATGAGATATGCACTAAAATGTTCAGAAATTTGAGTGAAAAACTCACAGCAAAATTTCCTATCACTACACTTAGGAAATGACTTTTCAAGTAGGATTGCAGCTATTTTAGCCAATTTTCAGGCTGAAAATCTCCAAACTGTTCAAAAAATGCATTTTTAGAAAATGATTCAGGAGTCAATCAGAATGGGTTTAAATATGTACACTACTCAAAGTAAGGACAAAAAATTTTCATCCTCTCGGACATCTTAGACAAGTTGCCTTTACTGTTTGCTACAAATCAGGGATTTTTGTTACACTATTTTGATCAAACCCAGCATTGAATAAGTGTTAAGGATTACGCCATTTCTTGTTTCAATAGTTCTTTAGTACGCAAGTTTAGGAAGAACTTGTTCATTGTAATAAAATTATGGTAAGGTACATGTAGTTATGAGGTAAATCCATGCAGTCTGATTGGTTCTTTCTTAGTCAGGATTTTTATACCATATGGGCCATTTCAATACAAAGGGCCATGAGCTGTGTATTTTATGTTTGAAAAGAAGCAAATTCCAAATTTAGTGTGGTATTTAACTATAAAACATTGTGATAGGATAAAGGTTAAAACCATCATGGTTAAAGACTCTAAAGTCTGTAGAAACTCTAAAAACTCTCTTTTTTTATGAAAATCATCTTGGACTAACAAGCAAGGGAGATTTGCGATCCTTTGCATACACTTCACCTGTTCAGATCTTTATGATGAGTCACTAGTTGTTGGTCTGGCACCAGCCACCCTACTCTGTGCTGGAGCCAGGTCCTGTGCTTGGTGTTGCTGGGGCCATGTACGGTACCTGGAAAGACTCTCAAATTCATCTGCCGTATTATCATCACCAGGAAGATGAAAACTGTGCCCTTCTGGTAAGTCATCAATTGCAGCATCACTAGATTGTGTCCACCGCCTTCTTGATAAAGAAGAATTGACCTGACCTCTATCTGCATTATAAAAATTAAGTTCTTGTTAAAGTACTTACAAAGAAAATATACCACTTGACTGATCAACAGACAATTCAACAAGGAAATAACTGCTTTTCTTTCATAAAAGCACCAATGAGACTGCCATGGTCTCAAAGTGATTAACTACATGTATCCATTCACATGGTACATCATCATTTTGATTAAGATATGACAGGACAGGTAGGAGCACTTACAAGTGGGAGAGATCCCACTTTGGAAACTTTGAATTTGCAACAGTCTTCAAGGTCTGAAATTAACTTTTTTCAGTAGGCACCAACTGGTGACCGAATTTTTTTTCAGTCACCAAAGGGAATAATGTGGTTGCCAAAAAGTGTTGGTAAAACTTTTCCTTTGCAGCAAAACACAAGCCAAAATTATTGGTTGCCACGGGCTTGCTGGCAAAATATTTGCAATTCATGTAATCAGTAATCAAATCGGTGCTGAAATCATCTTTTGATTGCCACCTTTGCCACCTTTTGATGCCCAGAGAATATCTAAATCTTCATCTAATTTATTCAACTAATTCATCGCGGATGTTCCGTCTCCACCTTGAAATAAATTATGGAAAGATTTCAGAACATCTTTGGACACCACATCGCCTGAATAAATACTCATGGCGAAAGAACGCACGGGGCCTCTTGCCCCTGCAATACGTGTGCTATGGGGAACCGCTGAAAACACATGGCAGTGAAGCTTCATGCTGTTTGTAGCTGTGAAACATTGTGTTAGATTTATAATAAAAAGAAATCGGTTCTGTACTTCCAAAGCAACGGAAAGGTAAAAAGAAAGTTACCAATTGGCAGTCCGCTTTGAATTTTATTTTGATCAGTTTGGCTGAAAATCAAAGCTATTGTTTGTGTGATTACCGGTATCGTGGCATGAAATAGAGTAGTTAATCGCCCGGTGGCGACCAGGAAAGCGCAATTTTGGACCCTGCTCTTTAAACAAAAGCTTCTTACAAAAAAGTGTTGATTAAGGACTTGAAAGTATCACCAAACAACTGACCTTCTTCAGTTGGTAAGTGTACTGTTTCTCTCGTACTACTGCTGTGAAGTATGTGTTCATCACCATCTGTTAAGTAAACGTTTAAGGTCATTTCCCCGAAATAAAACCCAACACAAGATTTTTTTCAAACATTGTCCATTTATTAAGTATAGTAATGATTCTCCAAAAATGAAATAAAGGGAAGTCACCATGCTCACTTAAGAGATATGATGGCCCAATCTTACCCCATTTATGCCTAATATTGCGCGTTATTTCACAAGTTCAAGTTATATCTTGCGGTTGCTGTAAAGGTTATTAAAACAATACTTGAAAATGACAAAATGACACTGAGTAAAGACCTTCCTCTAGTTGTCATTTTCCAGGTCATAATTTACATCCTCAGGTAATGGATTAGTGCATTCAATTGGCCTGCGTAGCAAGCGTTTCCATGGGGTTAGGGAGCAAAGAAAGTCAAAGAAACGGGATTTTCAGTGTTTTGCCTGCGCGAAAAATGGTGCGAGAGCTCGCCCCATTTTTCGCGCGGGAAAAACACCAAAAATCTTCTTTGCTCCCAAACCCCACAGAAACGCTTGCTACGCAGGCTATGCATTCAATTAGCTCTATCTTTTTTCTTTCCATGCTATTTTTTGCTTAGTTTAACTTAAAGAGGATAATTTTTACACCAAATTTATGTAATAAAATATACAGGTCACCTTGCTCGTTTGAGAGAAAACAAACATTTATTCCACGATTGAGCTTAGCTTCAGGGAAATCTCTTACATTGGGTACATGTAGATGCTCATGTGAGCACACTAATGATTCGAAAAATCATGCATAGTAGGGATGTGCAATGTAATACTGAGCAACCACCTTAAGAACATTTTCTAAAATAATAATCATACATCTTAAGCTATCATAGCTCAGGGATTCTTAAATTGCAGATAATTGTCAAAATTAACACAAAATATCCTCAACAACTTTGAAATAAAATTTTGCACATCAAATGTCTAATTCTACAACAGTATCTTCTTGACCTCTTTCAATGACCTGGTCAGTTTATGACACTTAAATGTGTTCTGACCTAGGTAAAAGGCTCTTTGTTTTCCCTCCATCCACAAAAACAGCACTTTTAGATTCCAATCTACTCTCCTAACAGTGGATGAATGGCCACAGTGCAGAATGTGCCACTGCTAACTCTTATTTATGTATTTCATTTGTATGCATTTACTTTGTACTTGCATTCACGCTAAAGAATTTGCATACTAAGCAGAATAAATGCATGGTTTCAGGGATAAAGGCATTACAACTCTCTTTATCACTCTACTGATCACATACCATCATTAAATGGAACATTTGGTGGCGGGAAGTTACCAGGGGGAGGGTGGTTGGGATGTTCATCTGTTGCTGGCACATTAACTTCATCAGTAAGTGCAGCAATGGGATCTGCTAACAGGTCTTCTTCAGGGTCAGCCTGGTGACTCAGGATCACTGGTAACTCATAGTGATGGAAGAAAAATAACATGGAATGCTGTGGAGAAATAAACACTAGTCAAGTACATACTTGTTATATAACATGAATGAAAGGGTACTGTTCTGAACTTTGGGGAGGGAGGGGGGTAATATTTACATCATGTAGGAATGGAACCAAAGTACATGTAACACTAGTATGCTAGTAAATGTGATATATAAGATAGTTAAGATGTGCAAGACAATCAAAATGGTAGCCTGGGTTTATGAATGATCAAGGGATAACCCCTGGTATCTACTTCCTAAAGCACTCAGTCCCTCTCAGCTAACAAAACCTTGGTGCAAGGAGCAGATGAATGGGAATGAGATTGTCAATAAATAAATTAAAATATTTAGATACATTGTAGAAAGCCACATCAGCCTTAGCTGGTTTTCATGTGGATCCTCTATCCTCATTGAGTTGGAATTTAGGGTGATCGCTTTTGTGGAGAGGTGAAAACTGGAAAACTCTGAGAAAACCCCTCAGAGTAAGGTGAGAAACAACAACATTTTCACTTATTTAATGCTTGTTTTGTTTTGGCTCTATTCACATTGAAAACCTCTTATGGTTGTACGTAGAGATCAACCAGTCAATATTTTTGGGAAAAAAATGAGTGTTGAATTAGTTATAATCACTCCAAGAACCTAGCCAATCAATCCAATCTTTATTGGAAGAGTTTTCTGCTACTGCTGAATTATTTTTACTATGATGACAAGTCCGAGTATAAACTGATGGGTTACTCCAAACATTCACGGGTGTCCTCCACAAAAACATTTGTACGCACATGAAACTCCACAAACTATATATATATCAGTAGAGTTCAATAATACTATGTTCTGTTTTGGCTTTTGCTTTGCATAGGCGGTAGAAGTTGTCAACTCCAAAATGACCAACTGACAATCCAGCAAATAAATCAGGTATCAAATGCAATTGTTGATAAAATTAACTTTGCAGTGTTAATCACAAAGCATCAATCCCTCAAAACATGTCAGCATTTTCCTTTTTCCTACTGGTTATTTTTTACACATCTGTCAAGTTTAACTATCAACTACTATCTATCATTGAAATGTTCCAACCAAATTTCACAGGAAACCATCAAATGTACAATGTAGATACCCTATTACTTCCTTTAAAGAGATGTGATTCTCTCAAAAACAAAAATGCTATTTTTCGCCTTTAAAGACCTACAGACATGTCACGCCTTCACAGAGGAATGCATCAACTTAAAAGCTGCCAGCCATTGAAATAACAGAATACCGGTATCTAGATAGCATTCACAGAATGCAAACTAGATAAATTTTATATTTTACTTACATTTTTTTGGGAAATGATACCTAAAATGATGAACTTTCATTTTTTGGAAGACAAACATCAACGTCACCTCACGAAGATTTGGAGCAACCTTAAGTTATTTATTTAGTAATAACTCATAAGTTACATGTGTGCACTTTGCAAACCTCGTTTTGATTATTTTGTTCTCAAAAGGGTTTGCCTTGGCAAAGCAGCTACACTTTAAGCACTGGAGTCCAAAACACCAACCCCTGCACCTCCCAACAACAGAACAAAGTTTTAATCTGATGTTCTCTACACGCCCATTACATGTATTAGCAAAATAAACTAATACCTGAATGAAAAGCCATGAAGTAACAAGCGCAAGTCCACTATACTGTCCATTGAAACGGTAATGGTATGCATAAAATGCAAAATGATATAGGTAAAAGAATCTGAAATAAACCATATTGAAACAGTTGCACATGGAATTCAATAGCAATTACTGATTACAAATATATACTGATACGTGGTAAATTGTGCTTGTTTCAGAAGTTACACAAACCTGAGCCAGAACTTTTTACTTTGTTGAGTATGACAGCAAATAGCATCATACTGATCTGCTGTCCATACTATAAGGATAATATAAAAGCTTGTTGTTGTGTCATTGAAAAACTCAGACATAATAGCTTCCATTCCTGCGGGAAGAGACAAAAATAAATTCTGTTTGTTAGAAGCAACATTACAAGAACAAAAATTGTTACCTGTTAGAAAAAAAAACGACTTCACACTTAGTCAATAACCTTGTCTGTACAGTAAGTTGCTTACCTACAAGGGAGAGGATAACTGTGAAGAGGGGAGCTGCAGGAAATGCAATTGTTACATTCAGATCCAGCATCTGAAGCAAATTCACTGAGAAAAGATATGGTCACAACAAATTAGCAAATGTAGAATGAAACTTAAATCTTTAGTCCTACAATCTGCCCAACAATCTAGAATATTGTTTAATGCACATTTCCTTCCACAACATTATATACAATGTATGTACTCACCTATGAAGACAAAGATTTGATGATGACAATACCTCAATAACATTGAAATTGAAATTGTCTGAAAACATGGAAAAATAATGCACTTCATCAGTAGGAAAAAAGAAAAATTATTAATTACTAATGGAAGCTAACAAAAAAATACCTGAAAAGAACAACCTAGGTAAAATGTTTGGCAAAGAGGATCTAGAAAGAATTCATCAGTAACAAGGTTTCTGCCAAAGATTGACGAAAGCAGGGCAAATTACTCAGTTTAATCATAGAAAATCATGAGAGAAAACTATGACCAAGAGACGTCGTAATATACATGTACGAACTCTCGAGATGATAGGTACTCAAGCCTAACAAGTCAACTTCTGCCACCTGAACTTGAATTAACTTAACTCACAACAATAACAATTATTATACCACTAGCTCCGTGAGTGGGCAAGATGAGCCAAATCGTTCACTGTGATTGGCTACCTGAGTGGGCAAGATGGAGCTATCTTACTCGATTGGGGTAAGATTATGGGCTTTATTTATCGTGTTTTGGTGTTTTATCCCGTATAATAAATACAACCATGCTTGTTAGGTCAAGATGGCTGGATATTGGCCTCATTCTTAATCTTTTTTTTTTGCGTGTTTATGGACCAAGACAAAATATTCTCTAGTTCAAAATACATGTACCTTGCTAGTGGATATAATTATGTGTGCAAATGACTGTGGTTGCACAATGTAACTTAAATTATCTTCTTTATAGAGATTTAAATCAACTAGATAACTTTATCTCAACTCTGAGCAAATTAATTCTCAAAGCTGCTGACTTAAAGGCACAATAAATAAAAGGTTCCAAGACACCAAGTACATATTACATGCAAGTCAAACAGGCTCCTAGGTTACAAGTTAACATACTTACAAATATGAACATGAGGACAAGAGCAACCAAGTATGAAGTGCGTGCCATCCACATGCTGACAAACCGAAAGTGGTCTCCAGTCACAACATTACGCAAGTAACCTGCACAATATTAACATTACACATAATTACCATGTTTACTCATACATGACTTTGGTTAATGTGATAGCTTTGTGAATACTGTAATTACAGGAACTTCTGAAAGTAATAACCCCCAAAAAGGAGAGACCTCTGAAAGCAAAATCCCTGAAAGTAGTGACCCACCGAAAGTAACACCAAAACACTGTGGTCTCTAATACTGTAATTCCATGAAAGTAGCGACCCACCGAAAGCAATGTCAAAAAACTGTGGTCTCAAAGTAGTGAATTCACCCCCAACAACTCCACCTCCCGGAAAATATTGCGACCAAGGTTCAGTAACATTTATATTGGGATTTAATATGGGAGGAAATCCATAGAAGCATTGTGAAATGTCAATTCAAGCTTCATCAGTTAATATCATGCCATGTCAAAAAGACAACTCGTCAAAGAATTTTCATCAAGTAACAGGAACTTAAGCTCAGTCATACTAACTTTACATAACGTGTTTTGCTCCCTTTAAGTAACGTCTCTCAGAAAGAAAAAAACCCTCCAAAAGTAAGGTGCCCTAAACGGCTGTTAATTCTGAAAGTAAGGAGAGCCATAACATTCAGAAGTTTAGGGTAGTATTTCTTCCTGACGCCAAAAGTCAAACATTTAAGAATACTTTTGTTATGCTAACGGTGAATGATTAGTAAAAATCAATTCATCATACAAGGAGACACTCAAGGTAACACAAAAGCTATCATCAGTGATGCGGTACTTTGTTTTTTTTAGACGAAAAGTAACAAGAGTAGTCCAACTTTGGAGACATCTACAGTGAATTGCACTTGATATTGTGCTCTAGCATTCACTAGGTCTCTCTTTAAGAACTGAGACTAGCAAAATTATCAGAAGTTATGCAACAATCAGTGAGAAGACTGAAATACTGTACACAACACTTAACCCATACACATATACACATAGTAAAGAATTACTGTCCAAATAAGTATCTTTTCAAAAGTTAATTACCTTTGTTGTCCTCATACTCTGCCAGTCTCTTGACACTTGACATTAATACGTCATCATAACCAAGGAATTCATCCAACAAGAAACGACTCAAACTGTCGCCAAAACATTCTTCCACAGCTGGGTCTGAACAAATTAACAATTCATTACTGCACTGAATCTTGGAGGTTTAGCAGCCTAATGATTTGTGTGTGGATTGAGTAATCTACATGTATCTATTGGTCATCATGTTGTGTTCTTGGAAAGACACTCTCACAATACCTTCCTCCAACTATGAGCATATATTATGATGCAACCTGCGATGGACTAGCATCTCATACAGTAGGATACTCTTAGTCGTTTCAAACTCCAAGACCAAACCAGACATAACTCAATGATCAATGACATCAATTGGTAATCAATGAGTAATCAGTTGATTAGTCAAAGATTATTGGCGATGAACAATGAGTAATCAATACGTAATCAGAGGCCAAAAATTCTTTGGCCTATCGATTACTCATTGATGCAACTGATTACTCATCGATGTACTACTTATGCTGAATAGAATAAACCTGGAAACATCTGTTTAGATTTAACTTGTTTTAATTTCATTTTTCTTCTTCAGCCATGAGATGATCTCGATGAGTAATGGATGACATCAATGACTAATCAATGCAATCAAAAACTACATGTAATCGATGCAATTTTATTGATGACTGCCGCTTAAACGCTAGCCATGCGGGTGTCCGTTAATTTTAGATTTTTAAAAATGGTGTGAGCTAGTGGGTTAGTATCTTAGTTTTATTTTTTATCATAATTTTGATATTTTAATAGTGGAATATAAATTAGGCATGAAAGTCTGCCATTTGAGGGTTAACCAGGCATGTGTCCACTAATTTTAGAAGGTCAGTGATTGCACAGACTTCTGAATTAGTATTTGAGGATATTATTGTTGCTGGGTGCCCTGTGCTGTTCATGTATTTTTCCCGCCGTTTAGTTCCCACATTAAGTCACATGATTTTTTCAAGTGTGCATGTAATGGCGAACGTCAGCAAACATTACAGTTGTGTATGCGATTCACTGGAAGTAATAACGGATAAGACAGACAAAGACGCGGACAATTGATGGAATTGTGTACAAGCAAACAGGAGCGTCTAATTAGAGTATTAGTTGAATTAAAGTCAGTGAACTAGAGTGAATCTTGCCTATTGAAAATGAGAGAATTGGAAATTGGCCCTTACAATATTATTATATCTTTATCCATGGGAGCATTTATTGTCATTATGTTGTTATTCTTTAAACTATTTTATAGCTATTGGTGTAACTTGTAAATAAGAATTTGAATGAGCTTAATAAAGTTGTTAATTAGCCATGAACAGGCATTCCCCCTTTCAATCCGTTATAGATTTCTATTCCCATTTTATGCTCATTCGTCTCCAAAATGCAGTGACCCAATATTATCTCTCCTTTTTTTAAATAAAAGACTATTTGTTACTTACCAAGTTCAACAAGCAAGACAGGAATACCAAGCTTCGTCCTGGATTCTGAAGAGAGCCTTAGAAATCCATACTCCAAGGCATACTCTACAGCATACTCTTCCTTCTTCTCACCTATAAAATTTTCAAAACATTTGGTCTCAGTGTGTCTCTTCTATCACATTCACAGTTACCTTAAGGAGGTTGGCAACAGTTTCAGCACTTTTCTAAGTGCTAGTCTGTATACTTTAAAGGATGTATACCATAACTGTTTAACAAGTGATGCTACAATAATGGTATCACGCAACTGCGCGTGCCCAATCATTGGTGAACATGTTGCTGTTAATTCTATGACAACAGCCACCATAGCAACAATAATTTACATGTATGACCTGTTCACAAATCCTTGATTTAACTTAAAGCACTTTTAACTCAAAAACAAGCTCAGTGATACCTATTTTTATTATCAAATTGTAATAAGCATTATAAGATGCAACTTTTGGGAAAGTTTTCAAAAATTCTGCGAAGGGAGTTCAGGGCCACGTAAAATTTTTGAAAATTTAAAGTATTGCTTAAAGTTTAAATAACAGTTTCAATAATATCTTAAATTTCTGGATAACTGAGCACAATGCCTAACTGAACCCACTTTAACTTGTACATTATTTTAAACTTTATGAAATGAAAATTACGTAAAGCGTACCTTCAACTTTAATTGGTGCTAAAAGCTCAAAAGCACTTGGTACCACCGTATCTCTCACAGGAAGATGATTCTTTTGTGGTGCACTATCAGATGAGTGACCATACATATTGCCCACAGACGATGAATTATCATTTGATTTAACAGTTACTTCTAAGTGACTAATATTTACATGGATACTTTCAGTAATGTTGGAATTAGTAAAGTTAGTTCTTGTTGTATCATTTTCAGATAATCTGCTAACAGCTGCAGTACTTCTTGATATGACAACTCTGAGTACTCCATCTCTTGGCCACTTGTCTTTAACATGGTCCAAACAGTTTATAGGAGTTCTTGAAAAAGCATTATGAATGTAGCCAAGGATCACAAAACAAGTGATTGCCTAAGGAAAGAACAAAATGTCAAGTAATGTTCTTTGCGAACTAATGAAGGGCAACCATTACTGCATTAGTTAGTTTTGTTCTTTGGTTACTAGATACATGTAGTTTTAGTACTGATAACAATTGTCTGCATATTTAGAATTAAATATCATTGGTAAATGTAACAGAGCTTGTGAGCCACACAGTGTTGATCCCTGTTAACCTTTCATCAACCACATTGCAGTTTGGGTTAAAATCAATGCAGCTAAAAGAACAAATGTAAACCTTAAACACTAATACTTATCTTAAGTTACACTAGTTAAATTATTAGTATTAATAAGAGATGGGTGATCCAACAGTGACAGATTCCTGACCCCGCAAATTAAAAAGTATTACTGTATTTCTCATACAACTGCAGACTGAGTCATCACATTTTTTTCTGCTATTTACAACTGTACATCAAATGCCAAATTACCACAAGGATTTGACTTAGTGCCCTAGGATCTAATTGACCTTTGATAGCTTGAGGAAGGGCACTTATCAGAGATGGAGTTCTTATCAGGGACAGTACCTTTCTTTTTGGAACATAATACAACGCCATTGCTATTGCTTAATGGAACACAACAGAAAGGAGAGGGGTGTACTGGTACATTATATTAGAATAGGGATACTTACTGTAAATATGGCACTCAAGGTGGGGCCCTTATTAGAAAGACAATACTTAAATGAAGGGGAGTACTAAGTAGAATCACAACAGTATGACACTGTTAATTTGTATTATAATAGATTTGCTATGCAGTGACCTACAAACACTCCCTTTCTTTTTATCTATGGTCAAACATTCCTCACTGCCGATTGTCAAAACAAACCACAATCACTTCAAGCTTGAATCTTCGTGCAAGCTCAAAACTATTCTTCAGTGGCAAAAAAAAAAAAAAAATGTTTTGCTACTATCCTCTACAGCAAATCTCATGAAGACAAAATTCCAAGGATTGGATCTGGACTTTCTTGTTATATGTTTGGTTATTAACTCAAAATTTACCCACAAGACATTATATCCAAAAGTTTTAATAAAACTGAATAGTGTTTTCACATGAACATTATTTTTATCTTTACTGCTTTGAGAATTCATCTTTGTCAGAGCTTGCAACTTTGCACATTTAAAGCAAGGCTTGGTAACAATACCTAGACAAAGTACAATGTAAACATCCATATGGGTGCTAATAGAAAGTAGGCTATTTCACATGCATGCATATAAATTAATCCCATCACAGGGTCGAAATTAACTCACTGGACTTCAGCCAAACCAACCAAGTGAATGTAGTTTTAACAACAAAGTGTTACAGAGATGCAAATGGATGTTTTTAATATTTGAAGAAAAATCAGATGTAAGTAGAACATATTTATTTAAGCTGCCAGTCTTAAACAAAACATGCTTCTTTCGTTAAATGAACTGTAGTCAAACAAGGTTCAACATCAGCTGTGAAATAGTTATTTGTCTATTGCATGAAGTCGTATACGTATTCCTTGGTAGGTTTTATTGTTCGCTGAAACAGTATTGAGCAGGGAGTCACAAGTAATCTGACAGCAGGATGAAAACGTAACTGGTATCCTACGCGACATTCAAGGAAAAACTCATCTTTGCCAAAATCACGCAATCAGTTTGTGTGCTCAACTAATTGTACCACAGAACGTTGTTCATATCCAACTCTCTGATGACAACATAGCCCTAAATAATACCTTTCAATACCATAAGTAAGACATAATAATTATAAATACCTTCATGAGCACTCCCATCTCCAAAAGTAGTCGGACAGGGGGAGGAAAAGAACGGGCATACATGAGCGCCATTTTGAAAAACAGGGCGCGGAATAACCTATCTCGAGCGTTTATGAGAGGGTTTGTTCCCTCCACTGGCATGTCGACGATCAAGATAACTTCAACCAGTATTTTAAGTCCCAAAAATCGGCAGCCTTGAATGTCTAAGCAGTTCTACACTGCTAAAATATCTTTTCATCTTTGTCACTGTTGAAGTACCTTCGCAATGTTCATGTCCTAGTTCATGTTTTGATGACGTATTATAACCCAGTACTCTTACGGTCGCTCTAACCCAGGAGCTCGCGACGTACCACGTGGAGATCACGAGGTTTTCAAATTTCAAATTTCGACACTTTTGATCATTGTTCGGTTTCATTTATCAGGTTCCTTTTGGATGAGGATGGCCAACCCAACATCAGTTTATTTGCTCGCATTCCTGCCCTGTGCCTCCATCATAACCCATGTTACGGCAAAACAAAGAAATGCGACCGTTTTGGTTCTTGGCGGAGGTATATCTGGAATTGCCGCCGCAAAAACGCTGAGTGACCTGGGAATCAAAGATTTCGTTATCTTAGAAGGAACGGACAGGATTGGTGGAAGAATGAGAAAAATGACATTTCACAACAGTACCATCGAACTTGGAGCAAACTGGATCCAAGGGGTCAAGGGAAATCCCATCGAAACATTAGCGCTAAAATGTGGATTGCATGGAAAGCTTGAAAACAGATCATTTGTAATAAGAAATGAAAGTGGATTTGACACAACTAAAAAAGGAAAGATGACCCTTCTGAAACATGACGAGGACATCATCGAGAAGATGCAAATCACGCGCAGAAAGTTGAAATATGAGGACATTTCTGCCCGAGTTGGTCTGCGACTTGCAAACTGGTTACCTTCCATTCCAGAAGAAATGGCTACAGAGTACTTTGAATACGACTTTGAATATGCAGTTCCACCTAAATACATTTCACTAAGAACAAAGATAGCCGACAATGGAACCATTCACTCAGCAAAGGGGGAACAATTCTTTGTTACAGACTCCAGAGGGTACGTACATATTGTGGATTGCTTGGCGGGCATGTTTCTCGAACCGAGGGACTCGCGGTTACAGTTGAACACAACTGTGAAGGAAATTAAGTGGAATACGAAAGGTGTCTTTGTTACTTCCAACGACGGTGACGTATACACCGCAGATTACGCTCTTGTGACTTTTAGTATCGGTGTGCTTAAAAGCGGACTTATCCGGTTTACACCCGAACTTCCTAATTGGAAATTAGAGGCGATTTTCAAGCTTAATATGGTCATATATACCAAGATTTTTTTGAAGTTTCCCTTGAAATTTTGGGATGATAAAGAGTACATTCTTTATGCTTCTAAAATAAGAGGTTACTATTCTATGATGCAGAATTTAGAAGCAGATTCTCGTCTACCGAAGGGGACCAATATACTTCTGATCACAGTCACGGGAGAAGAGTCCATAAGACTCGAATACCAGACTAACGAACAAACCAAACAAGAAATCATGACAGTTCTAAGAAGAATGTATGGTACAAGCATTCCCGACCCAATAGACATTTACTATCCAAGATGGGGACTTGACAAGTTTTTCTTCGGCTCATGGGCAAATCTACCAATCGGAATATCTAGTAATGATTACGTCAACCTTCAAAAACCCGTCGGACGCGTGTTCTTCTCCGGCGAAGCAACTGATGAACTGTACAACGGCTACGTTCATGGCGGATACTTTACAGGAGTAAATCAGGCTGAAAAGATTGCACACTGTATACAAACTGGATCCTGCGATAATGAACGCAATAGTCATTAATGCCGCTTAAAACTAAACCGGCAAATTTCTTAGGATGTATGACAAATTTTAGACAATTATTTTTTGGGCAAGGGAGGATTTCAAAGAAGTAACAAAACGTGTTGTGGAAAAGGAGTTGTACAGCTACACGAGGTAACCCCGAGCCCAAGTCAACCTCGAGTCGCGAGTCAACCAATAGCCAAGCCAGTTTTTTTTCTAACCTATGTTCATTAATCTTTAGTCTTCCCAAAGCAAGTACGCGCGCTGATTGGTTTAACCTGTTTTTCTATGTAAAAATATACTAGCGTTCTCATTCTCTGATTGGTTACGCTACTATATATCTATTATGTTGCAGAGGGTGTGTAGCATGTGCGTTGGGAGTCGTTCGTGCGTTTTGCCTTCATTTTCATGATTTCAAAGAAATAATTATAATAAAAAATGACTTGTGGATAAGAAGAGAGTATGCTCTCTCTCGCTGCAGGGTAAAACATTCCGCCATAAGCTTTGGAATTAAAAAAAAACAATACAATACCATTAGTGTGAGCTAGTGTGACTTGTGAGACAACAAAACAAGTAGCTTTATTCACAATATATTTTCAAAAATAGCTTTGTTTTTCACTGATATGGAATAATGAATATATAATGATGGATACGGTCCTAATTGTTGAACTCCAATAAACAAGATTCAAAATTCTTAGAAACATGTATTTCATCCGCCTCTACCACTTTCTTACTCCCAACCTGAGGAGGTAGATCCTGAGGGGATGGACCTGAGGGGCGGTCCTGAGGGGGCGGACCTGAGGCGCGGTTGAAATTTTGGTTAAGAAATCTTCTTGAAATAAAAATGTAAAATCCCATAAAAAGAATCCGGCTATGATTGATGTACTCGACTTTCATCTGATGACAGTTCTGCCAGAAATAGTATATATAATTAATTTTTCATCTCGATGTGAAAGCATTAAAATGCTAAATATCATATAAAAAATATAATAAAATAATCTGTTATGCAAGTCTACGTCTTTTCATTTTGCGCGACGAGGAAATAATAAAACTGTTCTTGGAAGCGACTACCAATAAACGGTTGTACCATAGGGATCAACGGACACAATAGATACTCCACAGTCCAACTAATGGTCAATCCAATTAAGACTAAGACCTCACCAAGTTTGGTCCTTCGATGGAGTTCTGTTATCGCAAGTTCTTTAGTATGGCCAGCGGCTTTATAACTTGTCTAAGTTTCTCTGATCTCAGTGACCTCTGTGAACAAGTTGATAAGTTGTCTTCTGGAAACTTGGCTTGATAGATATCAGGATAAGACTTCTCAAACTAACAAAGTAAAAAAGCACTATGATGGATTTCCGACTTTAAACTTTCAATGGATGTTTAGTGAGATGGTGGAGCATTTAAGCCCGAAAGAAAAATAATCGGCAAGACGCACATCGGGTTCCCGTGTCTTTGTTCCCACCGTGTAATCACTAGAGAGCAAGTAAGTAATTTCCGACTATCCTATATCGCATAAAATGAAACTAAGAGCAGGCATGTAAAGGATTCAACAGGAGAAATACAGGGTTAATCTCCCTACCCGGTGGGTACTGAGCATGCGAACATCACCTAATGATCTGTTTGTGGGTCATGTTGTTATACTTTCTGCTAAGGTTGTCCTGACATCAAAATATATCTTGGGGAAACTTACCTGTTTCAGTTGTTTTTTCTTGTCTTTCGCGCTTAAACTTTCATCATCGACGATGCTGTTGAGAAGGTCCTTCAAGGAGCGTTGTGATGTAATTAGAGATTGTTCTTTGTACTCTTGTGGCGTGACCCGTTCACAAAAGGACACAACCGGGCCTTCAAGTGGCACGATAACTGGCTAAAAACAGTCATCAAAAAACTATGTTTAAAACGATAATAATAATGAGTGAAAATCATAATACGAATGAGAAACGAGACATGAACCAACCTTGTTTTGTCGACAATTCTTCAAGAATAAGAGCCGCTGCTCCACTTGAAATTGAAGTCCTTCAGGATTCTGCGATATCGATAACATTACAAGCAATCAACTTTAGTGAGTTCCTCTTAATACATCTCTTTAACATCTGGACTCAAACTGTTGCATGATGGATTTAATAAGCACTTATTAAAAGTCGTCGCATCTATTAACGAAGTCACAAAGAACGTGGATTCACCCAACGATAATTAAACGTAATTTAAAATCTCACCTCAATTTGGTTTACAGGGTACTCCCTTATATGGGCTATATAGGTATGTGCGGCCCCAAAGGGTATGGTTTTTAAGCCCTTTTGGTCCTAAATTGGGTATCGATTTTAGCCATTTTGCCGCCATTTTGGTCATAAATAGGGTATCGATTTTTGCACTCTAGTCTT
>OMLO01001702.1_pt1 | contig 17174 bp, 20 predicted proteins | sample 1674811 | NCBI WGS metagenome assembly OMLO01 (sample SAMN06265003, study PRJEB25207) | coral metagenome | isolation source: Coral host | place: Mexico:La Bocana,Puerto Morelos, Mexico | collected 2008-11-13 | reverse complement strand
GACCGCGTCACTGCTCAGAATACAAACAACGCAACTGGAATCTTGATGGAATGTACATCAAAATTGCAAAGTGAGGGTTTCAAATTGAGCATTGATCAAAATCCTGTTTGGTTGGGTTGTATAGGGGATGACATACCACCCAGTTATCCCTTTCATAAGCCATGATAAGGGTCCCTATTAACCAAGGGTTTTGAAGGTTGCTGAAATCTTGTTTCCTTTCACCCCTCTTGATGGAAGATGGTCCAAACTCAGGAAGCGGCAGAAGTACTACGATTAGCGCAACGTCATGGCTTGCACCTAGCAATCTATGAGAATCCTTACTACCAGGCAGGGATTGAGATTTCAAAAACAAAAGTTGCCTTAAATGAAGATGACATGATCAATATTCCACACCAAACATGTGGTGAGCCTGGACCCTCCAACAAGTCACATTGGGGTTTAAGACTCAATGGATTCCTTCAGGGTCTATTGAGAGCCGCATGAAAATACAGAATCTCATGGGGAAAATCAACACATTGAAACCCAAACCAGTCAGGAATTCCGCTGTCTTTGTTTTTGCTTTTGCTCCGTGTTCATGCTCATAGCGGATGGTTTGCCCAAATTTGTTGGTTGGACTTTTGTTCGACATTCTGCAGGCTTTAGGGACTTTGCCCTGTAGCCCTTCAATGCGCTTCCTTTTAGTCGGGCGCAACACCGGAGCCGACCCAAAAAAAAGCGAAGCAGCGAAAGACGGATGGGGTTGTGGGTATTATGCATGGATGGCAGATGTGGGTTGCTGGGAAATTCTTCAAAGTCTGGTTGTTTCAATCAGTTTGAGTTGGAAAAAATAGGTAAATTGCTTGATGCAAGGGACACTACTCGCATCTACCCTCTATTGTGATAGTGATTTGTGGGTTTTCATCCAGAGTTTGTTTCATAGGGCTCATTTGAAAACACCTAGTGTTGGTTTGAAGAATCTACAAGTACTGCCAAAAGTTAAGGAGGGACGTATATGCCTTCAGGCATGTTGCTGCAGCATTTTGTTATTTTGGTATTGAACTACTCGGTACACGGTGTGTAGACGGCCGTGGTGTTTTCAATACATGGTTTGAATCTTACTAAGTTTTGAATCAGTATTTCCATTGGTTTTTGGAGTTCAGGCAGCCGCGCGACTTTTTTCAGCGCAATTCCATTGGTATTCACGCTTTGTGAGCACCATTCTATTGTGTTCTATGACGAAAGTCCGCTTTTTGTGAAAGCGGAAACTGCTTGCGTTTTGGCATTTTGACTTAGATCTTCAAAATTTTTTGGAGTTCTTTCAGAAAGTCTTGTGGTGTTTTTGAAGTTCAAGGAACGTTAACATCATTCCCCACCCCACCCCACCCCATCATGTTGCGTAGCATCAACCATGTGGGTAAGTTCAAGGAACGTTAACATCATTCCCCACCCCACCCCACCCCCCAAAACCCAGAATAGGCAGTTTGGCACACGGCCGTCTGCACGCCGTGTGCCAACTACTATCAGGCGGTGCAACTACTGTCGTGTTTACCTTGGCACTTGTGACATGAAATTGTAGGTAACGGTTTCAATCACGTTTGGGTATTTCCACCCGGAACGGTGGAAAAAATGGATCCAGTCTAAATGATTGTTCAACTTGTTTGATGATACAGCAGTACCTAGGTATGGTCTTCACCATCTTGCAGTCTTGGTCACATTCACCCAAGAGCCTCATAGGTATCACTATCTTCATCGTAAAGATCAGAGAAGAGATCAACATGACATAGTCACTCAGGTCTCACAAAAAAATACTCATCTGCCAATCTACCAACTGCAGGATACGGAAGATATTTGCCAAAGGGTCGACCTCTTCTGTGCTTGTTGGAGGGGATTTTACGTATGTACACGATAATATGATTCAATTCAATATGTACAATAGTTAAGTGAATATGAAATGATTGGATTTAACAATGTATGCGTTTAAAGAGTATAATCTATTTTGATATTATTTGTTTTGATATAGTAGAATCGTTATTTCGTTACCTATGCTTCAATTTGATCTAATTAGATTTGGTACTGTTTTATTGATATTGTTTCAGAAGTATGTTGTGTTGTCAAACATCATTTTTTTGATATGTTTGATTTTTGTTGATTTGATTTTGATACCAATATACGTTACTTTGACAATTAAATTTGTTGGAAATGACATATGTATCTTCATTTGATGTTCTTTAAGTCCAAATAGTATAGGTTAAATTGTGTGTTATGTAGCTTCATTTGATAAACCATAATATCATTTGAATTGAACACATGCGGTATAATTTTTTGTTTCTTTAGTAATACAGAAGAAACATTCACATATTTTTTGAACACTTGAATTGCTGTACAGTTGACATGAAATGAAATTATATAGTATTTATCTAACCGTTTTGCATTCTATCGTACTTCATTGTTTTAGTTGAACATTGTTGTATATTATATGTTTTGTATTCTTTTTTATTCACAAAAATCAGACCACCAGCTGAGAATCGCATGATCAATCAGACCACCAGCAGACTGAAGATATGATTGGATTCTTATGGTTTTAGGTATCGATTGACCCTCCAAATTGATTGAGTTTTGCGACACCTATTTGGGTTTGCGACACCTATTTCCTCGCAACTCATGGGTCACTAGACAATCACGATTTTCCTTCGAGACTGGTGAAACACGATTGCTACCATCAAACATGTCCATTGCATTGTTATGTGACTGTGTTTGCCCATGGTTTGTAGATGTGAACTCTGCAGGTCCGGTCAAAGGTGACATGCTATGTGCTGGGCCGTCTTGTAAATATTGTGAAAACCCAAAAGCACCCAGATATGCCAGATGGATTATTGAGCACAATATTGCATGGTTGGAAAAATATCAGTCAGACATCAGAACCCTCTTGAGATGCAGCGATGGCTTCTTTTCCACAAAAATCAATGGCAAATTTGACTTAACTAAATAATGAATAGGCTATTTTTTTAGTATATCGAGATTGATCTCAGATAGTTTTTGATTCCAAATGTCAACCATTGCACTTCCCTTTCGCCACCATTCCACTTCTTCATCCCAACCGGCTACGGCTTGTGGGCCTCATTTCCTGGATACGAAGACACTGAGCTGCACATTTGGTTAGTTTTATCTATGTTGCATGGCGGAACTGATGTCAAACTGTCAAAACTTTCAATGGCCCCATATGCATCAACCCGGCTGAAAATACAAAAATATTTGAGTTGCCACCACCCAGCTAGGCTTCCTGAAAAACACCTTGGGTTTGGAGGTATGACGGGGGGACCCCAAAAAACATACCATCCAAACAATCAAACCGCAGGAGGGATTCGCGTGGAAGATGAGGGGATGAATCTTAAGAAAAGAACATTTTTTTATAGGATCCATGGGTACCTACATGAATTTGCCAGAAACATCAAGTACATCTAGGTACTGTAAACCATTCATTGACCCCATATGTTTCTTTTTGTTATTTTGTTAGGTAAATGACACATCCTAAGATGGATCCGACAGGTACCAAAAACTACTCGAATGTATTGGCTTTTTTCAATTTGGAGTGTCCTTGGGTTTGCTGGTTTGGCGCTTGGAAAATGTTCCAAACATACGCTCCCAAATGGTGGTGCTTATCTAGTTGGTGGTTTCAACCCACCTGAAAAATATTAGTCAAAATTGAAATCTTCCCCAAATAGGGGTGAACATAAAAAAATATTTGAAACCACCACCTAGTTATGGTGATTTGATACTTGGTATGGAACAATCCGTTGAAAACGAGTATGAGTTTGAGCCTGTGCATTTGCCAGACTTCCTTGTGAGATTCATCTCCGGAGGGACGAGAGAAGTATCTTCTTTTCGAATTTACTTTTTATCCCCAAAAAATCTGCACCCAGTTGCAAATTCCAGTAACAAAGAAACAAATTCAACTGATTTCCTTACATGATCCTGACATATGTCTATCATATTTGGATGACAAGCCAACATAAGCCAAACCTCCCCCCAATCCACTGAGTTTCGACACCTCTGGAGGCTCTTTCTACAGGAGGGATTCGCTTGCAATTGGTGATGAATCGCTCTGGGGACTACAGGAGGGATTCGCGTGGAAGATGAGGGGATGAATCTTAAGAAAAGAACATTTTTTTCACAGGATCCATGGGTACCTACATGAATTTGCCAGAAACATCAAGTACATCTAGGTACTGTATACCATTCATTGATCCAATAAGTTTTTTTTTTATATTTTGTTAGGAACGTGACACATCCTAACATGGATCCGACAGGTACCAAAAACTACCTGAATGATCGAATGTACGGGCCTTTTTTCAATTTGGAGTGCTTGGGTTTGCTGGTTTGGCGCTTGGAAAATGTTCCAAACATACGCTCCCAAATGGTGGCGCTTATCTAGTTGGTGGTTTCAACCCACCTGAATAATATTAGTCAAAATTGAAATCTTCCCCAAATAGGGGTGAAGCCAACATATTTCTATCATAATTGGATGACAAGCCAACATAAGCCAAACCTCCCCCCAATCCAATTCTAGTTAGTGGTTTTTCCCCGACCCATTTGAAACATAAATTTGACTTTTGCATAATATGCAAAAGTCAAATTGGACCATCTCACCCGAGGGATCCGGGATGAACATGAAAAAACATATTTGAAACGTGGCAGCACCGTTTGAGTTGCGAAACCACCACCCAGATATGTTAAAGGTCATTGAACCCAAATGCATGATATCTTGAAGGAAATCCCCCACCTAGAACACCCACCTGGGAGGATCGACCAACATCAATTCCCTCGACATCGAAACCGGTCACCCTCCGATTCCTGGGTATACGGCCCGTGGAGTGTTCGACACGGTTTGACGTTCTGGACTGGTTCTGCCACGACTCCCACGACTTGTTCAGTCTCTTTTGCAGCTTGGGGCTCACCCCCTGATGCAGCTTTTTGAAATCGTCTCGACGCACTCGTTCCTTTCTACAGCAGCGGCGGCGGGCTTCATCTTCATCTTTGCCTGGATTGTATGTTAAGTCTTGTTGCCGTGGAGCTACTTCCCAACCTTCTGGGCACCTGATACCACGGTGGATGTTTCCAAAAAAAACACAAAATGTGGGAAACTCCGGGGGGGGGGGTGTTGTAGGCCATGGAATTTGATCATCTTTCCCAGAGTTATTGTATTTTTGCTTTCAAATTATTTAACCAGTTATATTCATCGTTTTTGCCTATCACGTGTTTCATTTCTTATGTTTGCATCATGTCTCAAAAAATCCTTTGATTTGCGATTTAGATTTCTCGATTTTCTCGCTTGTGTTTCTTCACAACCGTAGACATCCAAGCCATCCCCCAGTCATACCTGGTGTTTGCAGGTGTGAGTTTGGAACCCTTTGCAAGCCTTTTTTTGGCTCAGGAGAGGTGAATGGGGGTTCATTCATACCGATCCTCATCGTATGTGTTTGGATGTCTAGGGCTTCACAATATATCCCCCCCTGGGACCCCAAGGCCAACCATTTTTAAATGGTTGTTTCAACTGGATGATTCCAAATCTTTGTATAGAAAATGGTTGCTTCATCAAACATCTATTTACAAATAGTTCTTTGGGGTTCCAAACCCAAGTATTAAACTGCAAACAACCACGATGACACACCCAAATCTGAAATTGCATCGTGATCAACCCTTCCATCTTTATAGGTACATCTGAACAAAAAGGAAACAAACAAACAAAAAAAATTACCCTCCTCGAAACTAACATGGCACATGAAAATGGTGGATGGTTGGAAGACTAGTTTCCTTCGGGGATGGCTTCCTGGCAGGTGCTATGTTAGTTTCAGGGAGGGTATGACTTTCCATTTGTTCCGGGTTGGCTTTATTTAACATCATTCACCCAGAATCTTTTCACGCAATTTCTCGCTAATCACACGCAAACTGTATGACTATACACCTCACAAGAATTCAACCCAGCACCCAGAAACCATGCCATACTCAAGGAAAAAATCCGCTTCCAAAAACACCCCTTTTGCAGGTGCTACACACCCGAAATCTAACACGGCATCTGCAAAATGGACCCCTGCAAAAAAAAATAAATTCCTATTGAAGCCCTCATCTTAAAATTTTTCTATGGGTTCGTTTTCGGCTTGCCGCTTCTAAAAAATCACAGGGTCCAAGGCACTTGTAATGCTTACACAGTGGCAAGCAACACGTATCCCGATCTTCTGCAATCACATCTTTATTTTCCCCGTTCAACGCAAACTCCTCGGGACCTGAATTGGAAAAAAAAGGCGTGAACAAAAAGACAGGTAGAAAGTGGCGGAAATAATCCTTTTTTGTGTTTTCTGTGGGTGAGGTCTTGACGAAACACAAGAAAATCAACGTCTATATGATCTAAAAACAACAGAAATCTAAACTATTAGGAGGTTTTTTACATATCAAACAGTGTTTGGAAACACCATGGTATCCATGGTGGATATTTAGGGTGTCACAATGGCACTTCAATGGCTTATTCGTTGGGATTTTTCTAGACCAACTTGACCAACCTGAATCTTTAAAAGGTTTTCAGGCGGTGACTGTAAAGAAGGGACGTTAAAACATCTTGAAATTTTCAACCATGTGGGCTTTTCGTACCGAATAGGCTCAATGTATTCTGGGCAAATTGTTATAATTCCTAAACCTGAATTAAAGGGGCCCGTCTCCTTGCCAAGCTCCACACCGGCCGCGAACGGCAATGTGGAACTGAGTGTCCAGAGTCATGGGTGAGACATAAGAAAGCTCAAGCTGACTTAGCAGCGAGCACGACGAACCTTCGCAAAACCTTCTTCCCCGTAGAATGCGACTTCAACTGCCTCTTATGCCAATCAGTCAATACAACGTTGCAAGTCAACTTCGAAAAAATATCCGGTGTCCCGTCTATTCTATTGAAGAAGAACGTGAGAAGTTGCAAAGAAAACCAATCGTGTCCCGTTGTCGTGGCAAGACCGGTCTGAGATTAATGCCAGTTGTGAACTGCTTTTACCCAAGAATGTAAAGTGATGCCACTTTGCCACGTTTAAGCTTAGGAGTAATGTCCTGAGGCACCAATGCTTGTACGTTCTGTAAGTGAGCCTGAAATGAACAACCCAACTAGGACATTGTCACCCCAAGATCCTTTGCTGCGTCAAACCCCTCCGGTGTAATGACAACCTATTTACCATCACAAGAAGTCCGTTTCACAGTAGAAATTGTTGGTGATAAAACATCCAAGATGTAGCCAGTTCAATCCAGCTAGTGCCCACCCCATCTTTCTGAGGTCCCATCGTGTCCGAAGGCCATGTAAACATCGACAGCCACTCAAGAGTCTGTTGTGCAACTTGTTCCCCAAAAAATGCATCTTCCACACATGTGTATCCAATTCTGGTGAAAAATTCAGCGGTGTTGAGATAGCCCAATCCACATTAATGACTGAGAACCCGATCAACTGTAACCCCTGTATCCTGCGATGGAGTTGTGTCAATGGGAAGCTTTTGTCGAGCATCTGTCAAGGCGAGCATCAAGGAAAAAACTTGTTCCAACCGTTGTTTATCAGCAGAATTACGTTTGTGGAGTGCTTCTAACTCAGAAACCATGGACAAACAGAAAACAGTGTTAACTTGTTGTGCAATATCATTTGCAAATTTGTTACCAAGACATTCATATGCGTCAATTGGATCACTGAAGGACGCTGCTTCAAGGTGTGCTTTAATTTTCTGCAGAGTGCGCGAATGATTATTGCGAGTTTCCCATATTGGCAAGAGCAAATCAAGATGCTCAAGATGAGAGAACTGAGATACACAATTGGCACCAAGGGTCTTATGTATCAAATCTAAAGCAGCACTACTATCGGTACAAAAACACCATAGACAGGTCCTATCATGATATGGTATATGGCTGATAGCTCAGCATGAAGAACCCTGTTCACCAGATGTCCGTCCTACTGCAGCCCGAGTCAATGTTGGAGGCACAAGGTTGGACACTGCACACTGTCGACCCCAAAACTTTCTTTCATCATCATCTGAAGCTAAACCAAAAATGATTGCAAAAGCAGAGTAACGTGTACAAGGGTTTTCCGGATGAAAACATGAGCCATCTGTAAACCAATGGACTGGATTTTGCTCCAGTTTCTTTGACTGCACAAAGTGAAGTGCCTCTGAAGCAAAAACAGGCTTGGGGTTACGAAATTGTAACTGGAGCAACAAATCGGTATGTGGACCAACGAAACACACAGGAAATTCCGTCAACAAGCAATCAGGCTCATTGAGATACTGGACAATTTCTTGGTGGTATTCTCTAGTTGAGGCAAACATGCAGCAATGCAACAACCTGTGCGGTTTTGTGTCAGGTTGGCCACAAAAGTTACAGCTTGGGTCAGCATCAAATGCCCGCTTATGTTTCTGTTGTTGGGTTTGGTAACCACCTGAGATGTCTCTGATGAGATGCCAACGTTGTCCAGAAGAAAACCGTTTCAAGATTGCCACAGTACTTACACGATCAATGTCTGGAAAACTAAAGAGCCTAAATCGCTGGGTATGCACAGTCATCAATTTATCCTGCCATGCCTGAACAGCGAAGCGGAGTAGCCTTTTGTAGCTGATACGAAGGAAATGAAAGGACAAAAAGGCATGAAGATGAATCTGTCCTGTCCTGTCAATGGACCATCCTAACTGCTTGAGATAGAAGGAGAGAGTCGCTGCAGGCCCACGGGCTTTGGAAATACCACCTTGAAAAACTGAGGCAATTCTAAAGAGTGCATCCATCTTTTCACTTGAGACTCTACAGAGAGACTTTCTTGCTGCACGAAAGGCCTGCATTATGAGCCAGAAGTCAAGATCAAGAATACACGGTCCAATCAAGAGTAAGGCAATATTGCTGGCGACAACGAATGAAATGCGCCAAACAGCGCCATGGCCATCTTTGACCGAAATTTGTTTATTCGTTCTCCCGACAAAGGTCTTGTTTCTGCCCCATGAAATGCTGCTGGCAGCACTGAAGAAAGAATAAGGTGCTCTTTCACATCTAAGGAGTGTGGCATTCCTGTAAGACGAGCTAATTGACAAAGTCCATTCTCAAAAACGATGTAGGATATATCCTAAGACTGGGCAGCCCGAGTATTGCATCTGGTAGCCTAAATCATTAGCCGAAAGACATCTGAGGACTTGGTGAGGACAGGAGAAGGGCACAAGCATGTCACTGATGCGTCTTGCATCAGAATTGGCAATTGCCCAAAACCAGGTTTTAGACCAGTGAATACTAAGTCCAGCCATTTGTGTGAAATGGCATGCGTTGGTCATGCCAATTTTATGTCCAATTACTTCTTGTAAGGCCCAGGGCCAATTATCAGCATACGCACTTAAGCATGGCTGTGGGCGAGCAGGGATGGTGTTGACAAGATAGCAAAACAACGCAGTAGCTAATGCCACCATAACCACCACGCTCCATGAGTCGTGCACCCACTCACTGGAAAACTCGCCTTGAATCACCCAATATCGACAGATGTTGGCAATCGAATGGATCCACACACGAAGAATTTCAATGGGCACTCCAATTTCTTTGAGGAAAATATAAACCGCAGATCCACCTAATGTTGTTAAAACACTTTTTGAGATCCATTACTATACCTGAACAACGATTTCGTACTTTGGCAGCAAGTTCAAGTTCAAATTGAGCACTACAAGCGCAATCACTGGCACCCCGAGAAGGCAAAAGTCCAGTAACCCCAGGGGGTATACCTAGTGAGCAAGCACTTGGACAATCTGTGAAGTTGCAACTGCGGCCCATGTTCCGTAAAGCTGGCTTTGGCTCAAAATTGTGATTGGGCGAGCGCTAGACCCATCGGGCAAGTCATCATGTTTTGGTAGGGTATTGGGCCATTACATGCGCTAGTGTGGCAATGGGAAGGAGCTTGAATTCTTGACTGGAAACTGCAATGCCTCTTGCACTTCCTGCTTTTTGTTTCTTTATTGCAGCAATCCACAAATCAGGATTCATCATGTCAATCGAAATGGCAGGATGCACCGGAAAGTGCTCGGTGGTAGACTGCAAGTCTGGAAAGTCTTGTTCTAAGTATAAGTGGATCGTTTCGCCAAATGAGTTTTGGTTTTTTCTCCTTTAAGATTAAAAGGAAATTATTCAACCCTTCCGCAACAGCTTTCGCAATGCTTCCGCGACCACAGCCCCAGCTTCCGCGACAAGGATTTTCCAAGCAGAGCTTCCGCGACCATATCTTTTGAAGATCTGCTTCCGCGACCACAGTGCGAAGACTATTTGGAAGTTTTAGTGGATCTTTTGAGTTGAAATTTTAGAGGGCAGCAGACGGGCATTCTTTTTGGCTGCAAAGGTGAATGCTTTGAAGATGGCAACCATCACTCAGAGTCAGACGAGGACGAGCCTGTAGAAGATGAACTCGAGCTTTGTTGTGGGGAAGCAGAAGCCTTCAGTTGTTCAAGTTGCCGCCTTCTCTTGGCTGCATGTTTGCTGAGCTGCATTGCTTTCACTGACAATTTCTCCTCCACGGTCCTTTTCGGGGCATGGTCTTCCACAGGTGCAACATGTTTTTGTTCAGAGAAACGCCTTGTAATGTCATTTTCATCGCCCGGTCCAGGTCCTTCTTGTTCCCAGCTGCGTGGTTTGTCATAGTACCCTCGCCTCCACTCAATTGGTTCAGGGGCGTTTTGTTCGTCAACACGGACATCATGAAGCACAACACCTGTCGGGTTGTCTGTGAACGTATTGTTTTTAATCTTGACGCCAGTGTGGAAATACTGGTTGGGTGTACTAGACAAGCTGTAGGTTCAACTTAATTTGAGCGTGGGGGCGACCAGGTAACTGCGTTTGGTTGGACGGTGTTGACCAGGGTCAAACTCAGTGATGACGAACTTTGGCCCATCAGGATCTTCGCGCTGCATGGTTGCCGCGCCTTCGGCATAGCACTGGAGCAAGTCCTTCATTCTGTAGATTGGATGTTTTTGGATGAAGCGATTGATCCACATGCGTGACCATCCAAACAGCCGATCACATGGGCCCTTGCCATGTTGTTCGCCCAGGTACAAAACAGAAACTTCAATCTGCATCTTCTCGACCTCGGTTGGTTGTGGAAAGTATGGCCGTGCCTGGGTTTTAGAAAATAATTGGACAAAAACAGTGTTGAGACAATTCAGTTTGCCAAATCAAACGTCAGATGTTCGAAGCAAAATCCAAAGAACCAACGTGACCAGGAAGTGGGCAGCATTTTCGTAAGAACGAAAATGGGGACCGACATCACTGCAAATCCAAAGCTTGCAAACCTTGCGGGTTGCTCCCGGATCTTTATCAGGGACCAATTGATGAGCATGTTAGCCATTTGTGCATCGTGGTCCAGGACTTCTGACACAATCAAGAGGCAAATGTGGATATGGGAGCCAGACTTGTTTGGGACAAAGGCAGTGACGCCAAAGACGGTGAGAGAAAGCTTGTTTTGCGCGTGCCACTCATCACCCGTTTCCTCGCAACCTGGTGCACCAAGTGGGGCAACAACAGCAGACAGAGTTGGGAATTGTTTGGGTCCTTTTTTGGCGGGGGCTGGCCGTGACAAACAAAAGCAAAGGAAACAAAAGATCGAAAAAACAAGGTTACCGCAAACAACCGCCAAGGCGCTGAGTGGATATCGCACATTCTCTTTGAAATCCACTTGGATGAGGGCTTCGTTGGCTGCAAGGCCACCAGATTGAAGGTTTGTGAGTGAATTGGCTTGCCGCCTTGCTGATATTTGATGCCACCGGTACGCTTCTAACAGCTCCACATGTCCCTTCAAGTTGTGAATGATCCTGGCTTCAGTGCTATGGAGGGAGAGCTTTGCAGACAATCCAAGGGCTTGGGCTCGAGATGCATTTTTGCCAGCATGAAAGTTTTGAGAGTTCACATATGCCACGAAGCGGGCTACCAAAGGAATCTTGTCCTTGTCCAGCATCTTACTTTGAATGACCTTGTTGGAATCAAAGGAATGGAAGTAGGCTGGCCAAATAGCACACAGGTCAGCCCTTGCCTTCTCCATTGCCTTCAAGGCTTTTGGGAGTAGACGTCGCTCAAGATGCTTGCAATGCTCACACACATCTGTTTTCCTGATGGGGTTGCGTATTTGAGGGAAATGTTTCCGAAGGATTTTGTGAAAAGTTTTCCAAGACATACGTCCGTGTAGTGCAGGAGCTTCCATGAACAGCCTGTACTTTTTCTTTTGTAAATGCTGTGCTACGGTCATTCTTTTGTTACGGCCACGTCCAATGACAGCTACCCGCTCAGTATCCACGATGTGCTCAGACAATGTAGCGCGAACGTGTTGGACTATGTCTGGATCATCAACCAGGCTTTTGCGGCCTCCTTTATTTGTCAATGACCTTCCTTCTGCAAGATCAATTTGCCCAGGGACAGTGCTCGAAAAAGCCCGGACAGATATTTCATAGCCCTTGTTGATGAGTTCCTTAAAAGACATGCCTAGTGTGAGAACTGCAGCGTCCATTTGTGAAACGGATATGGTTGGCTTTGCCAATTCAATTGTTGTAGGCACAGTTGCCCGCACCTTGCCTAATTCATGCAATAAGCTATCATTCACTTGCATTTCTCCAAAATTAAGTTGAAGAAGAGGATATTGAGTGTTCAAGGCATCCCTTACTCCAGACAAAAGTTCACGAACGTCGGCGGCATCTTGACAGTGACTTTGGATATTGTGAACCACATCACCGACAATGATTTTCTTTTGTTTGGCAGCAATGTTTTTCCATGGCTTTCGCTTGGCTCCCATGAGACGGAAAAGAAATTTACATAGATAGTACTCATATCGCATGATCACTAGCGCAATGAAGTCCTATGAATTTGCAACGTCTATGTTCTCAGCAAGTTTGCTTTATATGTTTCCATTTGTCCTGGACAGACGGTTTAAAAGTGAATGAATCTCCATTGAATATCCTTGAATGTGTGCGACTGCGGTGAATGAATAGATTTGATTTAGATTTGGTTTGCGCAAACAAGTTGGGAGGGCATGCCTGCATAGTTCCCTGGGTTTGAGGGGTTCCTCTTCCGCGAAGCTTCCGCGAGGCTTCCGCAAAAAACCAACGAAAACTGACCAATGTTCCGCGAACCTTGATAAGTATTCGTGACTCATGACTGTTCACAGTTGGCACTCATTGCATCGACAAGTCTAGGGGCTGGTGGCATCACAAGAAAATAAAACAGGAAACGCAAAATGATTCAAAATCAGAAATAATGGTTTTGCTTAGTGTCCCGTCTGATACCTGGCAACATCCCACGAATTGAGGGGTCCCCTTCAATAAAAACATGTAGTTCCACAGGTTTCACCTACCTTACCCTTTTGATGGAAACAACCAAAAAAACACAGGCCCGTGTCATGTCTAGAAAATAATCCTGGCATGCGTAAGGGGTTGTGGATGAATGGTTCATTTACCCATAGTAGCACAAGAAAAAAAATCCCCCCGTCAACCCTTCTACGTCAGCTAGCGGGCTCAAATAGACCTTTAGGGTTGATAGGGGGATCTTTTTTCATTACACTCACCTAGCTACTCAGTCTCATGACAAACAACAAGAATGAACCAGAAACTCTTTACATTCTGCATTGTCAATTATCTTTTTACCTCTTCACCCGTTTCCTGCTCCCGTCTGCTAGGATCGCCCAGCCAAATGCAAGGCTGTTCAGCCACTGCAAACCCCAATGAAAATAATGAAAAGCATCTCATCGGATGCATACCCCCTAAAATGGCACCCATGTATAAACCTATTTGCCTTTCTTTAAGGCCGAAACTACACTACGCAAATCTACAATGGCACTTTCCAAACGCGGAAGCTGACCAAGAGCTTCTTCGAACCGAATTAAAAGTTTCTCCATGCGTTTCTCGGTGCCATTTGACTTCGATTTTGCGACAGTTTGATCACCCCCTTGCTGTTCACGAGATTCGCACTTCACTTGCTCAAAGAGGTCAGGGCTTTCGCACAATGCTTGCAAACGCTGGTGTCCTAACTTCTTGCGGGCTATTGCACTACAGCATGTACAAGCACTACCTTTCTGCCACGGATCTCTTTCAGCACCGCATATCCAACATTCGCTGCAACGGACGGTCTTCCCACCAAAGCCCTTTGGTTTTTTTTGTGGATCGCTTTCTTTCTCCGGGGTTGACTGGCAGGATGAAGATGCCGAACTCATGACAACTTGGAAGTTCTTTTGGTTATAACTTGGTTATAACTAATGTGCTACTTATAACTTGGTTAACCAAGTTAGCGAAAAAAATAAAAACAGCTAACTTGAAATCAAGTTATAAAGAAAGCCAATCTGAATCATGCCTAACTTGAAACCAAGTTAGCTACAAGTTAGTTGTGTAAAAAGTTAATTATTAATGTTTTTTTGAAATTAATTCCATTATTTGGAATTTCAATTTGCAATTGAATTTGGCATTTGGCATTAAATTGATTTGATATTTAACATTTGAATTAGCATTAAAAATTTTATTTTGAAATTGCAATTGAATGGTTTTTTCTACATGCATGATTCAATTCTACATTGCAGATTTTTCTTGGTTCAAATCATCAACAATTTCAAAACAATGGTAGTCGGTGCGATCATGAAACCACCTTCATTTGAAGGTGGTCGAAGGTTTGTTTTGAGAGCCATGGTGCAAGCAAAAAGGCAAATTATAAACTTTGCAGATCCTGTGGTGCAAAAGCAGCAACAGATCTTGAAAGGTTTACCTGGTGTTCGTCTACAAAAACACTATGTATATTTGATGGCATCAGTTTCTTGCATTTTTGTTTAGTTCGAAGCATTGATTTTGCTATTTACCTTTTGCAAATGGATTCAATCAAATTCCTTTTGTCATGAAACAGCCAAGGAATTGGATTCTGCAAGGATTTTAGCTATTCGTTGCCGAGAAGAAATGCGCCGAAGGGGCTTGCCAGTGCCATTGGTTTGCAAATGATTGCCTATATGCATCTACATGCATGTAATGGCAAAATTATTTAATTTGTGCAATCATTAATTCATCCAGCCACTAATCTCTGCAAATCCAAGGCAAAAAAATGCTGCTTTGGAAGTAAAATAGGATTGTGATATTTGCATTGTTGTGCATTGCATTTTTTTGCACAAAATGATTTTTTCAATTGATACATTTGACAATTTATTTTTACAATGTAAATAAATTGCAAGGAAGCAAAATGTGATTTTGGAGCAATTGTTGAAATCTTCAAGAAAAATTTGTCAAGATTTGGCTTCATGTTTTTTTTCAATCAAATCAATTCATCATGGATTGTATTTGTTGCACCCATTGTTTTTTTTGGTGGAGTGGATGACATTATAGTTAAAATTGTCAATAAAATACAGAAAATGCATGTTTGCCATTTATTTTATGTTTGACTGTTGCCATTTTTCCAGATTTTGAAAATCAAAACATTGGAGGTGATAACATTGAAATCAGCTAATGAATTGTCATTTCAATGGAATTTGCTCTCATTGTATTTTTTCGACCTTTGGAAACCTTACCCTGATTGTAGATTCACCGCCATGGATTTTGATTTGGATGCCAAAAGGGCATTGCAGGATTTTTCCTCACTTCATCAATGTTTGAAACCTACTATTTGGCAGGCTATTTGGAACTCTTCGCCCTACGAGAAGGAGAAGGAAATCATTGACTATGCCTTGGATCTTGGACTTCGATGTCCAAATGGTGCTACTATTCAATGCATGACTGGATTGATTCATTTTCTTTGAGGCCAGGTGAACTTTATGTTCATCAAAGAAAAATATCAACTTCATTTCGTGCTCATAGAGTTGCATTGGAAAAACAGATTGGAATGACGAAAGATTTGATCAAATTTTTGGATCCAGATACTGTTGAACATGGAGTTCCTTGTCAAGTACCACCTCATGGCCCTCTCGTTCTCGTGTTTGTTGCCGCCCCTTGTTTCAAGCTTACCTGGCTTTAGTGGTGGGAGATAGCCACCAACCATCCACTGCCTATTGCATTCCGGGCTCCTGAATACGAGAATGGCCCTCAGAACAGAATGGCGTGCGGAAGCTATGACTTCATGCATCATCAAGGTGGGTGAGGTTGCATCTGGTGAGTACAACTTGCCTGTGATATCGAGGAAACCAGGGCATGCCTCTCCTGATGACATTGAGAACATGAATAGTCTTGCTCGACTGTCGCACAATGAAACCTACGGGAACCTAGACCCACCTAAATTTAGTTCCCGTTGTTTCCCTTTGAATGATGATTTTTTGAGGTGATCGTGATCAATGGTGATGCGTATGATGGAAGAGAATTGGATATGACACATATTAGCTGCAATATGTTTTCCAAAGACATGTAGTATAGGAGGGATATATTTGATGATCATAATATATTTAGACCAGATGTAAAATCATTTGGGTGGTGCTAAGAACCAAGAAGCCCGGCTACCAATCATTCCTCTCATCTTAGATTGAACATCATTCAAGTGCAAGATGGGCCCCTACCAGATATAAGTAGGACTATAACTCCACTTATAGGGGTGAAATAACCCCATTTACCCACCTATTTTCGGCCATTCATAGGGGCCCCATAACTCTATTCATATCTTGTAGGGGTTTTCCGCCGCTTTCTTGTTTGATTTGATGAAAACCTTGGCTCCTTTGTACCATGGCGAAAATCACGACTGAGGCACCGGAATTGGCTTCCTTGGCTCAACCCTTGGCGACGGAGTTGACCTTGAAATTGTTACGTGTGCCGAACATGCCAGCGGAGCCACCGGCGGGACGGTTGGTGGTGAGAGATCATATGGCTAGTCAAGGTACTACCCCCTCCTCCAAGGGTACCCACCATCCAGAAATTGTGGCCTTATTGCATTGGTTTTCTGGGGGGGGTACCTTAGAGGGGGCGCGCGGTTGATTTGACGTTTTTGTTGGGGTTGGTTTTTAGGTCACGTTGGGATGTCCAACCAACTTCGGAGGGTCATCAGTGTGTGGGGGCTGGGTGGGGAAGGCATCATGAATATTTTCGGGTACCTCCCCCAAATGCGACTCCGCCCCTTTGAAATAAGCCTTGATTTAACAGTTGTTTCCTGGGGTGGTTTGGCTGCGGGGGTACCCTAAAATTTTCATGCTAAGGTTGAGGGTTTGTGCCAGGACCATGGTAACCGGAAACCAGGAACCA
>OMLO01001701.1_pt1 | contig 17177 bp, 10 predicted proteins | sample 1674811 | NCBI WGS metagenome assembly OMLO01 (sample SAMN06265003, study PRJEB25207) | coral metagenome | isolation source: Coral host | place: Mexico:La Bocana,Puerto Morelos, Mexico | collected 2008-11-13 | reverse complement strand
TTCAATAAGTTGTGAGAACACCATTTAAAAACACACTTGATATTTTGATTTCAATAAGTTGTGAGAACACCATTTAAGTCAAGATTACGGAGGACTGAGACGGTTTACGACTAAACAAAAGCTTGAAAACTGTCGGGAAATTTGTTGAGTTGTCATCCGTAAAAACGTAACGAAACGTAAACTCTGTACATTCGTGAACATAAGGGGTGTACAGTTATGTTCATTATCGACTTTGCTCCGAGGATTGTTGTACAGGTTTCCTCCTCACTAAGGCACAACCAAACAGTTCTTAGTTAAATTGAATTCTTTTTAGGTTGCTAATAATTAATTCGGTTTAACGATATGATCAGATTTGTCGCCCGTATTGGCCCACACCTTGCGTATAACAAACCCAATTCGGATAACGAAACAAATTCGTCCGAATTTTGTGAAGTTTTTGAAGTGCAACATATTTTAGAGATCTTTGGGCTGACAAATCTTAGCGTGTGGTAACTTTGTTTGCACTGATGTGTTGTTAAATTTTGTTTACACGAAGCACGCTTGCTGGTTTCTTTATCATTCTAGATAACACTGGACTCCTCAGGTACATACGCGGCCACCAGCTGTTCAGACAAGAGTGTGTGTCTCACCGAGTTTGACTCTGGTGAATGTGTCGCCAGCATGTCCGGTCATTCGGGTGAGTGTGAGTGTTAATGCTTGGCTTTAGGCTTAAGCCAAGCAATAACAGCTTATTTAATTCTACAGAGACGAGAAGTTTAATTAACCAATCACAACTGACGTGGAGCTGTTTTAAGCTTGGGAAATCGTTCAATCGGTGTTAAATACGCGAAAAATTGCATCTGTTAACCGGTTATGACCGGAGGAAAACTTGATTAAATCCATCTTAACGCAAAAGAACGTGCAACCGAAAGAAGGACAAAATAACTTATAATCAGTGACGAGCGCGAGAAAATGGGTAAACATTGAAACACGCGTGTAAGCCAAATCGCGTTTATTTCATCACTCTTCTTAACCTGTCGCACATCATTCTGGAGACACGAAGCTTATTTATGTTTTTAGTAATGTTTATGGTTATGCGCACGTTCATTATTCATTGATACGTAATTTTATTGTCTTTACAGAGGTGGTGACTGGTTTGAAATTTTCTGTTGACTGCAAGAATCTTATTTCTGTTGGAGGAGATGGGTAAGTAATGATACAGAGTAATAATAGGCACGCACGTTTAGCAGTAGTACGTGAGGATGTTTTCTTTAACAGTCCTTTTTATTTCTGCTAATTTTATTAAGAAAATTTACACATTCTGGTCTACATGTATTTCGTTTGTTTACAGATGCATCTTTTTGTGGAAAATCCCCACAACATATATGCAGGTAATACAAGTTTTTTCTGTCGCAGGATGACTTTGTTTCTTTTGTTTCAATGGGGTTTTTTCTTTTCAAACTTCCTATGCTGTTTTCTAAGAATCGAAAAAACATTCTTCGTCACGTCCTATCCTGTTTGGTTTTTATGTTAAAATTTTTTTGTTGCGAGTCTAATTTTGCACTTACAATGCAAAGCTACCACTGGCTGTATGGAGGAGTTGAGAATTTGGCTCATTGCTGATTATATGCTCTCTTTTCAGAATATGGTGGAGAAACTTCAAGGACTTGGACAGGAACCAGACAACAAAATCCACTTTGGAACTCCTATCAGGTATTAGTTTTACTTTGCATAGCTAAACAGGTGTCTTAGTCTGAGCGCGAGTTTCTTAAAAACCCGAGAGGCGAGCCAAAGATCATAATAACTCTGCTGGAATGAAATAACATTACAAGATACTTGAGTATGATGGGCTGTACAACAAGATTCGTTGCGTCAATCTCGTGATATTCTTTGTAGTTTCCTTTTTGGCGTCTACATTACGATGATACAGGTCTTCTTGAATTGCAAGGCCTTGTGCGCACTACCGCGAAGAAATTCGAAAACACAGCTTTGTTTCTATGGTTAGGCCTCCCGTCACGCTAATCCGTCACGCTAATCCGTCACGCTAATCCGTCACACTAATCCGTCACGCTAATCCGTCACGAAAATGAAGCTTTTCGAAAACGTTATTCAAACCGGAGGAATTTGAAAACGCAGCTTTATTTCTACGGATATGCGTTCATCGCTTATTGTTCCAAGGGGTTGATCGCTATGCTTCTACGAGGAACTGCTGCACCTCTTTGGTGACTTTTAACGATTGTTCTTATTTCTTCAACATCAGGCGCGAGACATACCAAATGTCTCATCCATCCATAATTGAAACACCAGAAGAGCACGACTTTGTTCCTGCAGAGCCTTCCGCATTCACCAGGCCAACTAGAGGTATATATAGCTCATAGCTAGCTCAGTCGGGAGTTATAGCAACACCGAGGTCAAATTAATTTCGTGCAGTCCCTGGTTTTATTGTTGTCTTACGTTGAACTGTTCATTTTTTCTCTGATATTCTAGAGCCCAGTCCCCCAGTAAGAGATTATCGGTTTAGCGTGGGTCAGTTGCCTGCCTGGGCTAAAAAGCAGGTGGGTTATTTTGATAAACACAAAATCTCTTTTAAGATCTCCATACTTTTCTTACAAAATAATTTGGGAGAATTCGATATGTTGATTGCCCTTGAATCATACACCTTTTGCAATTATTTATTCTGTTTTAGCTCGTGGCCGAAGGAAATGAGAAAACGAGTTCATCGCCAGAACAGGATAACACTGGACCAATAAGTCAACCTGGAGGACGCTGGGCACAGGTGAGCTTCTGACCCACACCTCCCTTAGTCCTTGAGATGTGGCATTGTCTCACAAAGGAAGTTCAAGTTTTATCAGTGATATACGCGGCCTCATGCATGTACAAATGCGCATGGCTTGCTCGGAACTGATTGATATTTGCGTCTCTTAAGTGTTTTCGGTTGAAATTGTCATGAGAGCGAATTCACCTTTTGAACAATTGAAAGGCAAAAGCAATCGCAACTTGGCGAACTCACGTGTACCATCGCTTAGAGCTGGTCACGTGTCTTTCCCTCAAATCCTGACTGGTTGGTATATAGTAAGTCTGCATACTAAGTAACTAAGTGGCCCATCAGGCCGGAGCTTATCCCGGTTTCTGTAGCATTAAGCGACTAGGAATATTGCTACTCCCCCCTGGATGGGATGCAAGTCCATCGCAGGGTTACCCCCAGCATTAAATTTGCCGGTACTCATTTATACACCTGGGTGAAGAGAGACACTGTGAGAGTTAAGTGTCTCGCCCAATAACACAACACAATGTCCCCGGCCAGGGCTCGATCCCGGACCACTCGATCCGGAGTCGAGCTCATTAACCATGAAGCCACCGGTATATAGTAGTTACTCTAAAAATAAATTAATAAATAAATGTGATAAATTATTCTATGTGCTTTTTAATGATGTCATGCAGTGTTAACAATTTCGCGTGATTGTTTATGTAAACAAAAAAAAACTGCCATCGATAAATTTATCATGCTGAATTTAGTAACTAGGCGAAGTTTCATAAATATCTGTTGCAAACTCATGCAAATATGAAACTCCAAGCTAACCAAATTGTTCATCAAGAAATGTATACCAGGCCGGAGTTAGTGCTTGGTCCCTAGCATATATTCTCGTGTAAAAAAAAATGGTTCGTTTGCGGTCCCGTTATTTTTTTTATGAGTTTGCAACGGAGATCTTATAAAAAAAAACAAGAATTAAGTGCCAAGCGAAAAAAGCCACCATGCTTTCCAGAAAGGGTTTGATTTTATTGATTTCTACAGAGAGTCCAAAATGGCGGTATTCATGTGGCTGGCGATAATGGTACAATACAACCGATTCCATTCCACTCATTTGAACCAGCAGGTAACGACAATGTACTAATCAAAGGATTGTTAGCTTAATATGAGAAATAAGTAACAGAAGTATGTCAAGGTACATAAATAGATAGATAGATATAAAGAAACATTATTAACGTGCCAATGCCTGATTGAGCGCGACTTTTTTATCATCGTTGCATAGCAATGCAGAAAATATCAGTCATCATTAAAGATAAAGAGGAAAGTCAATTCATAAATGGATCAGAGCCGAACTTGCTACTTTTTACGCAAATCAACCGAAACAGGTTCGGTTTTCCTTTTAAGTTTTGGTTCCAACTGGCAGTAGGTCAGTGGACATTTTATGGGAAGAAATCTTATTATCTTGTTTTTGAACCGTGTTTTCTTTTGCAGATCGGAAACGCTATACAATAGAGCCCATCTCGCTCCAGGAACAAGTCAGAGCTCTGGCAAACAGCGTATGTAATTGAATCGTTTTAATTTAAGTCCTGCTCATTCGACTATTAGGTTTTTTCAACACACACTTAGATTCAAGACCTTCACAGTTGTCCAACTGGTTTTCTTATTTCTTTGTTCTTTCTTGTTTCCAGCCTCTCGAGAGACGCTGTTCACTCACAAAGGGGGTAAGCGAAACTGATATATTTGGCTTGGATTTCCTTTGTCCAACTGATATACTCAGGAGCTTCGTGAAAACATCTTCTGGAGACGCGACTGAATTTTGAGTCCCGCGCCTTTAACGACCACTATTCTCGGTCCCAGCCAATACAAAAAAATGCTTGAAATACAAATTCTGTTTGGGAAAGTGTATTCGCGTCAACCTATAGATATTGAAAAGCTACCATAAAAGTACTGTTGTCATTGGGGAGAGAGATGGCGCAGTGGTGAGAGCGTTCGCCTCCCACTCTTGTGGCACTGGTTCGATACCACCCAGTGATTTTGTAGTTGGTTATCGCGTTCCTTTTAGAGTTTTTTTTCCTGGTTCTCCAGTTTTCCCGACTCCCTCCACAAAAACCAACATCTCCAAATAGGCTCTTTGCATGACCGTGTCACGTGACCTCAATCATAAAAAAGCGGTCGTGGAACAACAGATAGCAGAAATGGAAAGAGCCAATTTTAAGGCCACTGATGTTTAGGTTTACGATTTTAGAACAGTCCGAGAATTAAATTTAGTTCTAAGAGATTTGTATGCTGGATGGCAAAGTTTGCCATCCAGCAGGTTTTGCCATACAAATCTTTTTTTTTTTTGTTTAACATTGAAATCGTCTTAAATCTCTCACTTAAACGTCAGTAGCCTTAAATTTGGTAGTCTTACTAATTTCACTGTGCTCTTTTGTATCACGATCACTTTTTGAGATTGACAAGGTCGCGTGACACGTTCATGTAAAGAGCCTATTCCAGTGCGACCAGGATAGAGAACCCGAACTTCCTCTCTAAATATTGTAATTTATTTATGATCTACATTGATGTCTGTGTGAATTGAGCTCTCATTTATTTTGCAGGAAGATGATGACTTGTTTCCTGCTGATGGTCGAGCAGCGTTGGATAAACTGAGCGAGGACGACGAAGATTTTAGTGAGGTCAGTATCTTTTCTGTTGAAAAAGCAACACTTGGGAAACTTGGTTGCTGTAGAAATCTCAATGCAAATGACCAAACAACTAACCAAATTTTAGGTAGAGTCAAAAAATTTGTTCGGGGTTGAAAAGGAGAATTCTCATTGGTCCCTTTGCGGTCCGAATTTTGCAATACGGGCAGCTAAGATTGACTGCTCCCAAACTGATTTTAAGTAGAAATCATTTTACCTTCATGTTTAAATGTTGTCAAAAGCGACCCGAGAAACGTAAGTAAATGATTACCGTTTCTGCTGTATAGATATATAAATAAAGCTTTTTTGAAAAGTTTGAAATCTGCTTTGGCACTTTGTGCCAACTCGAGGCTAAGTAGGGTTAACAGCGTTTTGAGGGCTGACTTTTCCCACCCTACAGGGAATCGCTCCACCAGGTATCACTGTGTCACGTGGCAGTGACATCATAGCGCAGGTCTCACGGAAAAGTAGTATTGTGATGTCAGAAGCTGGAGAGCTCAAATTCGAGGAAGCTGAGGAGCTGGACGAGGGAGAAATGAAGGAAGTCATTATCTACCTTCCTCCAAGCCAAGATGACTTCGACAGTGAAGTTGCCAGGTCAGAAAAATACCCTTATTATGTCCCTAATGAGGCCCTTCATCCTTGTGGTGCTGGGACAAGTTGCGTCCTTAAGGACGTACCCCAGGACGTGCGAGTGGAAATGAGGCCGGCCTGGCACGTTTCCAAGAGCCCTTTGCATTCCTATTCCATGCGAGAGCTTGGTTGCAAGACCGGACAACGGTCCTTGTTAAACGAGATCTTATTCGGAGCTCCTCGGGAAATGGAGCCATGTTTAGGGTCCTTTTCAGACGGCCATGTTATTAAAGGTTTTTATCCAAGAGAAGGGAAGGCTCTCTCGGCGAAGCTTATAAACGTCTCTGCGTATTCTGGATGTGATCAAAAGTTAAATTCCAAACATATAAATGAAGGCTACTGTGCAAAGTCGTGCTTAAATGAATTGACTAACCCTGACTTAAACCCAATCGTTAATGAAACATGCCTTAAATTGAATCCTTCTTCTGGTGATAATACAAAGTTTGAGATTAGTAAAGTCGAGATTAAAAGCACATCGCAAAATAAGAATGACCCTGACAACACAAATTCTAACGTCTCCAAACATTCAGAGAGAAGTCTTTGGTGTAATGGCTTATTTAACAAGAAGGTGACGTTTTATGGTCTTGTCTTTGTTAGTTTTACTTTACTTGGGTATTACAACAATATGTGGATTCAGTAACTCAGTAGAAATGATAAATTAGCCCTCGTCTTAAACATAAAATTAAATGATAAAATCTTAGACCCTTTGCATAAATGGCGCCTTTATTTAAACAAAAATACTATACATCTTTAGCCTCGTACTTATGTCTCCAGACGAAGGATTTTTCACGTGAACGTGAGGCTTAGGATGTATCAGTATTGTTTTTCAAATTTTGGCGCCATTTATGGCTGCTGTCAGCTGCCAAAAAAATTCACTTTCTGGTGTCTTTTTAGTGGTTTTCATCAAAATTCCTAGCCAATCAAAATCCGAGAAGCCGCGCGCTCAATCTCTTAGCACGTGAATTGCACGTGAGTACTTTGTACTCTTCACTTCCCTATCCTTCAACACGCTGAGCTTGGATGTTAATTGACTGGGCAATTAAGAAACCAACAAAAAGATGCGAAAAGGATTTAAATATTTAAACAACTTATTTATACCTTAAGCTCGGTAATTAAAACTGAAACCGGGTTGCTAGTTAGCTAACTGAATTAAGTAGTGTTGATTATTAGCCTGTCCTCAGAGTCATCAATGAAGCTTTAAATTATGTGGATGGAAACCTAGTGTTTGACCATTCACTTGAAAGCAGTTGAGCATTTAGTTCATGGGATGTGGTTTGGCTTTTTTGTATTTTGCAAACTAAAATTAGGATTTTTTTTCAATTTTAAACTTAAGAGCTGTTGAAAATAAAAGTGGGATTTTACCTTGCAGGGTTATTGTTTTGCTGACATGTACATTTCAACTTTAATTGAATAGATAAAAAGCTATTTTCGAACGTGTTAAAAATAAGGTTTAAAGTTAGTTTTATTTTAAATTATGAAAATAGTATTTTTATACTGATGTTGCTATCTTGTGAGCAAGAGTTTTTTAGAGAACTGAAACCGAAATATTTTAAATTTTAAAGTGTAGCAATTCTCTTATTTTATGAAGAAATAAATTTTTAAACGTGTATTCGGTGTCGCTTTTGTTTTAAACCTCTTAAAACATTAATCAACTCCTCTTAACTGAATCAATAATTGGTGATGTTCGGTAATAAATAATGCTAGAGTATATAAGTACTTAGTTTAAACCTTAACTATAATGTAAAATGCAAAGTAAAAAATACTAAGAAGTAAATATAAGTCTTATGTAACGAAGTGCTTGTGGGACAATTTAGAGCGTTTTTGTAGTGACATTTGCGGGAAAAGGTGTGGATTGCAGGTCCTTGGTTAGCTGAAAATGCCACAAAAGGCAACCTCTTCAGTTCATTGCACCGTGCGGTTTCTATAACTGCCAATTCAAAGTCACTGAAAAACGCTATAAACTATGTTTATTGTAACACTTAATTCTTCGTTGCAATATTAATAACTTAAAAGTTCTAAATATGACATAAAGTCGCTTGATAAAATAGATTAAAATTAATCTAGAATCTAGAGTTAATATTGTAACATGAATTGTTTCGTTACACAGTTCTAAGAACAGATCTTCCAGAGGCCATTTCAAGTATATAGCAATTTTCAAGAAGCCTCAAAAAGCTAAGTAAGTTCTAACAAAAAAAAACATGCGCAATCGTTCACTTTGGCCGCCGCAAAATCATCTTCATAACATTCCATCGCTCATTAACATCTTTTTACCAATAATTCTCTAACATTTCCGAGCAAAATTCCTTAACCCTTTGTGTTTGCTTTATCATAAGAGTCGCCCCCCCCACTCTCCCCTCCCATTTTATGGAGTTTAACAGTTAATGTAACTAACACCGACTGTCTTCCTTTTGCACACGCGCTCGACCTAGTGCCCCGCGGGTCCAAGAGATTGTGCACCATTACGAGGCTCTGCAGGTGACCCATCACCAGTCTTGCCCCAATCTCGCTCAACAAGTTAACAAGAGCCTGCAAGACGATCTGGATGAACAGGATGAACCTGTTAAGCTGAGTAATCCGGTTAAACCGGCTCCGCTTAACAGGTCTCCGTCCTTAGATTATCTGCCGTCTCGGCTGCAAATGTTCGTCAGGTAACTAACCAAATAAACTCCAATATTTAGGTTTTACTATAAGTAAATTAACAATAAAAATTGGTATATTATTGCCAAAAAACACAGATGGACAAGTACTTTTGAATTCTGTACGCGTTGCAGACTATTGACAAACATTGGTGAAATTAGTGTTTGAGTCATGGTTAAACTGTAAATCGTCGAGGGATTAAAAAAAATTAAAAAATGGCAAATAGTCTGTAAAGTTTCATTGTAAAAGAAGCTTCAGCGAACGCTTTCTTTCGTTTATTTCAGAAGCTCCATTTCCAGATAAATGCCAGTAAAATTTACATTAATTTAACTTAATAACAAATGTAAATGTTGTTAATGAAACTTTTCTAAAGAATAAATCAAGGTCTAATGACGGAGGCATTAGAGAAACAATTAAGAATAAAAAAAATTAGCGATATTAATTTAGAATAATATTTCGATGACTCGTTCATCATTTTCAAATTCGTAAAACTAAAAGTCGTATTCTTCTGAGTTCTACTAAGAAATGAATGTGTGTGCAAATCTCGTTGCATATGTGGAATGTAGTCAGAAGAGAGTTTATACAGCGTACCACACTGAAATGTTTTTAATCACAATCAACGAGACTTACTGATGCACATTTAACTCATTTTGATATGAATGGTAGTGCACCAGGCCTTGCTTTATTAGAGAAACTTCAGGTAACTCTGAAATTGGCTATTGATAAACGTTTCACTGCTCGCATCATGATTAATCAAACTAAAAACATAGGTCGGGTTTTAATTTTTTTGTTAGACAAAAAAAAAAAGAAACAGGTAACTGGAGCCAGGCACGACAGAACTTGTAACCTGTTGCCGGCGACAACTTGTTTTTCACAGTAACACAGTCTTGTCTTTCAACAGATCGTTTCAACTGTCTGCCGCCCAGCGGCCCAAAAGACTGTCTTTAACTGTAGAGGATCCTAAAGGCGAAGAAGTTGAGGTACATATGAACCTGTTGATCGCTATGTATCCTTATCGTAAATGGTTGCCTGTTTGAAATTATTTTGTATGCATTTAACTGAATCAGCCTGCTGCCCTCACTAAACTTGTTGGAGAGTAAAGATTATAATTAATATAGTCAACTCGAAAAAGGGCAAGTTTGGCTAATTATGATACAGCAACAAAAAAATAATTTATAGATAGAAACCATTTATGAGAAGGGTGTAAAGTGCTAGGTTTTTTGTGATATTTACAAACAATATTTTGAGCTGTATGCCTTCCTAGCAATATTACACTGGCGTCATGTTGAGTTCCTTTTGTGTATTTTTTTTTGTATGTTAGGGCAAAGATAAAGTTGAAGAAAAAGAAAGAAAATCACGTAAGATAATAGATATTACCGTTAACTTTTCCACCCAAGGAGTTTCCAATGTTAAATAATCAAAGCTGCCTTCATTTCAGAAGTTAGACACAACGCAGCGCGAAGACAAGGTTTCTTAAAGACATTATCTGCTATTTTGAGTCAGTGAAAATCAAATTCAGTGAATGATCGAGGGATTAGAGAATCTTTGGGGAGGGTGGTAGGTAACGTGCAATTCTTTTTACCCCTCCCCCCGCCTCCACCTACCTAAGAGCTCTGTGAGTCCCTGGGAGATGCGATACGCCCACGCGCCAAAATCTCCCCCAAATCCGAGGCTATAGAATCTTAAGTTTGTTTTCGTTGTTGAATATGTAGCTTCTAGTGACGACGACGAAGACGAAGTTATCAGCCCATCGGAAGACTTGTCAAAGCCTTTCGGCGAAGACGAAAACAAGTCTGAGGGAGGGGAAGATGAGGAGCTGGTTGGCCGCTACTTTGAAAGCCTGGGTACCAGCTCTCCAGCGCAAAAGGTGGAAGAGCAGACAACCGAGCCGCCGCCCCTGGACACGGAGAAACTGATGCGGACCAGGCTGAGTATCTCAGCCAGGTTTTTGTCTCGATCCCATCAACCTGGACGGTATGCAAATAAGAGGATAGAAAGAAAACTAGTGTTCGCTGTATGCAAATATATCTCGGAGAAAAAAACAGAAAGGAATGAGTCCATACACACTATATTTAACCGATTGCTCGCGGAAATTTTACCTTCAAAAACGTAGTCTAAATTTTTCGTGAAAGTTTTCCAGTCATTGTGATTTCAATTCGTGAACCTGCTTCAGCACATTAATAAATGTTCCCTTCGATTTGAACGTTTTTTTTTTTGTACCACGCCCTTCACATATAGCTCCAGTGTTGTAAGCGCTTTGAATTTTGGTCATATGGCGAGAATATTCTCCTAAGTTGGTCATTTCCCCTCCACTGAGTAGTTGAAGAATATTAATTATATCGCTGTATAACGTCCAGTGGCGTTTTTGCTGTTGATGAAGAAATCTAAATTGAAGATTATATGAAGTCAAATAATCTAATCATGTCATGTTTAGACAGCAAGTCACAATAAACAATTTTAAAACTTACCTGCTTTGGACCAGCCTTGCTGTTTTTTCTCTAACTAATTGTTGGTATTTTTTGTAGGCTTGGCACAATATCAACAAACCTAGATGAAGAAAAAGAAGACCATCGTGCAGATGATGTGAGTTTTCCTCTGTTTTCTTTGCAATATTGAGTGGTGCCTAAGCGTTCCTTGATTTTAACAAGGAACAAATTATTGCAGCTATTTTTGTGGCACTGTATATATTTTTTCATTTTGTCTAGCGCAGTGTATTGCAAATTGTATAGTGGACTCTCGAATTTTTTGAGCCCTCGACTATTTGAGCTTCTCGATTGCTTGATTTTCCCTCGAATTTTCTAATATTTTGATTTTTCAATTGCTAGCTTGGTTGAAATAATGGAGTTTTATTGTATTTGAGACACTTAACTCGACAGGGCAAGCCAAAGAAACTCGTAGATCAGATCAGTTAAAAGACTGCATTCTGATTTGTTTAAATTGTTGTCCGTTCTGCCTTTTTGCAGACCAAACACGATCTTCAAAGGCGAAAAGAAGAAATGGCGCAAGCCGTAGAGGCCACTCGTAAACGACTAGAAGCTGTAAGTACAGCCGTCCTCTACTGACATGGCTTTGTAACTGTCTTAACCAAAATTCTCTCTGTTGTGTCTTAAAACACTGCGAAGTCTCACCTTTCTTGTAAAGAAGAGAGCCAGAAAAAAATGGTAGCGCGAGCATTGGGGCGAGGTGCGCCGGAGACTCGCCCAACATTTGTTTATGTCCCGTTAACGGTTATTGTTCGCTTCACGTTCTTTGTTTTAATAGACCTTTCCTCCTTACTCAGCCGATCAACGAAAAAACAGGGAGCAATATCAGTTTCATTAATGATAGCTAAGTCTACATACGAGCCAAGTGGCCCATCAGACCGGAGCTTATTGTGGTTTCTGTAGGATGAACCCACTACGATTATCTCTACTCCCCCTAGATGGGATGCTAGTCCATCGCAGGGTTACCCCCCAGCATTAAATTCGGCGGTACCCATTTATACACGTGGGTGGAGAGAGGCACTGTGTGAGTAAAGTATTTAGCCCAAGAACACAACACTATGTCCTCGGCCAGTGCTCGAAACTGGACTGCTTGATCCAGAGACGAGCGCTCTAACCACGGGTCCACTGCGCCTCCCACATTGTTAGTGATGGTTACTGTTTTTTTGCAGCTGGGATGGAAAGCTAAAGAAGACATTCTAAGGAAGATGCCAACCACGACTACGGCATTTAGCACCAACGCTGTAACATCAACATCAATCACCACCGTTGTGTCTTCTCACACCGCTGCAACTGTTACTGAAACTTCTAAAACCTCCATCTTGTTTACACCCACTTCTACTGTTAGCGCTGTTTCTAAAGCCAGCATCGTCACCACGTCTGTCTCGTCGACGCGCACTTCAGCTGTTACTGAAGGTTCCAAGACCAACACCGTCGCTACATCTGTTTCTCTTAGCACACCTACTCCAGCTGTGGCTGCCGCCTCTACTGCTGCTAAAGGTGTAGACAGCACGCCTGTATCAAGCTTATCAGACTCAAGTAGCAAGCCAACCGTCATTACTAACTTGCTTGAGGTAAAGGAGGTCAATTTTATGGTACTCGACGTTCATTAATCATAGAAAAAAGGGTTGGGTTGTGTGGGGTGGCGAAAACCAGGTTCTGACTTCACATGGGACAAGGAGTTGAGCAAACTACGTAGCTGTTTCCAGGCTCAATTCTTTCCTCTCTCGAAAAACGTCCGAGACTGGACCCGAGAAATTTTACACTGACGACGTAACTCAACAGAGATCCGTGATTGGTTGATACTCCATGCAACGAAATAAGAGACGCTGCACGGATCCGTGTGGAGCTACGTCGTCATCATATATATTTTGATTTATATATCTAAATCACTGTTTATGGACTCGTCCACGATTTCGTTGCAGTAACTGTTTTGTACTTTTTTCATCTCATACAGACGCGGTTAGCAGAATTACAAGAAAATCAAAAAGAGAAACAACACAAGGAGAAAAAAGAAATCCTTGAAGCGAAGAAAGAGCATGACGCAAAGGATGATGATTCTGAGAAATCTAAGCGTTCTGCTTCACATCTCATCGCGTTCTTTAGTCAGTCAAAGTCGTCTAAGAACAAAGACAAAGAAAAAGACAACACGAAGGAAAAAGAGAAAACGAAAGCTAAGGAAAAAGACAAAGACAAAGGACGAGCCACACCTCCCCTAGGGAAGCAAACAGCCGACACAAAATCTGCCGCCGGGGGTAAATTTGAACGTAGGGGTTCCGAGGGGAAATCATGGCGAAAGTCGTTAGGGATTCTAGGTGGAAGTTCTAAACATGACAAAGAGGAGAAGCACAAGAGGTACTCTGATCCTCGAGCTGCGACGCCGCAGGATGTGCTCACGAAAAATTCACAAATGGCAACGACCAAACAAGATGAAAAGGAAGACAAATCGAGAAAAAAACAAGCCGAACAGCGATCCTCTACGCCAACTGCGGAATCAACAACGACGACTTCCAATTCAGGAACAACAAAACATGGTGAAAGCTCATTAAAAACTGTGAAAGAAGAAAAAGATAAAAAATCGACTAAACCAACACAATCTGAGAGACGCTCCTCCAATCCTACAGCGGAGCAAGCGCTGAAGAATTCTCAGAGCCGCGTTAAAACCAACGAGACTTCCTCGTCGAGTTCGAAAAATGTTCCTTTGAGAGAGAAAAAAGGGCGCGTGACTGGTGAAGAAAGGCGAGAAAAGTCGAGATCTTTAGGTGATATAGGTAAGAGGCTTCATAATATTCAAGAAGTGTCTATTCTAGATCCAAGCGTGCCTCCGTCTAGAACAGTCGATACCATGGACATTCCAGATCAATTAACAACTGGAGAAAAGCGGCCCAAGTCAAGCGCTGGCCTTCTAGAAACAACTGCAGGCACCTCAAATACACCATCAGAACGAAATGCCCGTGATGTCAATGGCACTCTGAAGGACAGCAGTCATCTTTCAAATGGGACTTCGAGTGATAGTGCTGCTTTGAAAAACACAATCTTGGATGCTGCTGTTCCGTACAATAGTGGAAATTCAACCAAACTAGAACCATCTCTGGACAAAAAGTCACTTCCTGTCTCGCCAGGGTCTGGTGATGAGGCATTATCGGCCCAAGGCTCTACCCTCGAAAAGAAACCGAACATTAGGGGCCTGGACTCCGATGTTAGGACTATTGACATGTCTACGTCACCCGTCAAAAACTCGCGGAGTGGGAGTGGGTCGAGGTTCATGCCGGATCTCAGTGAACTTTCAGCCGAGTTGTCAGCGGCTATTGCATCACCGCCACCTGAACCAATCAGACTGAGCATGTCAGAGGCCAACCTGTTGAGTACCAGTTCTCCTCCTTCCAGTAGCAGACGGTCACCCATTGGTAAGGACCATGGTGAGAAATTCCTTGCTCGTATTTTAAAGTTTTTATTTTTTTGGTATTTAGAAGTCCGAGATTTATGCTGTAAGTAGCAACCAATCAGAACAACGTGCGATTTGGAACGACGTCATTAAGTGAGGGAATTTTTCCGGCCTGATCGCGAAGTCCAATAAATAAGAGTCTTTGACGTTCTCTTCGTGTGACAGCTGAAGCGTTGTCTGTAAGCGTTGAATTTTTGTATTTTTCTAATTGGAATATGGCCTCAAGTGTTCTCATTGTGCATCTTTGTAGATGGTGCTAGCACGACAAATGTCGATCAAAGCACATGCCAAGAAACTCTGGAAAACCTTGTTCAAGCCTTCCAAAAAGTCGTAGACCTCCAGTCCAGGGTAAGCCCTATAAAGTCCTGTTTAGTTGCCATAGCAACAGAAGTGCTCAAGGCCCAGTTGTTCAAAGGGAGGAGAACGCTATCCACTGGATAAATCCGTGCGCTAACTGATGGACAAGTGTTAACAAAACAAACCAAGCCGTCCACTGGATGGTGATTTATCTGGCAGATAGCGTTATCCGTCCTTCGAACAACTGGAATACATTGATTAGCGGTAGTTTTTAGAATGTGCTCACGCTTAAGTTTAAGAATCGTGTTTTTTTCGGATGATTTTACATCATCTGATCTTCAGTTTCAAATGATAGTGTAACTGCTAGTGGGTGTGTATAAATTAAAAAGGCCTCAACAAATAATTACTAGTTTTTAGCATCAAAATGAACAAAATGTATATTGTTCATATGTACACGAGCGATTTCTTTTCGATAAAAATGGACATCTGTAGCCAAAGTCATTTTATTTTCTTATTGTATTGTGATTGTACCGTAATAATTCAAATAAAACAGCATTTTATTAATAGACCTGGTATTTGAAATAAGAAATGGAAGTTGAAATAGCAGTTAAAAATGAGAGCAGCCGGATTGTTCGAAAAATTTTGAAAGTAGTGATAGTAAACGATGTTTTGATCTCTTTCAGATCATTTTCAAGTCAAAAGAATCTTTTTTTCATCTTGAAAATGATCTCAAAGAGATCGAAACTGCTTATCACAATTTTAAAAGTGTACTAAATCGTTGTCAAAAGTTAATCTGCCTTGCCTTTATATACAGATCCTGAATGAGGAACCATCGGACGAAAGCCATGAGGTGTTGTCGTACATTTCAAGCACATTTTCAGCCATAGAGGATCAAATACACGAGTCACGCCTTCGACGGCGACAATGGGAACTATCCTCGCTTCCCAGGGGTAAACCCGGTTCAGGTTCCAGGCCTCTGGGCGGCGCGTTAAGTTTCTCCACTGGCAACCTGGATCAACTGTTACCTAAAGGGAATTCTTTGAGAAGAAATTCGGAGTTTTCTGTATCGTCCATACCCGAGGATGTAGAAATACATGAAGTTTTACTGGAAAAATACTCGAACAGATTGCTCGAGATGGTCGCGCAAAAGCTGAGTAAATGAATAGTCTCTTCAGCGGCCTGAAATTCGTTTCTCTGTAAACGTGAACTTCGCGTAAAGGTGGCTTGTAGCAAAGATGCTTCTTCTGTTCATGTAATGTGCAGACCTTCATTTTGCCCGTCAAGTGGGTCAAGAACTTGCAAATGACTCGTTCCATAAAAAATATGAAAAGGTCCATCTTTCAAAGGTGGACAAGTTTTCCTATCAAATTTTGTTATTTTTGAAGTGATATTTTCTACAATGATCTACGGATGTAAGAAATCGTTGTGAGAGTAGAGAATGAATAACTGAATGATTAAGAATTGATGCTTATATTTAAAATGGAAAAACTATCAAAAGTAGTTGTAAATAAACCCTATGAGGTGAGCTTTGACTTTCTGGTTGTGCTTGTGTTTTTTTTCACGTCGGAGTTCTGATATCCATTTTCTTCTTGGCACTTCGTTCCAGTTGTACAATAAAAAATATAGCAAAATTTAAAAGCAGCGGGCGGGTGTCCAAAAAATTTTGGTTTTGGTTGGTTTCACAACAGAAGTGTAGCAGCTCTCGTAAGCTTGTAGTTCGTTTGCTTGTTAGAAGCTGTTACTGTTTTAGGGCAAGGGCCATAGTCTCTGTTGTTTGTCCTATTGTACTCTCAAAGGGTATCAAGCCATTAATGTGACCCCTTATGATAGCTGCTACCCGACCCCTTTGCAATAGTAGTAGTAGCCCAGGGGGAGGGAGGGTACTCAGAAAAATTGGGTTGGGGTGTACGGTCCGCCTCGTGTTTAAGACCTGGCCCCGGTTGTTCAAAGGCTGGATAACGCTATCCAACGGATAAATCGCTATCCAGTGGATAAGTGTTAACAAGACAAACCACGCTATCCGCTGGATAGTGATTTATCCGGTGGATAGCGTTATCCACCTGGGAACAACCCGGCCCTGACTCTTAAATTAATATCCTGTTTCACCAGTTCTGAACAATTCTTAAGGCAGTGATTATATGCTTTTATTGGGTAGGGTAGCATATATTAAAACAAGAAGATCAATAGATCTTATAACCACGCTTGTAAAATTAAATTTATTTTTTAGCACTACTTTCCCAATGCAGTGCACATTTCAAAACAGTCCTACAATGCAC
>OMLO01001699.1_pt1 | contig 17178 bp, 16 predicted proteins | sample 1674811 | NCBI WGS metagenome assembly OMLO01 (sample SAMN06265003, study PRJEB25207) | coral metagenome | isolation source: Coral host | place: Mexico:La Bocana,Puerto Morelos, Mexico | collected 2008-11-13 | reverse complement strand
CTTCACTTCACTTCACTTCACTTCACTTCACTTCACTTCACTTCACTTCACTTCACTTCACTTCACTTCACTTCACTACAGTACGATTCACTTCACTGCACAACACTACTAGCTTATGTACTGCAGTGCTCTACACTCAACTATAATGAATTGTATTTTCTTTTTTGAGCTTTCAGGTAGAACTCGGAAAAAGTAATGGCTACACAGGCAATTTTTGCGTTCTGGTTTATCACTTTTGCCGTTTTCGTTGCGACTAAAGGTAACCCATTCTAAACATTTTTTTTGTAGCAAAGAGCTAAATAAAAAATGCATTCTTAGCTGGTTACCAACTGGAGGAGAGATAATTCTACAGCTCAGCAAATACAAAACAGTATTTTTTATTTTTTTTTTATATATACCATACATTCTTACTTGCTAGCGCTAGTACGTGACTTTTTAAGTCACTTTTAAGTCCACTATTGTTAGGGCTAGGGTGGGGCTGCTTCATTTAATCCAAGTAAGCTTTAGCGAAGTTTTTTTCCCTTGCATCTTCAATATCATCTGATTTAATTCTTAATACGTAGCAACCTCATCTTCTGCTTCTTAGATACTTACTGAATGTTGGTATTTTTAAATTTCTCATATCAGCTCTTCCTCGATGCATGGACATCAACGGAAACCTGCGAAGGAATAACGAGACGTGGAAGAACAGTTCTTGTGTGGCTTGTCAGTGTGTCAATAGCACTATAAACTGTACTAGGTACGATGTCAACGTCACGAATGGATTGTATAGTGTAGAGCTGGTACCCACCTGTGAGAAATGTGCAGTTTTATCGGAAACACTAGAGCATCACAGTACTTGCAAAGGTGAGTGACATGTCTCAGAAATTCTGATATATTTAAACTGCGGAGAAAAATATAAGGGAACGAATGATCATCGCAGTTATGTAAAAAACTTAAGCAGAAATGAAAAAAACAAACATGACATTGATCGTTTCTTTCTTTACAAGAATGCATCTACTTTCTATTTACATTTTTTTACATACAATATATATATATACTGAAATGCTCACCTCAATCTATACCAAGAAATAACTATGATACTTATACGACACATGAAGCATTTGAATACTACTTTTCTAGCCTCGTACGTTCACTTTTCGAGGCCATAAAATTAAGAGTCAACTTGTTTTTATTTTATTTCAGTTTACCTTGAACTTTCCGAAAGCGGCAAACTGATCGAGTGTGCAAGTGGAGGATTATATATCCGAGATATTCACCAGTGTAATGGGATCGCTGAATGCCCGGATGAATCCGATGAAAAGGGCTGCGAAAATGGTATATTCTTCCCCCGTTTTATCACCCTTTCGATTTCTTACTATTGATACTAAAGACTACTCAGTCAATATTTACTGTATTGTAACCATACCGTAAAACGTCCGAAAGTAACGACCCGCCAGAAGTGGCGACATGTCAGAAAGCAACGTACAAGTTTGTGGCTGTTAATAAATCCCGAAAGTAGGGACCCCCCGGCAAGTAGGAAGCCCTCAGAAAGTAGCAAGCCCACCCCCATCTCCAACGAGAAAATAGTGAAACCCAGGTTTAATAGTTTATTTAGTATAGTTAATAGTTAATATTTAATAGTTAATAGTTAATAGTCAAAAGTCAATGGTCAATGGTTCATGGTTCATGGTTCATGGTTCATGGTTCATGGTTCATGGTTCATGGTTCATGGTTCATGGTTCATGGTTCATGGTTCACGGTTCATGGTTCATGGTTCATGGTTCATGGTTCATGGTTCATGGTTTATAGTTTATAGTTTATAGTTAAATAATTTATTTAATAGTTTAATTCATCAGTTAATGTCAAACCGTGTTAAAGCAAAACCCACTTATAGAAATATTAGGAACGTAACGATAGCAGACTATCATTTTCGATAAGAGACTTTCGATAGGAGGCTACTGAAAGAATACGTTTCTTTACATTTAAATTAAAAACTCGACCATCGCACTGAAATATTCGCAGACTATCACAAACAGTTGACAGTATCTGGTTAGCTTTCTTGCTGGTCACTGGCAACACGGTATAGACATTAAGAGCCTACCATTGTGGCAGCAACATAGATTTAAACTGAAACAAAGAATTCTTAAAACTCATGTTTTAACAAATTTCAATCTTTTATGTCGTGAAAAACCTCAGTCCTGCGAACTTTATACGTTTATTTCTCCCCGAAAGTAACGACCCTAACTCTCGATAGCAACGACCCCCGGAATACGACGGGCCCTAAAGGCATCTAATTATGAAAGTAACGTGTTTCACTACTTTCAGAAGCTTACAGTATGTAAGGTACAATGTAGCCAGCGCTCAGTTTTAACCCACTGCTAACTCCTGACCAAAAGAAAAACTGAAGAAAGAAAAACTTCACCATGCTCAAATGTTAACGTAGTTTGTTGAAATTAGTATATCCTGGTCTATTTGATTTCTTCTTGTTAGAAATCAATTGGTTGTAAATCACCTACATCTGGGGTACTGTATAACCATATTCTATCCGCTTGCTATTTCAGCGGTTTGCAAGGACGAAGAAGGGAGCCTGTTTCTTATTAAAGATGAAAATGGTTGGCCACTTTCTGACTGCATGAATTGCCATTGTGAAGCAGGCTTTCTGACATGCCGCAGGACCTTGAATATTAACTTCCCGGGTTATTATTATGGCCTCTATGTGCATAACGAGAATTGTGTCCAACCGCAGTGCAACGTTGCCAAGTTTGTGAGAAAATATAGAGATTATTGTGAAGGTAACAAGTTACCACCCTTAAATTTGCTAATAATATTACTCTATATAATAATAATATTACTGTACGTGCGTACAGATTATAAAGTCAATAATATTAGTATATAACGACTAGAAGCCGATAAACTTTTGCCTGGCGCCTTCGAAAGGTCCTGTGATGACCTACAACTTGAATATATTGTGTTAAAAAAGAGAAACAAACAAACCAAACAAAAGAATAAGAAAAAAAATAAACAATTAATTTAAAACAATTATTGGACGAGGTTGAGCAAAACATCAATAGCGAGCAGATCAATTATAGAAAAAAAAATCGATCTGTGAGACGCTGACACATTGCGATAACCGTTTAAATCGTTTTGTCATTCGATCACCCATTTTGTTATCATATTTATTAAATCACCCTGAAACAGCTCAGGAAAGCATTCTTCACACAAGAATTTGATTTCAACTACGCATGAACAGAATATTATTTGTATGGTAGTTATTTGCATGTCATTTGGTGGGCTCTCAGCCAATGAACGGGAAGGGAAAATGCATCGAATGATAAAAAACGTATTCCTGTGGCACATGGCACTAGTTTCTTGAAGCATTTTGGCTAATCGAAAAGACGCTTTTTATCGTAAACAGGGGCCAGTATCACAGAAATAAGAAATATTGAATCTTATGGAAATAAATTATAACTAGACAAAAACATTTCCAATTGGCGTAGTTTTATTTAGTGATCTGCCTTCAATTGAAATTGTTATACTGTCGTTATTACACTCTTTTGGAACTAGCGGTCGAATTTACCATAGACGAAGGGATTTACTTCAAAGGCCAAACATGGAAATACGCAGGATGTGAATTTTACTTTCCTGGAGCCTATTTGAAACCAAATATTTGTTCAGCAATGATTAGACCTGTCTGTTATGTTTACAATGGAGCTATCTGCTGCGCCTCAGAGTGTCCAGGTATTGACTTGTATTCTTGTGTCTACTTTGTTCATCTTTTTATTATCCTTGTATTTGCAAAAGGCGTCTTTTGCAGAGGCTTGACTTTTCATTCATGGGTTGACATCTATGATCAGCCATCTTGGTTTTGTTAAAATAAACGATCTTAATCCATTAGGAAAAGAAAGTACAGAGAGGATATTATATGGCCACGCGAAGGCGAAATTTGTCATCGGGTGTTGAAAAATAGACAAGATAAATTTCGTATCTTCTAACGCGTATGAAATTTTCTTTTTATATGAAATATTCACGATACACATAATGACGTTCGTGGCGATTTTCCGAAGATTTTCGACCACTTTGCGAAGATTTTCCAAAATTTGTCTGAAGGCCAAACTAACTTTTCCGAACATCTGTTCCCACTTGAAACAATGTTACCTATCGTCCACTAGAGCTAGAATTTTTATTAAAGTTAGACTACTCAAACTGTCTTCTAATAATATTCCCAGTATTATACTTGGGCTGAAAAAAAGTTTTGTGCATATAGTTAATAGTGCTTGTTAATTTTGTTTTTATTCAATTATTTATTCAGGCTTAGGGCAGATCGCAAATCAACTTCGAGGAAACCTTACAGTCTGCCCCAACGGCCATCAGTTAATGTCAGAGGAGGCCCAGCGCTGGAATGAAAACCATTGCTTGCGGAACTTATATATCCAGAATTGTTCATCAGGTAACGTGCTTCAGTTGTAGAACTGTCCCATATCATGTGATATGGATGTCAACTCGAATGAAAAGTTGCTACAACAATCTCAATATAAAACTGGCATTGAGGTCTGTCTAATAGCGAACGGAATAGAATAAGTTTTGATTATCTCTTTCTGTTCTAGCTGTTGTTTTGACGTTCGTTTGTCTATCTGTTTGTTTATTGTTTTGTTTGTTGCTCTTTATTCTGTTCGGCCAGCGTTTTTACAGGGTCAACACTGGGCAGAAACTTATATTCTACAATTCGGCAAAGTTTAGTTTGGTTTAGTAAAGGCGAACGAAATTTCTAAGGCCCCTAGAATTAAAGTAAAGGCCCAAAATAACACTGCATGTTTCTTTTCTCGCCAGAGAGACGTTGTCAAGACGAGGACTCGAATTGGTACTTTGAGGGAGCCACGTGGTCTGTTGGTAAATGTATTGAATGCAGATGTGTTCAACGCAAAATTCACTGCTCAAGAAAGCTTGCATTGGCTTCAGTCCAGCTTTTCGATAGAAAGATTCGAAAAGCGGATGAAATCACGTTTACCGAAGATTGCAATCAAACGGAGTGTAACGTGGCATCCTACCTAAAGAGGAATAATGGAATATGCCATGGTAAGTAAAACGAGGAAACGTTTACAAGCCAGAGGGCATTCGTCAGTGAGTAAGGCCCCATTTTATATATGTTCTCTGTTACTCGAGACAATTCGACGAATTCCATATAAAAAAGACTCATGCCTTGTTTTGTTTTGTTTTTTATCAGTTTCAGCGTACCTATAAAAAAAATCGTCGAAGGTAACTGATTCAAAGATTAAACACTGGCTATGGTATGAATGTCCCTCAAATTCACATCATGCAGATATCGGAGCCATAAATACACAACAACTCTCTTTACTGTGAGTCTTTATTGCCTAGACCACCGCGCGTGCCATTGCACCTCCAAACCCCCAAAGAAAGGGGAGTTAGTAAGTGACACCTTTACACATCTGTTTAACAGTTACTAATTAACCCCCAAAGAAAGAATAGGGGAGTTAGTGAGTGATACTAATTTGTAGCGCCGTGAATGGTCTAAATAACGTTCATATGCATTTGACTTCCAGTCTCCTTGTAGCTTTATATAGTCACTAGGCACACCGCAATGCAAAGCAAAAGAAGCTCCCCTCTTCTGAAGGAGTGTCCAGAGAAACGCGCGCTGTCAAAACCGCATTTATCTAGTGCTAGTTTCAGTTTATTGGTGAAGGAGGCATATGTTAGTGCCTTAAGGGCGCTACCCTCTCGGTATGTAAAGGAGGGTGCTGAGGCATTCTCGGTGCTTTGGTATACGCCAGCGAGTTTGAAAGCGCGAGTTACCGCTGACCATGGGCATAACGAGGAGTGGGCAACTTTAGGAACTGGGACCAGGAGTGTACGATTTGGTATCGAATCGTTTTGGACCAACGAACGACAAGTATAATTCCCCACGGATATAATCTGACATCGCAGTTTCGTAGGTGAAGCCGGGGGTCGAATTTTGCGGTTCAAGGCGGCAACAGATTTAATTTGCGGAAGAACGAGAAAAAGGCAGGTAAACATGCTGCCCAAAAGGTTGCGTCGAACGAGCAAACAAAGTTTAGATGACATTGAATTTTGTAAAAAACATCAGGTGTGATAGGGAGTTTCTGGGACACTTGTGCTCCGTGTAGACGTTTTATGCCTCTCATGAGGAGGGTTTTCTGGTGTTCGGAAAGAGGCTCTTCAAGGGGGTTAGGGTACCCATACTGCAGATGCAACAGACGTACAACGTTGAGATAATTATGGATGCTGCTAGCGAACAGAGATCTCGCGAGGAACACGACGTACCGGAGAAGGTGTTAGGCGAACCGGGGCGTAGGCGAGGAAGAGACAGAAGCGAAGGAACGCTCGTAATTACGATTTGTATGTAGCTGAAGTTGATAGCGCAAAGGCATCGCGACGGTACTCTCTCAATTCTTCTTGGAGTATTTGCTCTTGAGCATGGGCTGCACCTGTCGTGGGAAAGAAGAGAACGCCAGTTCTGAAAAGCGAGGCTGACTGCTGTCGTTTGTTTCGAGTACCCGCGTAACTGTGCGCTTAACGCGTGGAAGAATGCAGGATCATGAAGACGCGAGATGGCATCTGCCACTGTGTTAGCCTCTGACGGTATGTAACGCGCAGTTATTCGAAAAATACGGAGCGAAGCCATTTCATGGCTTTCGGGTTGCGACATGTTCCTTTGTTTAAAACGCTGACTGTCGTGTAGGGGTCTGAGTGTACTACAATCCATTTGTCACGCAACTCGTATTTCCAGCGGCATAATGCAAGCAAAACTGTGAAGGTTTCTTTGAGATTAGTATGCCCGCGCGCTAGATTGGGATGATCAATTGCCTAGTTAGCGTAGAACCAATCGCCATGAAAGAACCCGCCGCCACCGATAGGCACGCATCAGTGGAAAATTCTTCCCAAGAAACTGGCGCCGAATCAACGAAGAATGTTTTGCCATTAAAAACACTCAGAAAGCTCGCAATTGTTTGTTAACAGAGATGTGGTGGTGACGTCGCGATAAAGTGTTCTGACGATGTGCTAACGATAGTAGGTTTCGCTTGGGTTACAACATAATTGCCTTTGCTAATCTCTTCGCGAATTTGGTTATTGCGGAACTGGCTTGTGGTTGCGGATTTGTAGTTGCTTGTTTCCACTTTCTCTAAGACAGTTTCGCTGGGAATAATCTCAAAGCCGTTTGTGATTCCGTCAATGATTCCGTCAAACTTTCTGTCAGAATCATTTCCGAGGTTCCGTATCCAGGCCTGTTTGTTCAAAGGGGAGTTAATAGCCGGTAAGGTGATTGAACGTCATGCAGGAGAGATCGTGTGATCAGTGCTCATACTGTGGGTGTCCCTGGTTACAACTGGGCACCAAACAAACGTGCTGAAAACGACAGTTAGGCCACTGATATCCTGTGAGGGAATTAAACTGGCGGGAAATAGGGTTTATGTTGGAGGCTTGCGGTTGGGGGTTAGGGTGATTTGTTCCAGTTTAGGTTTTGCCTTTCTTGCACGGAAAACTAGTTTTGCCCCGCATGAATTGTTTCCGATCTCTTGCTCTTCCTCACTACTGTCATAAGTTCCCAGGTTTACAAAGTCTGGTATTAACAACGGTTTCTCACTTAGTTTAGTCCCTATTGCCATTTGCTGTCGCCCAAGAAACACGTGTGGGTCGTTGTCCAATCTAGGGAGAGTACTACTGAGCGTGGACGAGTTTTGTGCCGCTGGCGTTTTCCTGGGGAATAGGTCCGTCGATCCTATGGCCAGAAGAGAGTCCTCCAATGAGCCAGCTCCTTCAATTTTCTTTAGGATTTCTTCCAGCCCGCCATCTTTTGCTAAAGACTTCGTGGTGATTAGGTCAGTGACGTCTTGTGGCTCTGGTTTTGCTTGTTCCCCAAGCTTTAACTTCTTCAGTGCTGCTTCGAGGACGCGTTTTTGTCCTACACTGAGCTCCAACTCTTCCACGTCTTTTACAGTCAAGAGTTTCAAGGCCTCTTCGCAATCAATATACTCTTTCTTTAGAGCGTCTACGGTTGCTTCTTTCAATTGTGTGGTCGTACACCACTTGTTGAAGTCGAAACTTGTCATGATGAGAGTTGCAAAGAAAATACATGTACAATTGTGTTACACGCGCTAGCTCGCTAGAATTGCAATATACATGGGCTTGGCTCGGCACGGCGCGGAACTTCCGTAATATATATTTAATTTTGATAATAATAATAATAATAATAATAATAATCTTTATTGTTCTTAAGATAAAAAGTAAATATCTTAAGTTACATCAAAATATATTAAAGTACACATAACGATAAAAAAATAGATATTATTATACCTAAAAATATGTCTATTTACAAAAACATTCTTGAATCTGTCAGAGTTTATTGCTGTGGGCGATGAGCAGATTTGTCCCTAAGGTTATACTTTGTCTCTTTCTTTTCTGGAATTATTCTACTTAGCGGGCAATCAATATCAGTTCAGCGTACCTTGTAGACCTTCCAGTCTGCTTTTCTAGAAGGTCTCGAATGTCCATTCTCTTTGATATGTATTTCCTTTTAAAGCATCTATCTAGGAAATTTTGTATGACCGTCAGATCTAGCTGCATCTACGGCGCCATAAACGGACAGACCATAAGTGAAATTTGGTAAAACTAAGGCACTAAATAGGCGGTCAACTTCACCTTGACTGAGACCTTCCTTCCTTAAAGATGTTAATACAAACATACACTTATTCGCCTTGATCAGCTTAGCTATACACGCACTTCTCAAATGCGCGCGCAATTACTGGAGTAATGTTGATCCCTCGGTATTCTCTCTTACCTTGGGAACGTCAACCTTGGGGTGGGGGGTCACGTGAGCTCTTTTCCATGATGATGGCCAGGAACTAAACTTCAGAGACAAGTTCCAGATCTTGCAAATGATAGGCGTAAAAATTTCTGCGTGGTCTTTTCACACCCAAAAAGGTATACCATCTGGTCCGGTGGCGGTTTTCTTCAAGTGCTACAAACAGTTCCATACGTGTCTTTCTGAGACCTCCGAACTTGGACTCCATTCTCCACTTGGGCAGGTGTAGGCTGCTTATACGCATTGTTACAACATAATTCAGCAAAATGATCGTTCAGCTCAACCAGCGATTGTCTGTCCAATGTGACTCTAGACGAGCGACAGCGACGCTGTCACAGGTTATCCACGTGTTTCCACCACTCCCTAGATCCTATGGGCGCTTGCAGGAGGTTTCTCCTGTTCTTGCTGATCACTTCACTTATTCTCCTGTTTATCTCACACAGCCGAACCACATTCTTTGGAGCAATCCTTGATTTTGCCTTAATCAATCGGTTACATGAATGAAAGGGTTCAAATCTGCGGTCATGTTTATAAAAAAAAAAAAATCAGATATATGTATTTAATTTTTTCCAAGCGGGCACGGTAACGAATCCTACAATCTGATTGGTTGTTAGCACGGTCCGGGTTTTCCTATCTCTGACCACGGTCACAGTAAAGCGTGCGTGACTTTTATTCTGTCAGTTTTTTTTTTTCGTTTGACAGCTTGGAAAAAAGTTATTTACCGGCTTAGGGTCGGACCGTATAGTGAAAAACTGTGACCTCGGACTTGAAAATGCTGCCCTCGGCCTGCGCCCTCGGGCAGCATTTTCAAGACCTCGGTCACAGGTTTTCACTATACGGACCTCCCAGCCGGTAAATAACATATATATATATGTATATGTTGTAGTTAAGAATTATATTCAGGTAAAAATAGTTTTAACCTAGTTGGATGCTCAATTTCCTTTGTGTTTTAACCCTAGGGTTAAGAGAGAAAGGAAATTTAATTTTTACCTGAATTTAATTTTAAACTACAACATATGTTGCGTAAAAAAACGTTACCTGAAAAATTCAGCTTTCTTACAAATTAATATCTGTAAAAAAATGCCTTTACCCGACGTCTGTCTTCTATCTCAACAGCCACCACATAATTTATAGAGTAAACTCCGCTTTTGTTGCATTCTCGTTTGATCTGTCGAGAAAGGCATTTGGAGAAGTAACGCTTTAATGCTAAAGAGATCGAACCGACGCGTTACATGATACAACTGACTAAAAACGCATAAATTACGACATACTTTATACATGCTCCTATTCACTCGTGCACATTCTTGTACATTTTATACATAAATGAGCACATCATCACATGATCTACCTCTTATTGACTACATTATAAAGGAACCAAACTTTATTTCACCTACAGCTTGTAGCTGGAACAATAAACTCTATTACGATGGAGATCACTGGAAGGAAAATGGCGTCGATTTTTACTGTACCAGCTCTGATAACAAACCAAGGCCTGGCTGCTACGTTGAAAACGGTCTGTTGCTGTGCACTGGTGCAATACCAGGTTGGTATTACGTATAAAGCGCTCTACCAACGAATTGTTTTGTTCGTTCTTTTGACCTTTTGTTCTCTATCGCTTTACGTCAGTTGTTTCTTCTACATTAAGCAAGAATCGAGTGTTCCTCGACATGATAGTCACTCTTATATTATTTTCGGCGTTTTAGAAATGAGAGAGCTGTCTTTAATATCAAACGATGACCTTTTCTTGTGTGAAAGTGGCGATGAGATAAGATCGCTTGGTGACAGATGTAATATCCATCCTAATTGTGGCGATCGATCAGACGAGAGGAACTGTGATCAATGTAAGTTATTTTGATCAGAACATTTCTACGTTATGTTACAAGAGAGGAAGATGGACACACTGGTTTGACTTTGAAACACTCTGTGAGCAGAGCCTCTTTTATCTTCCTTTTGCACGGACAGCATTTGTACCGTAGGAAAAGGTTCTGCTTGCAGGGTGATTTTCAAGATGTTGAAACTAGAAACGTTAAACTAGCATACACCGATAAATATTAAGCGATGCCTTAAATTGAAATTGAAATCGCAAAAAATCGCAACTTACTGTAGCTATTTGCCATTCGACATTATTTCAATGCTATGGGCAGAAATCCAGTAGAGGCTTAACTAAAGGATGCTGGGGTTATACTGTACACCCTTTGCTTACCTTACTTAATAATGATAATGATAATGAATTTATATGGCGCAATTTCTATATTCATATATTCAAATGCGCTTTACAAGCAAGTGATAGATGGACAAAGACCAGATCATAACACCGTAAACTACATACTTTCGCTTGTCTAACTTCTCTAGTAGATCGAAAACTGCACGTCTTGAATTTGTTAACAGTGGAAGCATCAAGAGAAGTTCGATCTTTTTGGCATAGGAATTACCTCACTTTTTTCTCCCAAAAGAACATTTTTCATTTCCTCTCCCTTGTCACACTACAACTCTTATTTTATAGTGTCCCACTAAGAAGATATTGTTCCTTCTTTTGACAGACTTCTGTGCGCCAGAAAAGTCACTCGGTTTTCTTTGGACAAGAACGCCAGTAGACGGAGAAATTATGAAGCAATGCTCTTTAATTAACTCCAGCTGGACAGGTGACAGCCTGTTTAATTTTCATAAGTTGTATTAGTTTTTAGATTTTGGATCTAAGCAAGTTGCCTGAACGGTTGATAGGCGCCTTCTTTACCCCCGAAGACAAAATAAGCTTACTATAGTAACACTGAACTAGTTCAGGCGAAGCCAAACAGATTTTAAAATGAAATAAAAGCAACTAGGAAATAAAGAACGTAGAAACACGAGCGGTATCAAGTTTTGAAGAACTATAAATGCGGTGGAAATTTTCTAGTTTAATACGCGATTCGTACAGTTTTTTTTTCAATAAGGAACTTAAATGTTTCCTGGAGATACATCAACTTAGCTCATAAATTCGAAATTCCATGCATGGAAGACATTCTTTTAATTATTTTTTGTTTATTTACTTTTTTTGATTTTTCAAAATGTGGTTCAGATATTGTATTTGTCGTGCTTTCTGTTGTTCTTGTGATTGCCGTTGTTATTGTTATTGTTGTTCTTGACGTGTTCTGAGATGATTAACTTGTAAACGCATCTAATTGTAATCTATCCACGCTTAATTTCATATTCACTAGGAGAGTTTGGTAGCAAATGTACTGCAGGCACAGTCTGGATCCACAAGAATACTTGCGACTGTGAAAAGAAAACTTTACTGGATTATTTTAAGAAAAAGGTAAGTTGAAGCCATTCGTTTTATTGAGATCCCACACACCGAGAAAAAACGTCAGTTGATAGATAAAATGTTACCGTTGAATAGGAATGCGTTGAGTTTACAACAAGTCTCGTCAACCGAATGCAGTTTGTGCATATCCAATTTTTATGTTGAATTTTTAACCCCAAAGGGCTGGGCGAATGATGGCAGATGCATCTCTATCCAGCCCCAACTGTTCTTCCAGGTCATTTGAAGCTACCACAACTTTTTTTTGCAGAATTGGTGCCTTTTTACCTTCTGTTTTTTCATCTGCTTGCAATTGCGTTTTTTTTTCTAACGTTTTGAACTAATGGAGAAATGACTTGATACTAACCAAAAATAACCAAAGTAATTTTGATATTTCTTAGTAAAACGAAATTAAACCCGAAATTTCGGCCGGGCTAAACCAGCCTGAGCTGAACTGTCCAGTGTCGAGTTAAGCGCTGAATAAATACTAGGCTAGCTATTAAAAGCAAACTAGTTTGGATGTATAACATTACAACGTAAACAATTCAGAAGAAGGTTTCTATCCACCCTCCCCCTATAAGATGGAAGCGTGAGTCTCTTTATGCGTCCGAGGGTTTACCTTAAGTTTTCATATTTAGCGGTTTCCGGTGTTCGAAAGTACTTACTTTATTATCGTTTGTTTATAACCTTATCCAATTAAAAACACTGATGACAGTAGTTTTGATTAGATTGCAGATGTGAACGAAAGTAACTTCATGAATGTGTCTAAAGAAATGGCTACTTCAGCGGAAGCACGCGATTTCACCAATCCCAAAGCTTTTTTCGATTTGTTCAAAGATCTGTTCCACACCGTCAGAACAACGATATTAACGCCACTCACTCACCAAAATGCTGATATAGCACTGCAGTACTGTAAGGTCAGTATAGCTATACATATTAACGATTTACTTGTGATGAACAGTCAGATAACATCTACACTAAGCGTTAAACCACTTCTACGCGTGTTTCTAGTGAACTAACATTTGTGCTTTTGTTTTTTTCTTTTAGCACGTCATCGAAACTACACGTTGTTCTTCTATTTTTACGTGGACGCCACCTTTCTGTAAGCCTAAATTGGTAAGCTACTCGATCCACGCTGGAATGCACAAACGTTTTTAGGGTGAACATTCTATCACATTACTGTCTGTTTTTGATTCTACGTGTTTAATTCGTGTTATTGGACAGAACTTGTCTATATAACATTCCAATGTTAGCTAGCTGTAAATGAATATGAAAGAAGTTACTGTCGAAACATGTACTGAAATCTGGAAAGCATTCTCCCTTTTTATATGCTATCACATGTCGTGACGTCATCACTTTATCAGTATGACGCACTTTATCATCCACGCTACTTTTGTACGCCACGCTTGGTGTGTCTAAAGATTTCTCACGACTAAAAATTTTCCCTTCCAAAGGCAGGTGATAGAAACTCTCTGACAGATAAAGCGTTGGAATTCCTACGTCAGGCTCCTAAAAACACTACAGCCTACAATCATGGTACAAATCCAAGTGTTGAATGTGTCAGTGATCTGACGTAAGTTACGAGGCGCGTTCTATGTTTTATACCAGGCCTATGTGTAACTCTTGCAAACGTTGGCTGCGCCCCCATTACAAACAGCTATTAAAAGCGAACCGTCTTAACGAAACGATATGATAATAGTTCCCTTTTTTCGCAGCAAATAAAAAATAAGATTTCTGGGTTTAATTCCGCGAAAACAGCAAAAATAAAACAACTGCTATCCTACCTGATCACAGTGATCGACCACAAGAGACCTATTTTTTGGCGCCAAAATCAAAGAGACATAAAATTTTCACAGGTTTTCACTTTTAAATCTGATTTGGTTTTTAGACGTAGAATCCCCTTTATTGAATATTAAATGCGGTCTCCGGAGGAAAAAGCTACCCGACTACTATGGATTTTCAGATAACATGCATTTGACCGTCAAGATCAGACGGTACAGTTTTTCCTGCCTGCTGTCTTCTGATTGGTCAATTCAAATTCCAGGCGCACCGACCGTATGCAAGGAAGTAATAAGGATTCCCATAACCACTACATAGCTAGATGGTCAGTAATTATGGCCAGTTAAGAACATAAAGAAAAAAATAATAAAAAGACTACTTGTTAATGCTAGCTCATTAGTTTCAATAGCCGGCCTGTTCATAGTCCCCTTTTTTCTGTGAGATCGTAGATGCCGATTATGCCCTACACCATCCCTACCCACAGGCATTTCAGTTGTACGTTCTCCAGTTTCGCTCGCATCAAGAGACCAAGATGGCGGCCCGTCGAACTCAACGATCGACTTGACGATGTCGCGGGAAAATAGTGGACTGTGAACAGTTTATAGTTTCGAATACTGTTTTTCCCCGCATTAGGCGACAGTACCTTTCTCGTAACTCTATTCACGTGGTGAGTTATTACTCAGTCCTGATCAAAGTATTGCTTCCTTTCCTAAATTATTTTTCAGCTCGGTTTATTTTGAGATTTGTTATAAAGTTTTCAGTGATATCGGTGTGGAGTGCAAGTCCTAAGGTCACCGTTAACCCATTAACACCTGGAGATGTTCTTGAAAAACGCAAATTTTAGACGTTTTTGGCATTCTCAAGCTGGATATGAGCTAAATTAAATTCAATACGGCAGTTTCAACGGCATGCCTTTCTTTCCATTACCATCGCATTCTACGATATTTTTGCTCGGGCATGCGCACAAAACAAAATTTTGATTAGACGAGAAAGTCACCTACGTCTTGGAGCTTTTCTGGGTTTTTAATTTTTTTTTTTTTTTTTTCGCTTTCTATTTTCACGTTTTCTTATCTCTTTGCTTCGTTTACGGAGCTGATACTGGGCTTTCAGTTTAAGAATTTTCGAGAAAGCATCATCGAGACGGGAAATTCTTACCACGAAGTAGCCAAGGGTAGTTTTTGGAAATTGTTCTGATACGTGGCTTTTCACTCAAGGTTGTAAGCATTTTCGAGCATATTTTAAGCTCAATTGATCCCAGTCTCTCTGATCATTGGAATGGTCTTTTCCTCCTGCAGAATTTGAGTATAAGTCATGCAAATTTTGGTCAAGAGCGATGACGTCATTAGTGGAACAAAAGGTCAATTCTCGTCACGTGTCGTCACGGACGGCAAAGATGTCAATGTGTTAAAGTTGTGAGCTTGCACACTGAATCGAAGCCGCAGCCGTTTGTTTCACATTTGTTTGTTTTTCTTTAGAGTTCAAGAACCACCGATCCTCGTATCTTCAAGACATAACTTCGAAACATTTACTCTAATGTTCACCATAGCAAGGGAAAAACTTATTGTTAAGTTAAACACGGCTCCACGTATACCAGTAGAGGAGATCAAGACAACACTAAAAGCTACTGACAGACACCGTGATAACGTGACTACAGGAAATGAGACAAGCCCAAACAAGAATTTAACTACAACTAAAAACTTGGTAAGTCAAGTGTTTTCCATGCATGTCACCAGAGAAATTTTGTGTTTTCCGTCCACGCAACGCCGGACTTTTATTTTTGGATTTGCGTTTGAGGAAAACTCGATTATCGCGACACCATTGTTTTTGAAAAGCTTACACGAAATTGAAAAGCCGGTGTTTTAAAATTTGCTGTGTAAAGCCCCGTTTCACACTACACCAGAGAAATGCAGCTTTTACGGTTAGACCTACCGTCCACACAAATCCGTCATGAAAACGGAGCTTTTCGAAAACGCTTTTCAAACCAGAGGCCGGCGGGCTTTGCATTGAGTGTGGACGGGAATCATTTCGAAAACGACGCTATTCGATCACGATAATCATGCGATTTCCCTGATCGAATTTTCCCCAAACACAAATCGAAAATAAGGACTTTTGATTGTCCCGTTTAAAGTTTGTCAATTTCCATTTTGACACTTATTTACCTACTTTTCTGTCTTATGTATCTTCATTCAAGACCAAGGAGCTTACCAATCAGCAAATAAAGGACGCCCTGAGAGCTAAAAACTGCATCGGTGTGGAGTATGACGAGGTAAAGTCGATTGCAAACATGTATCAGCAATTTGGAATACCTAAAATACCTACAGAGAGATAAGAACTGCACTTTTATTTAAATGTTTAAAAAAAACACACGTTTAAAAGTTTAAAAGTGTTTCTGTTAAGGAACTATCCGAACTATCTGTTCAGGAACTACCTTTTTTCTTAATTTTTTGCACTATTTTGATGGTACCCATGCTTCTTCTAGACCAAGTCCTTTCTTTTTTTAGGGGACGGGAGCTTTCGTTTACAATCAACAAGTGTCAAAGCAATCCATCAGACACGAGAAAATCCAAAACAAAATGGAGCTAGTGCTGTTATGTTTGTCAATAGCAGCTGTTATTCTGGCGCTCATACTGCTGACAGCATTGAGGTAAATAAAAATACATATGTGGATATTTTCGAAACACAACTTTTAACTTGGTATCTGTTTCCTGTCTTGCAACTTAGAATCTATGAATTTGTGATCGATCGTCGCAGTTACACACACAACTTAAGCAGTTGTGAAATTAAAGACTGAAAAAAATTCAGGCCTGAAATTTTTTTCAGGCTTTAATTTCACAACTGCTTAAGCCGGTTGTGTGTGTAACTGCGACGATCAATCACAAATTCGTATCATTCTCCGCAGTTCAAATATATGATCTTTCATATTTTCATTTACAACTTAGAATCTAGTCACATACTTAACCTGGAAATAATTCCATTACGCAGGCTAAAAATGTCAGAGAGGCTATTTATTCACAAGAATCTCCTGTTGACCCTGTGTCTTGGAAATCTTTTGTTTGTCTTGGACAAGAACTTGTTTGCATCCAGACGGGATCATGTGGTATGTACAAAACTTTGAAAATTCTGCTTCAAACAAATAGCATTTTTCACTCGTGATCCCCTTTCAATTAAACTTCAGCTTGAGGAGACAAAAAGAAAACGTCGTGGCAGCTGTTACTGAATTCCTGATAAACCAATGGCTTCTGACTATCGCATCATTTGCAGTTATTTGTTTGGTTTTGCAGGCTCTGTGTTCGACTGTGACAGT
>OMLO01001698.1_pt1 | contig 17184 bp, 8 predicted proteins | sample 1674811 | NCBI WGS metagenome assembly OMLO01 (sample SAMN06265003, study PRJEB25207) | coral metagenome | isolation source: Coral host | place: Mexico:La Bocana,Puerto Morelos, Mexico | collected 2008-11-13 | reverse complement strand
GTGTCGGCGAAACGACCTCGATGTATGCGAATCGACTTGTATGCGAATCGACTTGTATGCGAAACGACCGGCTTCCACATATATATATAAAAGGAAACAATGCTATTTTATCAGTAAACTAAATGCTTAATCATGCAGTGTAAGCAAATGATAAAGATGTTAATAGATCACTGTATTGTGGTATTGTCATGATTGTTTCAGATGCTGACTATGCAATTATTAGTGCTGCGCACCTTTAATAGTGCATTTGAGTGTCTACAGAGCCTGATTGTCAATAGTAATGAGCATTTGGACTGTCACTGACAACAGTATCGGTATTTTGTCGAGCGGAAAATTTCAATTAAGCCAGTGGCATTGCTCTATAACCTCGCTCCTCGGGGCATTAAAGGTTACATACTCAATTTCTAGATAGTCCTTAATAGATAGTCACAACGTTTCTGCATTGTCCATTTGAAGTCGTCATTGTTGTCTTTTAGGGCTGGGCCCTGTACTGTGAGTATCTTGGCGAGGAGATGGGCTTGTATAAAGATCCCTATGATTTGTAAGTTCATTGTATAACAGTATAACTATCCTATAGAGCTTCTAGCGTGTTATTTTTTCAGGTCTCATTATCAGCTATTCTCTTGTAAATAGCTATGTCAAACCTTCATTGTTAGATACCCTCTACCAGATGGCGTTGGTGGTCCTTAGTCTCTCTCAGCTGGAGTCTACTTTGAAGATTTGGCGGCATATTCTTCCCAAAGACTGAAAAAGAATTGCGATTACTTCATTTTACGCCCTATATTTGCTTTAGCAAAATGGTTTCTTCATATAGATTTTGACTCATATAGACTCTTGCGCAACCCATCCCCTACTAGAGGCTCTATTTCATGCGTGAAAAAGAAATGTTATGGTACACGCTTGTAGCACTTTTTTCATTAGTGATACCTTTCAGGTTTGGCCGATTGTCAACTGAAATTCTGAGAGCGTGCAGATTAGTAGTCGATACAGGGATGCATGCTTTCGGGTAAGTAAGAGAGCTTCAATAAACGATTCTGAGTCAAATAACGCCCGCCGTCTTTGCTCTTTTTCAAACTTTCGATTTTTCTGATGTTTCAGATGGAGTCGGCAGCAGGCTGTAGACTTCATGGCAGCAAACACTGCAACGTCCCTTCACAGCGTCAACATAGAAATTGATCGTTACATTATCTGGCCTGGGCAGGTTGGTGCCTGTCTTTCTTTGCGTTACCTTTGTAGACCAGATATTAGTGTGCAGTATATGCTTTCAGCAGGGAATAGAGGACGTTGAAGTACACTATTTCACTTGTAATGTTGGGATTGGCAAGTGAAGGAATGGTTAATGTTGCATTTGATTATATGATATCTCAATTATTCTTCCTTCCTTTGTAGTTTATCGATGGACGTAATGATACGTACTCTCACTTTCTCTCTAATAGAGAAAGACTCCTGTTTGGCTTAGGTTACTGTTACGTTTGATAATGCCTACGCTCTTAAAAAAGAAGTTCATAATGTAACAAGTCAGTCAAGGAGTTGATTTTGTATCTTGCCGACAATGCTACATTTTGTGCTTACATGTAGCTGTTTTGTTGCAGGCCTGTGCTTACAAGGTGGGAGAAATCAGGATAAAGGAACTGAGAAGGAAAGCGGAAGAGAAACTAGGTAAACTTTTCATTGACACCCACAGCTTTTGGGCAAATCGAATTTTTTGACATTTTAGATATCTTCAGCCAGGATATGACCCAGATTACTCCAATCTACACAAAAAGGCGTTTGCAATATAAAGCAACATGCCTTCCTTTCCCTTAACATCGCGTCTTATGACATTTTTGCTCGGGCATCTGTAGAAATCATTCTTGATCTGTGTCTTGAGACTTTCTTATTTTTTTGGTCTGCCTTTCCAAAAGGCCAACGCTCATAACGGCCGGTGACAGGCGGCACGGGGGTCTATGCTTTAAGAAGTACATTAAAGGTCGAAATGACATCATTCATCGTGTATTTTTGATCTTTTAGGGGATAAATTTGATATCAAAGATTATCACCACGTTCTTCTCTCAGCTGGACCAATGGACTTGGATACTCTAGAAGAGGCAGTAGACGATTACATCGACAGCACACGTGCACAGTGACATAGGAATTATTGACTTACGGCAATCATTATGAGGGTGGAATACTTCGTACCGAACTCAAGGAATCCTTGATTATCAATTGATTTCATTTCTTCGGTGTCTAAATTTGACAATTGAATGATTATCACTTAATTGCCTGACTACGGTGCCTAGATTTCTCATTTGATCCTCTAGCCTGGTGTTCTATCTTCTTTGCAATCCTTGCCTCTTGATATCCAGCCAAAATGTACAATTGATGCCCTTGATTATTAATTCATTCCCCTGACTTTGGCTCCTAAATTTCTCATTCCTCTTCCTACGGACCCTAAACATAAACCCAATTGATTCCATTGGGAATTGGTTATTATTTGATGTCCTTTATGTTATGCTACTGGGTCCTACTGGTTTTCTAGTCTTAACTCAGTGCATCTAACATCTCATTCCTCTTGCTATCGAGGCTAAATTTAAACCTCCAAGGAAAAGGCATCCTCGGAGGCCCAGGGGCTGCAAGTTTATTTGAAGGGCAGAAGAGCCCCTCTTTTGCCCTTCAAATAAACTAGCAGCCCCTGAGTCTCCGAGGATGAGGAAAAGGTCGTCTTTGGGTATTTTATTGATAAACCCTTTGCAAGTGACGCCTCTGATATTGACTCCAAATACAAATAATTCCTCGTCTCAACTGTTTCCCAGATCGAGAGGCCTTGATAGAGTATTCCCAGTTAAGAATTGAAACCCTCTAGCCCCTAGTCCCGTTGCTTATCAAATTGGCCTGGACTGGTGATTATTCCTCTGGTTACCAATCGTCAATGCACCGTTTTACAGTTGTCTGCTCGTTGACCTGGCCTCTGAATGGCAGGGAGGCTGGAGGCGACCTTGTTTTGATACAGACCTCTCTGCTTTTGTCATGTCAATGATTAGTTAGCATTAAAACAACTTGATTTACACAAGCAGCGAGGTCTGGATTAAAACAAGGTCAACTCCACCCTCGCTGCCATTCTAAGGCCAGCTCAGTTTACGAGTCAGTGAATTTGTTCACGAAGGTTTAGTAACATGGATTTACCTAGAATGTCACGTCAAATTTTATATTTTATTGAATTTTTCAAATACACTCCTCGAACGTAAGAAGTATTTACTAAGTACCTGATAAATAAGGGAAATAGATCATTATTTATAGTTGTCGAAAATTGAAACTAATTAAGAAAAGAAACAAAACGAAAATGATTTGTTTTGTTGGGTCTATGAAAAAATTCCATTCTTTAGATAATCTTTTTTTTCTTTGTTTGTTTGGTTTTAAATGGTGCTTAAACGAATACAGGTCATCTGTTTAAGCAGGTGCAAATAGTAAGATGAAACTAGTAAAGCGGTGCAGCCTCTAAAAGATGGTGTGGAAATTATGCAGCTGCATGATCTATCCTGATATGCTTGTGCTCAGTAGTACTTTTGCGAAAATAGAGTGTTTTTTCAGTAGCCAAGAAACATTGATCCTTGTTCTTTAGAAGAACTGTCTGTTGAACAGCGGGTGCGGAGAATGAATTACTTATTTAATTAGGTGCTTTTTTCGGAAGAAAACGAACGATAAACAACCTGACGTGTTCAGTTTATGACAGTAAACATCGATCTAAACATCTGGTATTGTCAGTGAATTGTGCGGTAATCCATTTCTAATGAATTTATTCCGTTTTACGACTTACAGCAACTGGGTAAAGTGAATCCGATCGAGTTTGAGCTAGAATTCCAGAGTTCAATCCATAAAAGCAACGAAAAACAAGTACACAATTCAAAACAAACATCATGTGACAGCGTAACTAACAATCACAAGTCAATGTCAACTAAGGGGGGTCCCCAGAATTCCGCACAATATCATTGCACAATTGTGATCGCTACGTACTGGGCATTTCATAAAATAAATTCAAAACAACAATTCTGCTGGAAAAAATCAAATATCAATCAATACAAATAACACAGACTATTGCTTAAATGTTCAAAAATTGATGTGAAATGATAACTGTAAATTGAAATTAGTAATTGGTGGGCTGCCCTCTATGGCCCTCTAGAGCTTGAAACTTGCACAATTATTTGAGTAACCAAGCTTGAAACTGTATATTAAATACAGGTGAAATGTAGACGGGCTTACCAGACAACTATTTTGTTAGAAATTAAAACGACGGTTGAAAGCTCTTTTTAACAAGAAGGAGGAAAGGGGAATGAGTGGGGGAACGAAACTGAGGAAAAAAAACATATCACAGGAGAAAGCATTACTAACCATTTCAGACATGCGACATTTATTATTTTCATGTTTTGAAAAATCTGAACATACATTGCCTAGAACTAATGTAGTTCGTGGTTTTATTAAGACTTTGAAATTTGGAAACAACTTGTTCCATCAGCTAACTAAAAACGAACATTCATCTTCAATGACCCTATTTATTTAAAATACTAGCTAGCTTCGAAGTGCTCAGTGTTTTAACGGTGGAAGACTAGAATACTTATGATTATATTCTCTCAAAATTAAACTTTCTCTGCATGTTTTGGGATGATTGTAGATGAGAATAATCATTTTAAATGGCGGGACCTGTCATCTAACAGAAAAGATGCCTATCTATTGACTCAACGCTACACAAAACGTGATGTCGGTAACACACATTCGCCATTATCTTGGCAGTGAAAATACTCTAGGGATGAGGTTGAGATCAGGGGTAATGTCATTATCTTGGCAGTGAAAAGACTCTAGGGATGAGGTTAACATCAGGGGTAACGCCATTTGAGAGGTTAAAACGAATCGTTTATTTCCAAGCTTTTCATTTGTGCTTGTGCTTAAATCGCAGCCCTAACATTGTTCACCGCTTGTAATCCTTGAGAGTGGAGTCCATCACTGTGCAAAAAAAGTAAAGTCAGTATGACTAGTGATAAAACTCGATATTTTCTGGTACTATATCTTTTCTATTGAAAATGAGAAACTTGAGAACTTAAAAAGTCTGCATACGAGCCAAGTGGCCCATCAGGCCGGAGCTTATCCCGGTTTTTGTAGCATGAAGGGACTAGGAATATTTCACTGGAATGGAATGAACTGGAATATTTCTCTGGCACTGCCAGAGTCAAGTGTCTTGCCCATGAACACAACGCAATGACCCTGGCCAGGTCTCGAACCCGGACCGCTCAATCCGGAGTCGAGCGCACTAACCATGAGACCACCGCGCAGAGATAAACGTCTTAAAAGCTGGGTAACCCCCAGTGTATTTGGACTCAGAAAATGTACCTTTTTATCGTCAATAAAATATTCCTGGCTAGATTCAATTCTACGTACTCCCATCACTCTTTAACGCCGTTACCTTGCCCGTGTTTGTAGAGTGGTTGAAGGTACTTCTCTATCTCGCGTGAAGGAAGCTTCTTGTAGGAGCATCTGAAGGGAAACTCGTGGAAAGAACGCTTACTTCCCGTTCCAAACTCTGCCACGACTTTGTTATGGAATGAAACAGTCTCGTCGTACGTTCTAAAATTAATACAAGATGATAAAGTAGTATTTAGTATTGTGGCAGAAACACGTGGTTTTACCAATGATGCTGAATAACATGGAAAGAACTGAAAGAACTCTACTTCTTTACATTTTAGCGCTATTTTACCTGCGTATTGTACCACATCTGTCCAGCGGTGTTGTTAGCCTGATGTCATTTTCGTCCTTCTGCACCACTCCGCAGCGCGGGTCACTAAGACGGAGTAGACTTGGATCCACCAAAGGAGGCAAACTTTTTCGCGCAACGCGAACTTGCATCTCCGTAGGTAAACAGAGGATGATAAAACCGTGTTTGAATCCTGAAAATGGAACAGAAGGGTCGTAAAGATTAAATTTTTAGTTTGGAGCTGCTATAAAAGTCGTCACATTTTACAAAACAGATTGTGCGCATCTTTCGTCGTAAACTATTTCCCTGAAAAACTGTACACGGGCCAATTTGCTGACAAAGTAAACTTCGTTGTGGCACTGAAATTAGTGCGAAATTAGTGCGACTGAAATTAGTGCAACATCAATTCCGTGATTGAGTATATTTAGTGATCAAAAACGTTTTTCTTTCACTTTTTTTTCCAACAAAACAAATGATGCTAGCGTGTTAACAGATAAAATATAGATATCAACAAATCACAACAAATTTCTCGTTATCATAATATAATCACTAAACTACTTTTTAATAGTGTTAGAAGTATTAAATACTGAGGTTTTTGTTTTTCATGACCCTCCCGCGTCGAACCATGAGTATTGATCGGTTACTTTTTTGCGCTTTAGTAGCTACTGTGAGCACAATCGCAGTAATCCTTCGTGCATTGTAAAGGGACGGGAAACGTTTTTGTTTTGGAAGATCTGAATTTCTTTCACTCTCTTGACAGGGGCAACATATTGGTTTACGTAGTTTACCACAGGATAATTGCAGTTAAATTGAAATGTTCTTATCAGTGACCCCTGGCTGAAAAGTTGATTGCTTTCTTAATTAACCCTGTTTGTCGGAAGTGATGGAACCGCAAACCCTATTAGATTGCTATAATCGTGTATTGTTTATAACTAATCGTACCTTTTTGGCGCGCTTCAACGGCAAATCAGGGAGTTTGGCCGAGCCATGATTCGCATTTTGGCGAGACGTAGTTGAACAAAATACCCACTGACGAGACTAAACGAGCCAGATTAAGTACGATTTGGGGTATTTGCCATACCCAAACTCGGCCATAATCTCGTAGCCATATTAGCTCAGTGACTTGGTATGCCAGGATATCAGGACAGCAGAAAAGGCTTCTGATCGGCTAATTTTGAATTTGCGAGTACGGTAAATTGGTACATGTATTCACAACAGAAACGCGAGGATAGCAGCCGCGTTACACCAGGATTGTGGAATCGATTTTAAGATTACTTGTTAGTCCGCAATTTGACGTTGGTTTTGCTCCCCGCGTGTAGCTTGTTTATATACTTTTTTTAATCAAGGTCGCGACGTCCATACGGAACTTGTCTTAAGAAATTATTCTTAATTGTATTTTTTGCATTTCAGAATGTTTTAACACTGCCATGAAAACCAAAGTCTATAACGCGCCGAAACGTTATGCACTGTTTTCCTTTTTTATCTAGTTGTTGTTTTTTAATTTGATTTGCGGACTTTGCTGACTTGTCGCACCTGTTGCGAAGGCCACGTGTCCGGCTTTATCTAGATTTACCCTGACCACAAATAGAATGGGAGATAGAACTATAAAAGGAGAAAAAAACGTGTTTTTCTTCAGTTGCTAGTCAAAGGAGTTGGTCGTTTGCTCTTGAATCTTGGCAATTGACTTCAGCCATGTTTAAATTCCGCTATTTTTTACCTGTTCTTTTCGTACTTACTCTGCTGACGTACCATGCCAGGGCCCTCGTGGAGGGCCAAGATAAATCAGAAGACGTTTCCTTTGGGGGTACTGTATAATAACCTTTCTTTGCTTCGATAACATTTTGCAATGAACTGTATACGTATCAGATGTCTTTTGTTACTTGTTTCTATTTTGGGTGTTATGATTTGTTACATATAGAGTTGCCGAAATCTTAAATATTCATTCCTGTCTCGTTTTTCGTTTCTCTTGTGTGTTTTGCCGGCTTGTGTTTGAGATAAGTAGGTGTACTTCTGCACATCTCTACAACAATATGATGATGTTCTTGGATGATTTTCTAACGTTACACTGACACTCCATTAACTAACCACTGCCCATACTTTGTTTTTCTATAGATTGTATGGATCTTAAACCACGGTTGTGTAAGCTTATACGGTCCCGCTGTTTAGAAACAAGACACATTGTTTTCCTTTACACGAACTGCAGGAAGACTTGTACCCTTTGTTAAAAACGTAAGTGTCAGGTCCGTAATTTTTTTTTTGACTCTTAAAAAAAACCTCTTCGAGGTAAATACTGTGTTAAATGATTTAGTTGTGATGTGAAGAGGAGACACGTACGTTTTTCAGATTGTTGCAAAAATAATTTAATAATTTCTGGATTTATGAAAATAATCTCGACCTGCTCAAGCCCTTCTTTCCAAAGTGGGCGATATAAACATTCAAAGACATCAGTATTTTTTATTCACATTTTTTCTAATTTGCCATTTGGTGCAAAGCAACATATTTTTCATCGACACAGTTTTCATAACTCAAGACATGTATGACTATTAACAAGTAAATTACATAGGAAATACACGTATTCCTTTAAAATTGAGCCATAACACATTGTTCTTTGTTCGTCTCATTCAGGCCTCACCGATGCCAATAATTTGGATAAACTCAACTCTGAAGTATTTGAAGACAGACCAGAAGGAGGATGTTTACCGAAATATTATTATAGCAATAAATATGCTACTTGCAACAACTTTGTGGTCATTTGTGTCCAATTTTTGAAACTAAAAGCTATTGGAAGCTGCCTTCTTCTGTCTATCTTCTCATCTTCAACCCGGCAAATGAATAACTTGGGATTTCATTCAAAAAGAATGATTTAAGTCCGAGTGTAGAATGTGAATCTCTAAGATGGCATGGAAAATGGTTAGAAATCAGTATGTTAAAGGCACTGGCGCATGCTCGTAAGGTTCTTAAACCGAGGAAACTTACTTGTAGGGGTAGGCTGAGGAGGCTGTGTTGTCGTTGGACTTGTTGGCTTTACTGTCGTTGTTGCTGTTCAAAGTGATGCAAAATAGTTCAGAGAATAAAATTTAGAATGGTGAAAAAGTATCTGTAATTTATAATAATTAATTGTGTCCCCAATTAAATTAGTACGGGATTTTCTCAGGCTATGTGGCCTTGACACATTAATAAAGTTTCTCTATCTATCTATCTAGCTATTTCAGTGACTTCGAAAACTTGTTACCATTCTTGCCAACAGAATAAAGTGATGGCGCTGAATATCATTTTGTAATTTCGTCAGGATATTTGTCATTTTGTAAAGATATTCGATTTTAATGGACCAAAAGTAGCCAATTGTTGTTACAATTTCGAACCTTGGGATGGTGCTGATGAAAAGCAGTCCTTTTCACACGTGTTTCTAAAAGGACGGTGTTAATTCCCCTGCATGCTAACACCTCAGTCTTGAGGTAGAAGTATACAATGCAAACTAACGAAGACATAATAGATACTTTTTTAAACACATAAACACACAAGCTAGTAACATTACAATCGTTCACAACACGCACTCAGGTTACAGTGCTCTCTTGACACAGTTGTTTACACTGGTATAAAAGTATTATGGTATAAGCGTCATTAGACAAATGTGGTCACCTACCATTTACTCCAACACCACAGTAACGAAGTTTGCACTTTGGAGCTCTTTGTAATTTGTACACATAAAAATCACCACAATTTCTGACTAAGATTGTGCTACGCCAACTGCAACAGTTGTTGCGCCAAGTAAAACACACCGTTCTCGATACCACTCCTTCAGAGACATCCGGATGTCCACCACGAAGCCATCCAGGGGCATGCGTACCACAGTGATAGGAAGAAACACAGGTTTCTGGCATCCGGTCTCCTGCCATTCCCATGAATCTGTACCAGGCTTTAGGCAGGCGTCGATCACATTTAGGTTCGGCGCCCTGAATGTTTTTATGCTCGTAACTTTGCGAGCGATCGCCACTTCTGAGTACTCTGTATCTAGTGCATTCTTTTCACAGGTGAAGGAAAAAATAAAGAAACTTAATAAGACTTCCCACCATACAGGCTTAACTAATATAATTATTCTCAGGTTCACAATATACAGAAATGAAGAGCTGCACACACAAAAACCTACAAATGCTCTACCTAGAAGCGTATAATTCAGTAACCAAAAAACTCTTCGTAATTGATAAAGATTTTTCTCTTCAAATATAAGTCATGTTGTGACAATGGAGAGAAAAAGTACGAGAAGTCGATCAAGGCCATAATTATAGGATCAATTAGGAATAGGAAATGTTAGGGTTGTGCAAGCAGAGAAGGAAACAGAGGATACTTTCCAATCAAGGGTACATCTGCATCAGCGAAAAGGGAAAATGAGTCACCAATAAAATAAATTACTCAACTCTATTCATAGCCTCATCTCCATATCTCATGTGTATCTTCCTTCAGCCTAACATCTTTTATTAAAGTACACTACTACGCATGAAGTATAAGCATGGTATGGAGGCTTTTGCAAATACAAATATTGCGTCAAATGAGCAGGTCATAAGCAGAAAACGATTTTATATCAAGACAACCGACTCACATTTCTATTTTTTAATGATTCAACTCATTTTCAAGTAGACGAAAAAGAAGAATGTGTGTTATATAATACCTACCGAGAGCGGGCTTAGGAGTGGGAGGAACGGTGGGTTTTGGGGAATGTGGTGTGGTTATCGATGGCTCTGAAATTAAAACAAGTTTGAGAAGCTATTAATAATCAAACCGAATATTTACTACACATAAAGGATATATCACATGACCGCGCGGAGATGCGAATTTTGATTGTAACTCTCACAAATTCAACTTCAATGACGTTGAAAAAATCTCTAACCCTGACGACATCAATATATCCTTACATGTACATGTGAAAAATGAAAAAAATATATATACACTGTGCGTGTGGAAAAAAGGAAAAAAAATTTTAGGAACAAGAAAAAATGAGGTATTTCGCTATAATAAACTTCGTATAATACACTTCAATACCATTTACTCCATCATATATAACTGGCTTTTTTAAAAGCCATAACGTGATCTGCCAACATCTGTGGCTGGCTATGCCATTTTGTTACACGGTCTTTCCTACCTTGCTTTTTGTTTCCACAATATCGAAGGTTACAATAGGGTGTTTGATTTAATTGGTAAACATAGAACCCTCCACAGTTTCGAACTTTGATAGTTGCCGACCAATGACAGCAGTCAGATTCCCAGTGAAAACAAACATTGGTTTCAACAATTCCGTCCACTACTGAAGGATGAGTCGTATTTAACCAGCCTGGCGCATGAGTGCCACAGCTTAGTTTCTCGACACAGTAGTCAGGCATCTTATCACCAGCTCCTCCACTGAATCTGTACCAGCTTTCTGAGAGCTTGTCGTCGCACAATGCAAGGCGGTTTCTGCTTGAATATCCTTGAGCTCGGTTAGATTCGTTCAGGAACTTGTAGTTTAAACATTCTAAGGGACATTCGCAAATAAAAGTTTTAAATAGTCGCTCTCAGGTAATACTAATGGAGTAGGTAGTGTACGGCTGGTTAAAGACATTAGAAAAAAGGTAAGACAATGGCTAAAAACCTATTGCATCCAGAAACAGATTGAAAACAAACGCAAGGACGTTCATTCATAAGAAACCCTTAATGACGACCGTCTAAATGTGTACGCAATCCACACAAATTTTTCTGACTCGTCTTTGTTTGATTTCTTGGTGCCCCCAAAACTGCTGACTTGTTTTATTTTATATACATAAGTTATAAATTATTTCAAGGTCTCATTCGATTTGAGACAACAAACAGCACAATGGCAATCCTTGGACGCCTAATAACGCCAAAGACAGAATCAACCAAAGACAAGTACATAAAACCACGACTAAAGAGTAGTGCTAACCAACAGTCATAACAGCAAATAGTATCCTCTAAACCAACTTTGTGAGAGCTTCAATAGATGACACAACGACTGAAAGCTGTTAAGACGTCTAGGCAGAGCCGGGAAGCAAAGCAAAATAGAACAGAACGTAACAGAACGATACCTGTAGGATTTGAAGGACTTGTCGGTAATGTTGGACTTGACTTCGAACTTGAAGGAAAAGGTGAACCTGGGTATGTGGTGGGAGCTAGTAAAACAAATGGACAGAAGGTAGTGACGACAAAACACTTTCCCAGTTGTCAAAAACTATTCGCTTCTTGAAACCTGTGTTAATCGACATTTCATACAACTTCTAGATATATAGTTGAAAAATGCTGCTGCATGTAATAGAGTGCAATCTATATGAAGAGACTCCTTTGTACGTGCTACTGGTCAATTCAACCCCATATATTACTGACAACAAAACAAAGGCACCTAAACTTTTTACTCACCTTGCGCTCCGTTCCCGCAGTAACGCAGTCTACACTTTGGAGCCTTGTTCAATTTATAGACGTAAAACCCACTGCAGTTACGAACTTTGATGTTCATCGACCAGCGACAGCATGTTTTGCCCCAATGAAAACACACTTTGGCGCGCACAGCACCCTGGTCTACTGTTGGATGCTTTGTCGAAAGCCAGCCTGGTGCATGCGTGCCGCAGTAAAATACAGCTACGCAAGAAGTAGGCATTTCATCGCCTGCGTCTCCTCTGAACCTGTACCAGCCTTGTTGCAGGGAGTCATCGCATTTAGCTGACTGTACGTTAGCTTTGAAGTTCATCGATCTATCGGCGGAGTCAAGATAGGAATAGCTGACACACTCTACAAGTAAAAAAATGAAAATTGAAATGAAACTGGTTGGTTGGGACAGGTCTTTGTCCGTTGTTCAAGGCAATCAAGATGGCACCGGTCAACGGACGGCTGAATGGCCTTCTTAGATTGCAAATATATCGTACGGCAAGTTTGCAAAAGCATTTAGCCTGCTCCGAGAACATGCCGGGCCGGTTCAATGACGGTGACCATAAAGCGCCATCCATCCATCCATCCAGGTATCCACAATGCCGGGATCATCTCTGTAGTTTGCATCATCAGTGACTACATTATAAATATTTTAATATGTTGAAAGTGTTGAAATAAATGCCTTACGTACCTGGTGAAGTTGGAGGTATTGGTGGAGTCCTTGAGCTTGGAGCTAAAAGATCAAAATAATATTTAGTTCTCAAGTCAAGGCGACATCATTACGGAGCTAGCAAAATGTCGACACCAGCGAATTTACCTGGAGTTGAGGACTTCTCAGTAGAAATTGATGCCATGGTTGTTGTTTGTTCTGTAACAGTAGGAATTCGAACCAGACCCCCCAGTAAATCAAATTAATAAGTTAAGATTCTATGATCAACAGAAAAAAAAGAGATTGTAGGGCCCAAATAGTTTGAAAACTATTTGAAGCAAGACTTCAAACATAACCGACAGCTGATTTTACGACTGATCGATAGTCTTATGATACACTTCTTCGAATATCTCGCTCTTTTAATGGCCTTCGACATATTGGTTCTGTCGATTAATTAGATTATTATACATTGAACTCACTATCTCTTTTCTGATTGGCCGAAAGCGTACAGTGAATTTTCAAAATCAGCGCCTGTGACGTCATAACTGCTGATTATGCAATAATCATCTCAAGGTCACGAGTAGTCATGTTGTGTATGACCGCAGGGCGTGATTTATAAGGGTAATCATGTGAAGTTCGCTCGCTTTGTTTTGCTTGCCGTCAGTGAAGTAGCACAAACAAGAGTTTTTTTTTGGTTTCGTTCAATATAATAAAACAATTATTAGATTCGGTTTTTGTGATATCCAGAATAACCTAGGTCTCGGTAAGGGTTATCAGCCTCAGCCTTCGGCTTCGGCTGATAACCCCTTCCTCGACCTTGATTATTCTGGATGTCACAAAAACCTCATCCAATAATTGTTTATTAAGAAGATAGTAAATTACAATTCTATAGTTTACCTTTAGTTGTTCTAGAAGTCGGTGCTTGGGTTGTGGTTTCTGTTAACAAGTAAGAAAAGTGGCGTTAGTGACTTTTTTACGATGATATATGGGGGCATCCGCCCTAAACAAATTGCGTTATACGTTGACATTACGGCTGAAAAAAGCGAGAGCCTATACTATCAACATTCATGTTAGTATTTTGTGCTAGCAATTGGTTTTCTACTGGGAAATAGCAAAATAGTTTATCTATATCAGTACTATTGTCTATGTGCAAGATTATGCTGACGTTGCAAGAATACAAGCATTTTTTCCACGTTTTTTCGTTTTAGTAGTTGGTGCAGGTGTTTTGGTTTCTGGTAACCAGAAAGAAAACAAATAAAATAATCACGTCAGCAAGTTCTCCCATTTACTTTTGAATGCTGGACGATGCCTCTCCGTTATGATGGAATGCACCCATAATATATCAACTATTAATTGTAAAAAGTTCCATTTCACAGCGAATTCACCTGGAGTTGAAGACCTCTCTGTTCAGCTCAGTTCGATGTTCGACAGAACAACAAGAGGTTTGCATCACTCAGTTAGTTGAAAAACTATTTTCAGCAAGACTTCAAACATAACCAATAGATTTTGCGACTGAAACTGATGCCCATACAGTTTTACAACTCTTTTCGCTCTTTTTCAGCAGCTTTGATGTTCTGGTTAGGTAATCTAAGCAAGGTATATTAAGTGTTTCGATGGATCCATGATATGTCGAGACTTCAGTATTTCTGCTCTATTCTCGTCAAGAGAAGCAGGTAGAATCATCATTTGGGAGAATCATCATTTATAAGCAGCAAATGAACGTATTAGTTTGCAATTGTTCTCTCACCGGGCTCAGTTGTTGTAACAGAATTTGTAAAAGGCAGAGATGTCGGCACTGAAATAAACAAATGGAATCATTAAAGTTAGCAGCAATGTTTGATTGTGGCCGGGAGAAAAAACAATTGCAAAGCCTTGTTGATACCATACCTTGTCCACTTCCACAGTAGCCAAGGTTGCACGTTAGTGTTGGAGAAAGGTAGTAAACATAGAAGGCACCGCAGTTGCGCACTAGAACTGAATTCCGCCAAGAACAGCAGCTTTTCCAGTGAAAACATACATCACGTCTAACCGTTCCTTCATACACTGCAGGATGAGATCCGCTAAGCCATCCTGGAGCATGAGTCCCGCAGTGACGTACAGGGACACAAGTTGTCGGCATCATATTCCCGGCAGGACCTGCGAACCTGTACCAGCCTCGCGGCAAATTATCATCACATAATGACCCTGGCTTGTCGTTGTTTGCAGAGCGATTGATTGGGGTTAATGTGACGTAATTTTGACACTCTGTAAGTGATAAAACAAATTAGCGAAGCAAGAAGCCATGAATAAATGGCGGTAGGCTCCGTTCGTATGCATGTCTTTTAAGTATTCGCTAATTCATCTACTGAATCAATCATTGGCATCGAAATTATAACCTGCAATTTGTCTGCCCTTAACGTATCCAGGCTTCGAATCTAATCAAAGTGTTGAAATATTTTTTGTGTGTTTTTCTTCAGATTAAAATACAATTGCTCAAATATCTTACACACGCACTGCAATGGTGATTTAACTTACACATTGCTTGGTGATTTAACTTGCAGCTTCTTGCACATTCAAATATACTTGCGAATTTACCTGGTGGAATAGTTGGTGGCCCTGTAGTCGGTAGTGGTGTTGTCAATTCTGTAAAATTAACAAATAATTACTTCACAAATAAAGAAGCCTCGACTGTACTTTGTATGTTCTGTTGTAAATTCACACAGGAAGCGATAGAGCACGAAAAAAGTGTAGGGTCGGGAAAAGACGAGGCGTTGTCGAGTATTTTTCCATACTTCTTGAGTGCTCTCCGCTCCTTTTAAGCTTCGACTGTGCTCTGTTATGTTGTAAGGCACTTAAATTGCTTTACAACATAACAGAGCACAGTCAAGGTTTCTTTGTTTGTCTTATGATAAAGAATCTAATAATTTACTGCAGACAAATAGCTCGTTTCCATTGCGTTTGCCTGAGTCACACTGGATGTTTAATTTGGGTCAAATTTTTCAAACTTCGGAAGCAATAATTTGAAAGCCAGGTTGTTGTCTTTGTTGTCGGATAAAGCACGCTGTTTCAGCTAATCAGAGTGCGCGTTATATGGAAACTTTAGTATAATTAACAAAATAAAGAAGCCAAAGCCTCTTGTTACTCTCTAAAAAGACACGGCGGGCATTTGAGAACACGAGGAAAATGTAGAAAACACGAGCCGCAGGCGAGTGCTTTCTACGTTTGTTTTCTCGAATTTGGAAGTCTCAAATAGTTTAAAACTATTTTCAGCAAGACTTCAAACATAACCAATAGATTTTACGACTGATCGATGTTCTTAACACACGTTTTCAAATGTCTCGCCCTTTTAAGCGGCTTTGATATAATGGACATGTAGTCTAAGCCAAGTTAAGAACATAGTGAATTACAATTCTATAGTTTACCTTTCGTTGTTCTAGTAGTCGGTGCTTGTTTTGTGGTTTCTGCTAACAGGAAACAATAGTCGTGTTAGTGTTCTTTTAATGATAATAATTGGGACATCCACTCTAAGCGAAATGCGTTATAACGTTGGTTCGATTGTGTTACTGCTGAAAAGAGCGAGAGCTTATACCATCATTGGTGGTATTAGTATTTGGTTCTAGCGCTTGAAATAGCAAGATAGATTATGTTATGACTACCATTCTCTAGGCCGTGCAAGATTTTGTTGAGGATGCAAGAATACATGCTTATATTTCACTATTTGTCGTTTTAGTATTTGGTGTGTGTGGCTTTAGGAACCCACAACTGAAAAGAAGTGAGATAATCACCTCAGCAATTTCTCCCAATTATTTCTGCATGATGTAGAAAGACAAACTTAGCGATGCCTCGCCTTTATGTTGGAATTCACTCATAATATATTAACTGTTAACTGCCGTCAACAGCGCGTCAAAAAATTAATTTCCATTTCATAGCGAATTTACCTGGAGTTGTAGACCTCTCAGTGGTGGTTGATGCCATGGTTGTTGTTGGTTCTGTAATAATGGGAGTTATACCATTCTCAAATTAGTTACGTTTGGATGATCGACACTGAATGAACAAGAGTTTGCATGGCTCAATTACTTTGAACACTATTTTCAGTAAGACTTCAAACATAGCCAATAGATTTTACGACTAATTCCCTTGATACACTTTTTCAACTCTTTTTCGGTCTTTCTCAGTAGCTTTGATGATCTGGTTATCTAGTCTAAGCATGTATAAAATGCATAGGTTCGATGGTTAGGGCTGGAACTGTTACAAGCCTATAATTTACCTTTCGTCGTCTTGGTAGTTTGCGCAGGTGTTGTGGTTTCTGGTAAACAAAACAAAAAGAAGTGAAATAACAACATCAGCAACTTCAAATGGTTAGATATTCAAGTCTTCTCGGATAAGGACGTTAAACCGTAGGCCCCGTCTCCTGCATCTTCATTGTAAT